>JACCDT010663915.1_pt1 | contig 62517 bp, 77 predicted proteins | sample 7446291 | NCBI WGS metagenome assembly JACCDT01 (sample SAMN15323446, study PRJNA562643) | freshwater metagenome | isolation source: river surface water | place: USA:Blue River Watershed | collected 2017-08-17 | reverse complement strand
CTACACCTGATATATTATCTAATACTAAATTATTTCCTAAATCAGATTTAGTTAATATTTCAATGGATGTTAGAATTAATCAAAATATTGATTATGAAACATTGAATCAGATATATAAATGTAATTATAAATTTGATAACAACCCATTTGAATTAGAGTATATACCTGAGTTTTGGATGCCAAATAAATGTGGTTTACCTTCAAGCTTAAAAACAAAAGCAACTTGGACATGGTTATATAAATCTTATGAAGAATATAATCCTAAAGGGGTTAAAAATGATGAAGAAGTTGAATTAGAAGAAGGTACTTATGTAATTACTACTGTTGATAAACACGGAAAGCCTGTAGGAACATACGGTATTATTACTAATATTAAAAAAGATATTGGTAAAGTAAATTATACTATTGCCGAAATTAGTGCTGCTGAGATAGAAGCTTTAAAGAAAGATGATTATGAATTTTTCGATAACTTATCGCATACATTATCAGGTGCTGAAATAGGTGATTATGAATATAATAAGGCTTTAAAAGAAATAAAAATTGTAAAAGTTCCTGTGTTCGATTTGCTTAAACCAAAAGAAGGAGATATAGCATTATTAATTAAAGATACAGGTAGTATTAATAAGGGTAAATTTGGAATTGTGATGTACCAAACATCTGAAAATTCTTATCAAATAAATGAATTTTCAGATAAACTTCAAACCATTATTATGTCGGGAGATTTTGATAAATTTATGAAATATATGAGTGGTGGAAAAGATTTATTTACATCAAACATTGAAAATGCTATCTTTGCAAAAGATTTTATTTTAAATAACTTACAAGAAAAACCACAAGGAGGTGGTAAAAAGCCACCTGAAACTGAAAAGAAAATTAACAAACCACAGGTAGGTGACATTGTTGTTATTTCTCAAGGTGAAAATGCAGGTAAATACGGAGTTATAGAGGAAGTTAATGATGGTAAATATGTTATATCTGAAGTTTCAGAAGAAATAGTTAAAATAAAAACAGGTAGAAAATTTTAATATCATGGAAATAAATAGTAGAATTAGAGAAATAATTGATGCTAGGACTAGTAATCCTTACGCATTTAGTGATGATAATATAAGAGATTCTATTGCTAAATATAGCGAATGTTCTGATTTTGATGTAGATGATTTAGATTTATCTAAGGGATTAGAAAGACTTTACGAATACGCTAATATAAATGAGCTTTCAGTTGATAAATCTTGTATATTAACAAATTCGGTAAATGGAAGAATAGCTAGAGAATTACTTGATAATATTCATATTTATTGTTTCGATAATGATTATTATTGCTCTATGGCAAGTCAAATTGTAAATTCTAAAAAAAATAAAGAAGATAAAATAGAGTTTATATTTGCTGATATTAGTCAATTTTTCACCTCTAAATATAATGGTAATTTTAAAGCGGACTTTGTAATTACTTGTCCAAGCGAAAATTCAAATGTATTTAAAAAATTAGATTGCGAAATGTCTTATAGACAAATGAACTCAATAGAGTATTATACTAAAAGAAGCCTTGAATTTGTTAATGTAGGTGGAATTGTTTGTTCTATAATACCTACTAATAAAGAATCTTTTATAAAGAGCCAAATATCAAATTACGATATTCCCGTTAGAGTATTAGGTAGTATAAATTTCACAAAAGGATATACATTTTTATATATTAAAAAAATTTAATTATGGATTTTAAAAAATTACCAATAGATATAAGAAATGAAAATATAGTTAATATATCAGTTGTGTTAAATACACTTGATGCTATTAATTTTCAGCAAATAAATAAACTTTGTAAGGTTGATTTAGATAGGTTAAAATTAATTAACCTAATACAAAATGACTTTGGTTCTAAGGTTATTACTAAATCTGAAGTATACGATTATTGTGTAGCATTTACAAAAAACATTAAAGAATAAAACATGGAAAATAAATTTCTTACATACCAAATTGATTCATATAAAAAATTAGTTGAGTCTTTAAATTATAAATTTACTTCTGAATCAAATGAATATAGATTAATCGAAATGGTTAAATCTCATATTATTGATGATAGAAAAGTTCCTATTTTAAGCCAAATTTTAGAAGAAAAAGCAGTAAGTAATAATAATTATTTTAAGATTAATTTTTCTGTTGAATTTAGTGATATTTTTTATAACGCAGATGATTTTGAAATTGTAGCTACAAATTTTGTAAAACTATATAATGCTTATGTATTCTATACTAACAATAAGAGATTAGTTAGATTTTATGATTCTTCTTTTTCGTTTAATAACGATTATGTATTTGATGTAAATAACATTGATTATTTATACAATCCTGATTTATCAAAAACTTTTGGTAATTACGATTTTAATTTTTATAAAAGAACTATAAATAGTTATAGTAGATTTGATACAACTTGTAGCGAATCATCTATTGTTGCATTAGAAGAAAAAAATAAAAACAATTTTTTATTTTCAGAAACATTTAAAAGCATACTAATTAACCAATTAGGAGTTAAAGGATTAGTTCCATTGATTAATTTTAATTGGAATATAGATGATACTAATAAGCAGATAGAATTTAATAAAACTAAGTATGATTATGATACAAAGTATATTACTGATGCTACTGTTATTCAGGAGAATAACTTATTAATTAAATCATTACTAGATGAATCTTTAGCAATTAAAAACAAAAAATCGAACAATATTGGCTCGACATATATTGAGAAAATAAACGCTGAATCAATTATAAAAACAGGATATAAATTTTATGCTTTATCTCAATTAAAAGATTTAAACGGTGATTTTGTTAAAACAGGTGTAAATATATTCTTAAATAAAGAAAGAACCGAATCAGCAATTGTAGATGGTTACGATTTTTATTATGCGGTTATGTTAATTAATAGCCTTGACAATGAGGTGTCTTGTGATATATGTTTAGATGAAGATAATGATTGTATATGGATATTAGGTAATAAAACAGTTAATACTAAAATACAAACAGGATTTGATGCAGCTACATTTACGGCAACATTCGATTATGTTGATATTCCTTTATCTTTAAAATTACCATTAGTAAAATCTAATGAATATAGCAATATAAAAGTATTTAATGAGTGTTGGTTATTTACTTATTCAGCTTCAGCATCTTTAAAGGAAATAATAGAATTTTCTAAGGAGGAAGATGATAGTATTGTTAAGATTAAAATACCTACTGATTTTTTAAATCAAAAGGATGTTGTATCAAAAGAGCAGCAATTTAAGATTGAAACAATTGAAGAAAAAATTAATAAATCAGACTTAAAAGGAAAAGATTTATTAAATAAGATTGTAAAATATTGTGAGGAATACGTATTAACTTATGCGGATAAAAGTCAAATAGAAGTTTTTGATGAAAAAGGTTCTTCAAAGAAAGTAACTACATACGAAACAAAAACAAACTTAAAAAATTTATTTTTATACGATGATAAAGTAAATTTTGATTACGTATGGAAAGTAAATGAGTTATTTTGGAAATACAATAAGCAAATATCTATTAAAGAATTATTCGCATATTTTATTGCTAAGGGAGATAAATATAATTATCGTTTATTGTCTTATAGAATTTTAGGAGTTGATGCTTATACCTTAAAAAATAAGGTTGTAGAGCAATTATTAATAGAAGGATTACTTTGCGTAGAAAATTTTGGAATAAATGTAGAAACAAAAAGTATAGAAATTCCATTAGAGGTTTCATATAAATACGAATACGCTACAGGAAACTATTATACAAAAAGACGTAAATTGCTTTCTACAGATGAAAACACTCTTAACGGAATGTCTTTATATCCAATGCGTGAAAGTGTTATTTTATACTTTGGCGATGAGATAGGTAATAATATTATTCAAAATCAATTATCTTTCTTAGATAGCGATTTAATTAGACCGAAAGAGATGACTTGGAACTCGAAATCTGATTCTACTAAGTTATTAACATCTATTACAGACCCAATATTTATTGATGACGTAAACGGTATACAACAAATAAAAATTAAAGGTTCTAATAATGCAGATTTAATTTTTTCAAAATTTAATTCTTTTATACAAAAAACTCAACTTGTAAATAGTGAAGTTAAGAAAAGAGATATTTTATTAGGATATATATATAGATTACCTGAAAGCGTAAGTATTCCATTGACTTTTATTAGTGATTTTAATTGCTATAAGATTGGTGTTTTACCGATAAATCATCCATTAAATAGTAAAGGACAAGATGTATTTGCGGTATTTGGTTCTTATGATTTAAAAAATGAAAATCCATTATTTATAGGAGATGATATTTTATCAGATAAATCTTGTAAAGATTATATAAAATCAGAACCTTATGAAGGCGGTATTCAATTTAAGAGAAAAATATCAAAGAAAGGAGTTGATAACGGGACTTATTTATTTAACAAGAGCTTAAATACACTTACGGACTTATCTTATTCTAATTTATATAAAGGAGGTTTCATAAATGAAGTTGAATATAATGATTTATTTATAGGTAAGACAAATAAAAAGAATATTGTAAATGAAATATTAATTGCTTATAATATTAAGCAGTCAAAAGTTATCATGGAGGGTGATTATCAGTTTAATAAATTTATGAGTTCAGCCGTAGATGAAATTGATGCTCTTAAAGTTCAGAAGATTTGGAATGAAAGATATAACTATGAAATGTACCCAAAGAGAAATGTTACAGTAGAGGGTTTTTCTGAAGATGTATTTAAATTAAATAATGAAAAATTTCCTATTTTCATAGAGCATAGTAGATTTTTTGGAACAGAAAGCTCAAAAGAGTTTTTATTGAATGATAATCAAACTGATGGTATTAAATTTCACGTTGGAAATAGAAATAGTAGTTTATTAGCTCATGAGGTAGGTTTTGGTAAAACGAGTACATCTATTTGTTCTATGTCACATTTGTTGTTAACAGGTGAAGCTAATAGAATTATGACTTGTGTTCCTAATCCTGTTTATGTTAATTTTATCCGTGAAATAAAAGGAGAAATAAATTCTGATGGAACTTCGAGTAGAGGTCTTACTCCAAATCTTAATATTATTGAACTTAAAAATGCTAGAAAAGATGTTTTCATAAAATATGATAAGGCAACATACGTTCAAACAGGTGGGGTTAAAAAATATACTAAAAATCAAATTATAAATATTGATTCTTTTAAATCTGTTATAGATGAAATTTCTAAGGCTTTAAATCCATCAAAAGATAAATATAATGTTATTTATATTGATGATTATAGTACTTATAAAGTAAATAAGAATGAGTTTATTTCTTTTACTGAAAAATTATTTGATGCTAAATTAGTAGATTGGAGATTAGAATCTTTCTTTAGTGATTATTTAAATAATATTGATTCTATATATTCAGAATATTTATCTATATGGAAAGATAAAATTCAGGTATTAGATGGCGAAATGTATTCTAAAACTAATAAAATTTCGACTAGTACAACATTAACTCCTCAGCAAATTAATGATAAGTTATCTAAATTAACTAAGAGTTATGAGAATAAAAAATTAAGTAAATATTTAGAAATCTGTAAAGAAGCTACTATAGAGATATTATACACAGTTAAATCTTCAGAGCAACAGATTTACGATAAAATTGGAGTTTACGAAGAATCTTTTTTACAAAATAATTCTATTATTATTTGTACGCATGAAGCTATTGGTCAATTAAGAATTAATAACGAATTAGCTTTAAAAGTTTCTTTAGAATTAAAAGATAATTATAAATTTGCTAAAGCATTAAATAAAAATGCTATTGGATTTGAAAAATTAAATATTGACTCTATCGTTGTTGATGAGATTCATAATTTTAATGAGATTTTTTCATTTGCTAAAAGACAAATTTCTTCAATAAAAGTATATAAAAGAAAAGGAATGGATTTTAGACGTTCTAATTACTCTATTGATTACGTAACCGAATACAATAATTTAGTTTTTACTAAAAAAGCTAGAGGTACTGATATGAGTAGTCTTATTAAATATAACCTTACGGGTAAATATACAAGTACTAAAAAAGCTACACTATTCGGAATATGTAAAGGTTTACAACAGCAAAAGCAAAAAGTAGGAAATTATAACATCATGTTACTTTCAGCTACTCCATTTGTAGATGATTTGTATCAGATGATAGGTGTATTTAATATGTTAAAACCATTTGATTTACCTATTTCATTTTTCTCTAATTATTTATACCAAGATTGGGATTGGGAAAATGACCATAAAGGTGAAACTGTTCTTAAAGTTCAAACTTCTACATTTAAAAACGATGAAGCTAGAAATAATTGGATTAGATTATATAGTCAATTCTATACATTTGATAAGAGAATTAATGCAAATAGACCTAATAAATTAACGTATCCATACGATTGTAAACAAAATATTGAATTTAATTATAAGGATAATTGTGATTCTAATGTTTATCTTGATTTTACTAAAGAGCAGTTTGAAATTTATGAGAATATAGGTAAGTATCTTGAAGGTCAAATAGGCTATGAAAACATAGTTCCTTCTGTAATGGGTAAAAAAATAAAATCTTCTGTATATATTTTACCTGAGATATTGGATTATGTAAAAGAGTTAGTAGATGAGAGTAATCCTAATTATAGCCCTGAAAGCGCAGTACAATTATTTGTAGATGAACAATGGTATAAAGTATTAGATAACGAGGATGATGCTAATTACAAAGATGTTAAGGCTATTTATGATTTAATTGAAGATGATGTTCAGTCTATTTTAGATAAAAAAGAAGAAGAAGAAGAAGAAGAAATAACTAGAGATGAAGATGAGGGGCAAACTATTGAAAACATGAATGATTCTGAGTCTATATCAGGTATCGGTAATGACAATGGTGGCTCAAGAGCATTAAGAGGACAAGATTTAGGTAAGAAATTAGCTTTATCTCCTTATATGGTTACTCCATTTGAAGCTAATTTAGGTAATGTTAATCCTAATTTACCTGAATTATATGGCTGTGATACTCCATCAAATATGTTAGCATCAGCTATTGCATTTGTTGAAACATCTCCAAAATTATATTTTGCTGCAAAATCAATTCAATCATTAGTAAATTACCATATTGAAAATAACCAAGATATAACAGGTCAAATTATATATATGGCTTTTGGTATTAAATTTATTTATGGAGGGGTAACTTATAATGGAATGGATTTACTGAAGGCTTATATTGAGCATATACTTGATTTTAAACAAGTATTTACTGCAAGTGAAACTTCTGAAATTACATCTGAGGGTAGCGATGGAGTTTTAAGTAAAGAGCTTTCTTCTAAAGAATATAAGTTAAGTCAAGTTCAAGTTGTTAACGGAGCGATACAAGACCCTTTATATAAAAGTGCTATATCTAAGTCATTTAATAACGGTAAAATAAAAGTATTAATTGGTTCGAGTACTATTAAAGAGGGTATTAATCTTCAAGGTAGTAAAGAATTTAATCATGGTAACTCTACTATTTATGTAGTAACATCTGATTATGCACCAATGGTATTTATGCAATTAGAAGGTCGTGTTTGGCGACAAGGAAATCCGCTTGAAAATGTAAGAATGGTTTACCCTTTAATCAAAAACTCTATTGACTTGCATATATACTCTAAGTTAAAAGAAAAGATAACTAAGGTTAAGAATATGCTTGAAGCGGGTGTTTATAATTTTAAAGAAACTCAATTCGAGAAAGATATTGATGGAGTATCTTTATCTTTAAACAGTAATATTAATGAGAAAGTTAAAATATTATGGTCTAAAGAGGAAAGAAGTATTAATGAAAAGAAAAAATCATTAGACTCTGTTAAAATGAGATTGGAATCTATTGCTAGTAAATATTCAAATATAAAATCAGGATTGTCAGATGTTTTAGTTATGTATAATGCTGTTGGAAAAGCTTTACAAGATTATTACGCTTCTAATATAATGAAAGAATCTTTTAGTAAAGAAAGAACTAAGATAGGAGCTAAATATTCTGCAAAAAGAGAAGAATTAGTTAATAAGTTAGCTTTAATTTATGATGCTGATTTAACTGTTTATGAAACTGAAAAAGATAAAAACGAAAAATTAAATGAATATAATAAGAGTAAAAAATTACCTCTTGTTGATTTTGAACTTAAAAAACCGTTAAAAAAAGACGAAAAGTATCAGCCTGATTATACTCAATTAGATTTAGAGCAAGATAATGAAACTAAAGAAATAAAAGAGAAAATAACAGCAGAGGTTATTAAAAACATAGAAGATAAAGTTTATGATGAAGATGAAATGTATTACTATATTCCATTAAATGATTCATCTACATATTCTGATATTAATAATGGTTTTAATAACTTAATAACTAATACTTCAAGTACTACAATAGGTTATGTTAATGATAGACTGATGCAATTAGACAGCTCTATTGATGTATCGGGATATTATTACGCATTTGATAGTAAAAATATTATGCTTAGTTATGCCATGACGAAAGTTCGTAATAGTGATTTAAATTATAAATTAGGTCAATTTTTTGATGCTCTTAAAATTAAATTATGGGGTTCTGTTGATAATATTTCATTTACTGAATTTTTAAGATTATTTGTTGGTGGAGGAGAAATTGAAATTATATTATCAGATTACCAAGAATTTGTTTACTTAAAAGGTAAAGATATTTCTACAATAAATGATTTAATTAGTGAGTATAGTGTAAAAACTCAAGAGTTAAATGATAGATTAATGGGTAAAAATGACTTTATAGTTAAAAAGAGAGAAATTTATATGAAGGAAGAAGAAGCGATTTTAAAAGAAAGAGAGAAACTTACTAACATGAAGGAGTATGTTATGGCAGATGTTATTAAATTTGAAAAAACAAACAAATTTATTTTCATGAAAGGAAGTTTAAGTGATGAGCAGAAAAAAGAAATGTTTGAAATTAAAAAATAATTAATATGAAATTAGATAAAGAATCTTTAATTAAAGTAGTTGATGATAATGAAACTATAGAGTTTTTAGAAAAAGTATTTTCTAATAAACCTGAATATGAATTTTTAGATAGACTTAATAAAAATATTAAAAAACAAATATCTACTGCTGTAAGCATGAATAAAGTTGTTGAAGGGGATATTACTTATGATGATTTTGAGAATAGCTTAAAATCTAAATCTGATTTTAATATTACTCAAAAAGGTATGTTTATTAAAGGGGAAATATCTTTAACTGATTTTTATTCATTTTTATCTTTCTTAGGTTGCAATAATAACCCGAAACAAGATTCTGTAAATGATTCATTGATATTTTACTCTAAAAATTATAGAATATTTGTATCTAAGTCAGATTTTGGAAGTAATAGAAAAACAATAGCGTTATTATATACTTACGAAACTATTGAAGAAATAAAAGATTTATTAGAATCTTATTTCTTAATGGTAGATGAATCAACTGAAATGACAGAAGATGAATTGATAAAATTAAGTTATGATGTTGTCGATTTACCTTATACTGAAAACTATAAAGATTTTAATACAAATAATGATTTGCTTGAGATTCAGGATGCGTTATTTAAAACTTACGAAAGAAATCCTTTTGACTTTATTATTACACTTGCCCTTATATATAGATTAAGAATATTAGGTTGGGATAAGCAGTATATAAATTATGTTTCTGAAAATAATAAAGGATTTAATATTTTAAGTGCTGCTACTAATGTAAATATCAGTAAAATGAATATTGAATATTTATTAAAAAATAATTACATTAATGAAGATTATAATCTAACGGAGTCAGGTAGAATAGTACTATTATTAATTAATCACGTATCTCCTGTTCAAGCGAATAATTTAGGTAATTTTTATGTTCCATTATCTTATTACTATAACATAAGTAGTATAGATAAAAATAATTTCGTAAACATTAAAATTGATAATCAAATACTTTATGGTATTAAGGACGAGTTTTTTGTATGTAAAGATGCCCTAGTTACTCTTTCAGATAAAGTATTTGCTGATGATTCTGATTATAATACATTTATATTAAACTCGACAAATAACCTACATAGAGGTAGAGAAATTGGATATACTCCAAATATAAATATTTCAGATAGTGAAAGTCTTGATTTTGAAATTTGCCAACCATTGTTTAATACTTTTAATAATGATGTATTAGATACTTTAGGTGGATTAATAATGATTAAGCCATATAACTCAAAAGAACCGATTTATGTAAATTCATTAATATTTAGATTATTAAAGAAAACTCATTATAATATTTCTCCTTTTATATCGGGAGTTAATGATGAATACGTATTATTTAAAGATAACGTAACTAATGAGATTGTAGGTTTAATAAAAACTAAAAAATATTCTTGCCATAAGGAATTTATAGCTACTCAGGATAAAAATATACTAATTAATAAGATTACTAATACTTATAACGATAAGATTATTAAAGGATTGGATATTTCTGAAAATATGCCTATGATTTTAAGCTTAGGATTTATAGAAAAAGCTCAATTAAGTATTGAAGATTTTAAACATTTATTATCTGTACCGTTTAATGAAATTAGAACTGCAATAAGAACTTTAAATAAAGATAATTACTTTAATGATTTAAACGAGTATGATTTAATTCAAAAAGTAATAGCGGAAAGAGGTTCTGAGTATAGTGATTATATCACGGGAATTAAAGAGATAATGAACTCTAAGGTTAAAGCTTTAGAAATAATATTATCTCATTATAAAGAGGAAGGAAATGCGGATAAAGAATCTTATTACAATAATGTTATAAGTGAATTTAAGGATAAGATTGATAATTTAAGTATTTAATAATTTTAATAAAAGAAAACATGGAAAATTCAGTTTTTATAGATAAGATAGGTGAGATTTATAAAGGAGATGTTGAATCCGCTAATGAAAATTACGAAAAGTACAAAAACTTATCTTTAGATGGCATAGGTAGCTTTGCAAACAACAACGTTTACTTAATAGCAAGTAATGGCTCGATACTTAAAAGTCACGGTAAAACAGCTTTTAAAGATGGTGGAGAGGTGGCTACCGATATTAATGTTATTAAAGATTTCTTAATTGGTAAAAAAATAAATACCGAATCTGTTAATGAATTAGGTTTTACTGCTTTGCAATCTGACAAGGAATCTGTTTTAATTTTTAAAAATAAAGATGGAGAGTACCCTTTAGTTAGATACTCTAATGGTTCAGCTATATTTTATAAGTCAAATTTTTCAGAAAATGATTATGTAAATAGTCTTATGGGAATTTTTAAAGAAGTTTGTTTAAAAAATGCTATAACTTTTAAAGTTGATTAAATAAAGGAGAAATTGGATATTATATTTTAAAAAAAAATAAATAAAATGGAAGTACAAGAATTATTAAAAGAAGAAATAGTTTTATTAAACGACCTTAGTAAAGACTCATCTTTTGACTTAACAGTTATTCAGGATGCTAAATCTATAATTGATATTAAAAATAGAAAAATAGTTGATTTAGGAGGTACTCCTATTGTTTTTGATGTTAAAGAATCTGTTGGAGTTACTGACGAAGAATTAATCGAGAAATTAAGAGCTAAATTAGCTGCGTTCTATATGATTAAATCTAAATCAGAAACCGCAAATAATAAATTTAACGCATTTAATAGAGTTTTTAAATCTAAAACAGGTATTACATACGAACAATTCAGAGAAGCGGGTAATAAATTTGTTTACGGTGGAGTATTAAATAGCTCAATGAACTTTGTATTAACAAATTTGTCTGAAATAAATGAGTTCTCTTATATTAAAAAGGCTAATGAGGATGCTATTTTAAAGTATACTACGCCTGAAAATTCTATTTTGTATAGTGTTATATTACCAAAAGGTAATATCGCTTATGCTTTAGTTTATTTAGTTGGTAAAAATACGGTAATTGATTTCTATCAAGACGAACAATTAAGAAAAAGCCTTAATTACACCTATTCTTTTGTAGATAATAACGGTCAAGAGTCGTTTCAGAATAAATATTTAGAGATGATTAATCAATTGAGCGACGTAGAAACTAAAAATTATATGTAATTTTGATTAATTTAGTTTGATTAAATAAAAATAACTATATTTGTAATGTGATTTAAAAATAAAATAAAATAAATAAAAATGGAAAATAAGATAAAAGAATTAATCCAATCAATTTCTGACATAGAGGAAACATTAAAAGATGCTTCTGTAACATCTGATGCTTCTCTAGTTGTATTGTTTAATGAGGAATTAGAGAAAGCTAAAAAAGAACTTGCTGAATTACAGTCTAGTGCTAGTGTAGCTGTTGATGAAGCTGAAAAAAAAGTTGATGAAGCTGAAACTAAAAAAGAAAAAGAAGAAGCTAAAGAAGAACTTAAAGAAGCGAGTAAAGCGAAAAAGGATATTAAAAAAGTAGCCGAAAAAGTTGAAAAAATTGAGGTTAAAGCTGATGTCGTTGAAAAAAAAATTAAAGACAAGCGTGGAGGTAAAAGACCAAATGCAGGACGTAAAGCTTCAAGCATACCTAAAATGCCTAAAGAGAAAAAAGAACGTGGTGGTAAAAGACTAAATGCGGGACGTAAGAAAGGTTCATCTCCTACAAAGATTGTTAAGCCTAAAAATTATGTAGCAGGTAAGGATGCTCCTGTTTTTGTTAAACGTGCCATAGTTAAAAAAGGTAAGAAGGCAGTTCCTGCTAAAGTTGAAAAAGTAAAAAAAGTAAGAGCTTTTGGTCAAGTAGTTGAATATAAAAATAATTCTGAATTTTGCAGTCAGTTACTTAAAGCCTTTAAGAAACGTAAATCTGTTTCTAAAAAATTAGGTAATAAGAAAACTAGACCTGTATTTGGTATTATTACAACTAAGATTAAAGATGCGGTAACTAAGGCTATTGACAATACTCCTAAAAAAGATATTGAAGCAAATCCTAAAGCATTTTTAGCTAAAGCTGAACGTCTTGAGAAATCTGCAATCAGATTCTTAGAAGATTTTAAAGCTATATTAGGTTCTGATTTCAAAAAATCTGAAATAACTTCTGAGTTTGGTGATTTAGAAAAATCTATCAAACAAATGATTTCTAAATACAAAAAATAATTAGTCAATCATGATACCTAGACAACCAAAAAGAGTTTTTTATACAGGTGAAGGATTTAAAGGTGAGAAATTACTGTCAGCAGCAGCTTTGTTGCTGACAGTATTTTCTACGATATTATTAATAGACCTTACTATAAAGCAAAGGAAACATATTAAATTACAATTAGATGAAGCCGATGCTAAAAAAAATAATACAAGTAAATAAAATATAAACAAACCAAAAACAAATAAATCATGTCAAACGAAAACAACAACGATGAATTAGAAATTCAACACAGACTTTACATTCAGGAAGAAGAAATTAATATTCCTGACTTACCTTCTGAAATTAAACAAGCTATGCGTAATTTTAACGCAAAACTTAAAAAGTATGAGGAATCAGAAGATGAACAAGAAACTGAAACTTTATTTTTAGAACTACAACAAGATGATGTTAAAATAGCTGATGATATTTTAACATGGTGGGAAGATTTTAATTCAGAAGATGAGGAAGAAGAAGAATATGAGGAAGAAGAAGAAGAAGGTGAAGGAAGCAAAAATGTTGAAGTAGATTCTAAGAAAAATGCTCAACAAAAGGTGGAAACTCCTGCTCAACCTAAATTAGAAACTCCTGCTCAACCTAAAGTAGAAACTCCTGCTCAACCTAAAGTAGAAGAATCTATGGAACAAAAAGTTCGTAATTTACTGAAAAATGATGTTATTAGTAAAAGCGACTTAGAAAATATTTTAGGTAGAGAAGCTGATTATCCTAATCAGATTGTAGGAAATCTTAAACTTAGAAAGCAATATTTAAAGCCTTTTTATCAAGTAAATTAATTTTTCATTTATTATTAAATTTTAATAGGGGACTAGTTCCCCTATTTTTTTTCATTTATTTTAATGAATATTTATTTTAATTGATATTGTTTTTTAGAGCGACTTGTTAAAAACCATGTTGATAAATTAAATAGACTTTATGTAAATACAGAAATAAATTTTACAACTTTTGTGTAAAGCTTATTTTAAAATGTAATAAATGAATAATCTAAACGATAATAGAGAATTATATGACCTTATTAGACAAATAAGTAAGGGGTTAAGAAAACATGGTATCAAGAAAGTTATCAGAGCCTTAAAAGAAATAAATGTTGTTAGTGATAGTGATATTAAATGGTCTACTATTGATTATATAGAAAGGATTGTTTGTGAAAAATTAGGTGTTCCTATGGATGAATTATTTAATTTTGAGTCAAGAGGTGAGATTACTATAGCTAGAAAATTCTGTATTTTACTTATTAGAAATCATGTTCCTGATATTTCTGATGATGATGTAGGAAATCATTATAATAGAAGTCGCCAAGTAGTTCATAATACAGAAAAAGAGTATAGGAATTTTAAAAATGGAAAAAAAACTCAATTTCATAATGATTTTCTATCTATATATAACGAATTAGATACGGAAACAAAAAATTTTATTAAAAATTTAAATAATAAAAAACAAAGATAATGAGCGATACTAAAAAAGGTAGAGGTCGTCCTACTAAAAATAAGCCTGATAATTCTGATGTTAGTAATAATTCTAGTAACTTACAAACTAATGAAAGAATAGAATCAAATAATAATTTAGATAATGATATACCTGATTCTAATACTAATTTAGGAAATGATATACCTAAAGACGATTCTGATTTATCAAGTTTTATGAAAGATAAAAAATCTTCAAATGACAATACTATTTCATTTAATAATAGTAATTCTTTTGATGATGATTTAGCTAATCAAATTGAGAATTTTGAATCTGAACAACATATAAATGAAGATATTCCTTCTAAAGATTGGACACCATTAGATGAAGCTGCTAAAAAGAGGGGTTATACTGATGGTAGTATGGGATTAGGTCATGATGAAAATGTTATTTATTCACAGGAGCAAGGTCAACAAAAAGTAAATGCACAAGAAAGAGTTATTAGTGAACCGAACTATACAGGAAGCGGACATTCTAATAAACCTGATATTGATGCTACTCTTATAAATCCAAGTAATAATGATGTAAACTCTGTTTTAGATGCAGGGGATAATCAATTTAATGGTGGTAGCGGAAATGGTGGTAATAGCAATAATAATTCTAATACAAGTACAAGTACAAATAACGGAAATTCATCTACTAAAAAAGTAGAAAAAAATGAAGATTCAAATTTAAAAGAATTATCTCCAAAAGAAAAAAGACAAGCTGTAGAGAAAACTGCTGAAGCTATTTTATTAGCATATAGAAATTATATGCCATTACCTTTTGTTTATATTGCTTCTTATGATATAAAGAAACTTAAAAAATTAGAGGAGGATGATTTAATAGATTTACAAACTCCTGCTAAAAGAGATGGTACAACATTTCTTGAATACACAAAAGAATTTAACGAAAAGGTTGAAGAAGCATTTAAAGTAACTGATGCTGAAGTAGAAGCTTTAAGAGAGCCTTTAATTGACGTGCTATCTGAACAAGAGATTGCGTTTACTCCAACACAAAATTTATTATTTACATTCGGTCAAATAGTAGTTGCTAAAACAATGTCATGTATACAGTTGTATAGAGAAAAGAAAAGTGATATTGAAGAAATGAAAGAAATGCACAGAGAGAGAATGGAATTATTATCTCAACAGGGTAGACAACAACAAGAAGAATATAATAGACAAAGAGAGGAATATGAAAGACAGCAAGCACAAGCAGCTACATATAATCAAAATCAACAACAAGCTCAAAATGATAATGTAAGTAATTTGAAAGTAGTTAGAGAAGAACCTATTATAGAAAATAATATAAATAATAATCCATCAAATACAAGCAATAATACATCAAATACAAATAACAGTAATGTTATTGTAAAAGAGGAAAAAGTTGAAGAAATAAAAGAAGAAAAAATACCAACTCTTGATGATGCTTTAAATATGGATAATAATAATATTGAAGAAAATACAAATAATACAGAAAATAATCCTAAAAATAATAACGATAACGATATTCCTGATTAAAAATGCGTGAACCACAGTTGATTATAGCTACAGGAACAAAGGGTGTTGGTAAAACTTATCGAACCTGTATGGAAATACAGAGGTATATTACTCCCGATATTAAAAGTCAAAAACCTGCTAGAAAGGTTTTGATTTTTGATGCTAATGGAGAATATACTAATGATGAATTAGCTAAAAATGGATTTAGGTTTAGAACTCAAACATTAGCACTTAGAGATATTGAAGATTGGTCAAAACAAAAAAGAATCGAAGTACGTCGTATTCTTCCTGTTGATGCAGATGGTAATTCTGTAGGTATTGAAAAATATCCTGAGATTCTTAAAGCAATATTACATTATTTTAAAGGTGGGATGTTGATTCTTGAAGATATTAATAAATATCTTACCGAAACTAGAGATGCTTCTATTGTTGGTGCTTTAACTACAAATAGACATAAGGATTTAGATATTTATATTCATTTACAATCTCTTGCTCCTTTAACTACTCGTATGTGGCAAAATGCAAATGTTGTTAGATTTCATTACCAAATGGATGCTATTGATAGATATAGAGCTAGGATTCCGAATTATGAATTATTTAAGATAGCTCAAATGATGGTTGATGATATATATTTTAGAGATGGTACTAAGGAAGAACGTGATAAATATGAGAGATTTTACTGTTATGTATTAAATCAGACAAATAAAATTTGCGGAAATTTTACAGTAAAAGATTTTGTAATTGCTTGTAGAAAATATCTTGAAATTCATCCTCAAAAAGTTAGATTAATAATGCAGAAGTACGGAAATGGAAAAGATTACGATTCAAGAATGAAAGCTACTAAAGAATGTGTACTAGAATTATATCATAAATATTACGGAAATAACAGAAAAAATTAATAACCTAAAAAAACAAAAAAATATGTACCTATTACTAATTTATATTTCGGGAAAAACAATTTTAATTACTATGCTTGTGTTATCAGTATTGATAACATTATTAGGATGTTTACCATTAACAAAAGATGATACTATAGAAGAAAAATCTTATAGTACCGATGAGGAAATTAATACGGATATTAGTGAAGAAGGAATAGCTAATTTTAAAGAGAAATATAATCTTCAAGATGATAATGAAATTATACTTGAAGCAAGTAAGAATTAGCATTTAAAATACCAAACCAAAAAAAATAAAATGGAAATTATAACAATAGAAAATATTTCGATATTATTAAATTTAATAATGTTATTTATATTAATAAGAAATAGAAAATATTTCTTTCAAAAAATAAGTTATTCATTACAGAAAATAAGAGAGTTTTTCTTGCCAAATATAAATCATCTTGTTCCGTATGTTATAAAAGTTGAAAATACAACTGATAAAGTATTAGAAGCGAAATTATTTGGTGCTAATAGGAATATTGATTCTGTAAATTATGGCTCTGATATAGGTGTTATAATTACAGGTAATGATGGAAGTCAAAAATCTTATTTGCAAATTTTAGAACAATCAAGATTTAAAAAAATAACAACTTCATTAATTAGAATATTTACGAATAATCCATGTCAAATAACACAAATATTAAATTTTAAAGAAACGGATGCAAATGGTCAGTATTATGGATTCCCTTTAATAACACAATCTTATTTTTCGCCACGTCAACTTAATAGTAATGTTTTGGATGTAAATTATAAAGCTATTATTAATGGAAATACAGAAATAAAAATAAAAATGATGCCTAATACAACTGTATCTTATACAATATATAGATACGAAGGATTTATAAAAACTTATTTATTTAAAATTAAATCTTTATTGAAAAAAATATTTAATTAAGACTATAATAATCAACAAACCAAAAAATCACATATAAATCACATGAATCATTTTATTTTATTTAAGTTAGCAGCAAGGGGAAATCCTGAAGGTTTTGTAAATTTAATTAATTCTATTACTCAAAAAGTAAATGATAAAGAAAATTATAAAATTTTAGTAAGTTCCGACATAGATGATTCAACTATGTATAATGCTGCTACTTTAAATAGAATTAAGTCACTTATAGAGTCTAAAAAAGTAATTATATGCTTTGATACCTTTACGTCTAAAAAAGATGCTATAAATCGAGATATGAAGCTGTTAACTGATTGGGATATAGTGGTTAACTTATCGGATAAGATAGAATGTGTTAATAGTAACTTTGATGAAGAAATTAGAACTTTATTACTAAGTCAGTATCCTGATAAAAACGGCAAGGTTAATTATGTTATGGGACATAAAAATGTTGAAGTAATTGGTAGAAAATATTATGATAAGCAAGGTTATATAGCTGATGATACTATAAAATATAGGCATAATCTTATTGTTAATTATTACAATGATAAAAATATTGAACGTGGTACAGAATTGGATTTCTGTTTACTAGAAAACATAAGCAATCCCCATATAAATAAGGTTGTTGTTATATGCACGGAAAATGATTATAATCATTTATTGGAATTAACTAATAATGATAATAGTAAAATAATACCGATTATAACAGAAAAGCGACCTACATTTAATGACTATTTTGCTGTAACTAAAAAATTATTTAATTCAGATACTAATATTAATATTATTTCAAATTTAGATGTAATAATACCTAATGAATCTTTAGGTCAAATTGAAAATGCTGATATTCATAAAGTCGTATTAGATTATTTTCCTAATATCAGTACTTGTCTAGCTTTAAGCAGATGGGACGTAGTAAATAGTTCTGATGATTACAAAAATGGTTCTGTATTATTTGATAGAGCTGATTCACAAGATACTTGGATTTTTAAAGGTGGAGTTAATCAAATTTCGGGTGCTGATTTTACGATGGGAATCGCAGGGATAGATAATTCTATAGCATACTTATTAGAGCAGCATGGGTATAATGTTATAAATCCTTCAAGAACAATTAAGACGTATCATTTACATTTAACTAATATTAGAAATTATACTGATATTTCAGGAAACGCTATTGAAAGAATACCTCCGCCATATAAATTATTAGAACCTATATTTTAATGAAATATAATATTAATGCTTTACCTAAAAATGGATTACTGAATAAAACATATAAATTTTCAGGAATTTATGCTATATTAAATGAAATAAATAATAAAATATATGTAGGAAGTAGTAAGTATATAGGAGAAAGATTAAATGAACATAAGTATGATTTGATTAAAAATATACATAGTAATAATAGATTACAAAAATCTTTTTTAAAATATGGAATTGAAAAATTTATATTTATTTTATTAGAAAAATGCGATGAAAATGTATTATTAAGTAGAGAACAATTTTATATGGATTTTTATAGGAGTTATGATAAAAATTTCGGATATAATATTTGTCCAACAGCAAATAGAACAGTAATTTCAGAGGAAACTAGAAATTGGTTTTTAATAAATAACAAAGGTAGTAAAAATAATTTTTTTGGAAAAAATCATACAGAGGAAAAAAAAGAATATTGGAGAAAAACTAGAAAAAATAATAATTTAGGTAAAGATAATTCTAATTATGGAAATAGAGGTGTTAAAAATCCTATATTTGGAAGAAAACATACAGAAGAAGAATTAAAAAAAATTATTGAAATAAAGAAATGTTCTAAAATAAAAGTAAAAAAAGGTAGTGATGAAATTATTTTTGAAAATAGAAAACTATTTGCTGAATTTTTGGGATGTAATCCTTCTTCAGTTTATTATTGTATAAGAAAAAATATACCTATAAATGGATATACTATTGAAAGATTTAAAAAAATAAATGAAAAATAAATTATTACATATAATGATGGGGACTCATAATCCCGACTTACAGAAAGGATTAGATTCTGTTTTTCAATGTTTACATTATGATTGGACTGCTCATGGCATAAATTCATATCCATTACAATCAGAATTATTAACTGTATTTCATCATTTTCAGCCCGATATTGTATTTATGCACCTTCAAAGTGGAGAAGTATTAAATATTGAAACTATTAAAAAAATGTCGGAATCCTCTAAGGTTTTAAATTGGACAGGTGATGTTCGTTATCCATTACCACAGCATTTTATTGATATTGGACGTTATATAGATTCTACATTATTTACTAATGTAAATGATATTGATACTTGTAAACAAAATGGAGTTGAAGCTGATTATTTACAGGTAGGATTTGACTCTAATCATTTCAATCCATTAGGTAGATTAGATGAAAATAATAATAAGTATCCCGAAATTATATTCATGGGTTCAAATTATGGAGAATCTGCTTTTCCATTATCATCATTACGTTATCAAATGGTTCATCGTTTAAAACAAGAATTTGGTAATAGATTTGGAGTATACGGTAATGGTTGGTCGGGATTAGAAAGTGGTAATATAACTTCTTACGATGAAGAAGGATTAGCCTACAGGTCTTGTAAAATAGCTATCAATTTAAGTCATTTTGACTACAAGCGTTATAGTTCTGATAGAATGTATAGGATATTAGGTAGCGGGGCTTTATGTTTATCTCATCATTATTCTGATATTGAAATGGATTTTGAAATAGGTAAAGATTTAGTAGTATGGGAAAACGTTGATGATTTAGTAAGTAAAATTAAAAAATACTTATTATGCGAAAGTGATAGAGGTATTATAGCGTTAAATGGATGTTTAAAAGCTAGGACTAAATTTACTTGGCATCATTTCGCTGAAAATTTAAAAGAATTATCTGATAAAATAAAAACCAAAAAAACACAAGAAATAATAAATTAATTTTAAAAAACATGGAAAACACACACAACGGATTAGATTGGGTAAGAAACATTAAAAATGTTAATACTAATATTAAAAGATACGCTCAATTTGGCGAAGAAGCAATTTTCGATTATATATTTTCTCATATTGGGGAAACAAATAAATATCTAGTAGATTTTGGTGCTAGTTCTTTAAACTTAGGTTTATCAAATAGTAAATATCTTTTAGAAAAAGGTTGGACAGGTTTATTAATGGATGGTCAAAGTGATGGTAATCCTTTAATTAAAGAAGAATTTATTACTGCTGAAAATATTTGCAGCTTATTTGAAAAATATTCAACTCCAAAAGAATTTGACTTATTATCAATTGATATTGATGGTAATGATATTTGGGTATTAGAATCAATTTTAAAAGGCGGATATGCTCCAAGAGTAATTATTAATGAATTTAACGGATGTATTCCTGTAGGTGTAAATAAAACTATTAAATACAATCCAACTCATAATTGGGGAGAAAATGACTACTACGGTGGAAGTTTTGAAGCTTTTAGAATATTGTGTAATAAATTTGGATATACTTTAGTTCATCAAACAGCTACAACAAATATGATTTTTATCAGAAAAGACATTGTTCCTGCTTTCGATTATGGCGTAACGTATGAGCAAAATCAGTATCACGCTCATTCACCTAATAGAGAGTGGGAAGAATATAAATAATAATAAATAAACCAAAAAACCAAAAAAAATCATGAAAATTTATCCTTTAAACAAAAAAAAGACTAAAAAAGTATTAGCTAAAAAAACAGTTAATAAATCTGTAGTTAAAAAAACTGCCGTTAAAAAAACAAATAATTCTAATTCTGAATTTAAAAAATCAGAAAAAAAAGTGAATAAGATTTTTAAAGAAAATATTACTAGATTAAAAAATCATCCCCGTGTTCAAGAACAGTTAAAAAAAGAAATTAAAGTTCCATACGAGGTTGCAGCTCCAATTTTAGAAATTAATCCTAATATTATTGATAATATAGGAAAAGTACTGAAAAGCGTAACATTACTTGTAAGTGCTAATATATTTGGTTTCCAATTTAGAAAATTCACTACTTTGCTTATAGATAGCGAAAATAGATTGGTGGCTCAAAATGATGGTTTTATAAATAATACTATACATCTTGATTATTTTCATAGAACTAAAGAGGATTTTTTATCCGAAGCTGAAAAAGTAAATAATCATTACATAGAAATACAAAAGAATGGTGAATTACCTGCATACTCAATTGATTTTGAAAATACAACTGATAAGCCTTTAAAATGTGTTTTATTTGGATGTAATTATAATTTATTAAGAGAAAATTTTGGTTCTGATAATGGTATTAAAATAAGTCTATCTCATAAAGAATTAAGTTATATTCATGCGTTACAACAATCTCAATCAAGACCAATTAAAACAAAGATGATTAAAATTGTTTCAGATAATGTAAAACAATTATCTACTGTTTTAAGTTTAACAAGTAAAGATGCTAATGGTCAAATGTGCCAAATTCCTATTATTACAAATTCATTCATGACTAATGATATTAAGAATGTTTTGCCTTTTTCGTATAATGCTAGAATAGATGGAGGAACTAGTTTATCGTTTTATATAGAGCCTAATACAAAAGGAACTATTTTATTTTATTCAGATGAAACTAAACGTTCAGATAACTCTATTAATGAGAAAGAAATTAATTTAATTAATGGAATACTTTCTTGTCAAATACAACAAGGTGTTAATTATGTTACTATTGATAATGCTCTTAAATTCGTTAAATTACAAAAGGATAATAAATCAGATATTACAAACCTTAATTTAACATCTACATTAAATAAAATAATTAAATCAGGAATGATTAAAGTTGATAATGAAAACGGTATTATTAAATATGGTGTCAACTTTAGAATTTCTAAGATTGATGGAACAATTGTAGATGTAGATTTATTAACCGCATTGAAGAAATCTGAATATAAATTAAAAAAATCAAAGAAATAAATTAAAAAAATAGCACTCTACTGAATATTATTAGTAGAGTGCTTAAATAAAATAAAATGGCACTAACAAACGGAAATAATTTTATATTCATTCACATTTACAAATGTGGTGGTATATCTTTACGTAAAGCTTTATCAGATAATACAACTACATTAGAAATTGATAATAGTCACGCTACAGCGCAAGAGGTAAAAGATTATTATTACAACAATGGCGGACAATTTATTTGGAATCATTCTTTTAAATTTTCATTTGTTAGAAATCCTTTTGATTGGGTTGTTTCTTTATATGAATTTATTAGAACAAATGAAACTCATGAAAATTATAATGAGGTTAAGGATATGGATTTTGAGGAATTTTGCCAATGGAATGTTGATGCTATAAGCGATAGTAAACAAAACACAAATGGAAAATTAAACACACTTACAAGTTTTCTTTTTGATGATAACGGAAAATTACTTGTTGATTTTGTAGGTAGATTTGAAAATTTTGATGCTGATTTTGAGGTTATTGCTAAGAGATTAAATTTACATTTGAACAATATTCATTTAGTTAATGTTCCGCACATAAATCAAACAGATAGAGAGCCTGATTATAGAAAATACTACAACGAAAAAAGTAAAGAAATTATAACTAATGGATTTTATCATGATTTAGTAAATTTCAATTATCAATTTTAATTAAATTATAAACCAAAAAAAATAAATAATATGTATAGCGGATTACTACCTGAAGAACCTGTGCTGATGCCATATCAGTCAAAGCCACTTAATAATGACCATTTTGCTTGTGCAGAATTTTTAAAGCTAAGAGATAAATTTAATGTAAATACGCTTATGGAACTAGGTTCTTGTGTATTTGGTTCTACTAAATTCTTTGCTGAAAATTTTCAAAAGGTTATTACTGTTGAAATTAATGAAGTATTTAGAAATATAGGATTAAGGAGAACTGAAGGGTTAAATAATATTACATCTTTAATTGGAGATAGTGTAACAAAGCTTCCTGAAATGTTGGCTATGTGTGATAATAAAACAATTATATTTATTGATTCTCATTGGCAAACATTACCATTGATGGATGAGTTAATCTTAATTAAAAAAAGTGGACTTATTCCTTGTATAGTCGTTCATGATTGCTTAGTTCCTAATGAGCCAAAATTAGGTTATGATTCATACGAAGGTGTTGATATTAGTTATGCTACTATGAAGCCTTATCTTGATGATATTTACGGTGTAGATAGATATGAGTATCATTATAATTCAGATGCAGAGTCAACCGATGTAAAACGTGGAATAATTTATATTTATCCTAAGATTGATACATTAGAAAGAGGGTACTTATTTAAAAAATAATATTATAGACTTCAGGTGTAAAAACTTGAAGTCTTTTGTTGAAAAACAAATTTGAAACAAATATAATTTTATTGTAATTTTAAAAATTCAAACCAAAAAATCATGGAAACTAAAGAACAAACAAAATTAACTAAGGAACTTAATACAGGTAACAGAACACAATTCGATGTATCTAATTTATCAAATAGGGATAATGAATTTCACTTCAGTAAATTATTTAACCTTAATGATAAAAAAAACTTCAATGACATTGAAATAAATTTTAAATCTATTTACGATAGAATAGAATTAGATTTGAAGATTACCGATACTATGAAATTAGATTTAAAAAAAGCTGATAGAAATTTTAGAATGGTTAGGATGCACTCTAATGACCTTATAAATTCAGTAAATTTTATAAAAATAAATGATAAAAAATACGATGAGTCTTATTTTGATGAGGTGACAAGAGAGGCATATATGAAAGATATAATAGATTTTGGTTTTTTTGACATTTCATTAAAAGATGTTGTTATTTCATTAAAACCTAGTAAAAAAACATTAATTACATTCTTTGAAACTCAAATAGTGTAAAAATTCAAATAAATCAAACCAAAAAAAATGATAACTCTAAAAGCAACACAAGAAGGAATTGATTTTATAAATAGCAATCCACAGTCTGATACAGCAGTATTTTTACTGAAACAAAGTAATAATGGAGAAGCTTATATTAAAACAGAAAGTTTAGTAAAAGAAGCTAATTATTTAGTTGAAAAAGGCTACGCAGAATTAGTAAATTAAAATAAAACAAACCAAAAAAATCAATCAATCATGCAAAAAACTCTAGGAAACACAACAGCTAGTCAGGCTAAAAAAAATGTAAAAGATATTGAATTTTGGGGTAACGGTGATACCTTTAAATTAATATGCAAAGCATCTTCAAAAAAAGAAAAATGGATGAAATCAACTAAAGCTATGGAAATAAAAGGTGTTGGTTGTGTCGTTCAAGTTACAACTCAGCAAGGTGATAATGTTTCAGAAGCTATTACATTTGTTCCTTTATGTAAGATTAAAGAAACAAAAGGTAAAGATGGAGTAGTTACTTTAAGAGAATTAGTTAAAATATAAAAACAACAAACCAAAAATAAATCAAAATGAATAATCCAAGAAACTTAGAAGTAGTAAAAGAAGGTGCAATTTATAATGTACCTACATTTAAAGTAACCAATGAAGGCATGACCGATGGTGAAGGTATGACAATTAACTTCTGTAAAGGAAATAAAGAAGATGAATCTGTATTTCGTCAAGAGGGTGTATTTACAGAAACATTACTTCAAGTCGCATTACAATATTTACAGAGTGTAAATGTAGGAGAATTAGCTTCCCGTGATACATCGTTAGCTATTACTCATATTGAAGATGCTCTTTTAAGAATTGGTAAAAGAGCTTCTGATAGAGAATTAAGAGGTGTTCAAGGTACTTATAAAAAATAATTAAATAAAAAAACAAACCAAAAAATAAAAATCATTATGGATAGTAAAACTCAAAAACAAAATGCTCAAAATGCTCAGGCATTATCTATTAATCTTTCTCAAAAGGATGAGATTGACCAAAAATTAAATTATTACAAATCTATCATTAAAACATTCGCTGATTTATCTGAAGCAATAGATAAAAAATTAGAAACATTTACTGCTGAGGATGATAAAAATCCTGATAAGGTAATAGAAAAAAGTAGATTTATTCTTGAAGCATTAGATATTGATAATCGTATATTTTCAATGAAAGGATTCCTTGAAATGTGGTTAGCTCGTTCTGCTGATTATGATAAGAAATTTGCAATGATTACTGCTGAAGTTAATGAAAAGTTTGCTGAAGTTGAAGCTAAGGCAAAACATTTAGCTAAAGTTAATATTATGTTGTTAAGTGCTATGACTCAATACGATAATTTACCTGAGAGCGAAAAAACTCAACGTATAAAAAATGAGTACTATGCTTTAATTAAATATGAAGTTATGAAAGCTGAAGGGAATAAAGAAGTATTTGATGTAGGACAACCTTCTCCAACTACAATGAGTGTGGTTAAGGATTAATTTCTTAAAATTTCATGAATCTAATAGAATTTGAAAAAATATTTCGTAGTGAGATAGCACCACTATATATAAATCATCAAAATTCATTTGATGCTGATGATATACACGGATGCTTACATATATCTCGTTCATTAGTTATTTGTAGGATGTTAGCCTGTAAATTAATTGAACTTGGATATGAAATAGATTTAGATAAAATAACTTATGCCGTTGCCTTTCACGATAGTGGTAGAAAAAGTAACGGTATAGATTATTGGGAAAATTCAAGCAGAGAGATTTGTTATAATTATATTTTAAGTAAAGGATATGATTCATTTTATGCAGAATCTATATCTAACATGATAGTCAAAAATCAAAATACGATAAAAGACTATAATTACTCTTGCTTATTCGATTCTGATGTTTTAGAAATAATGCGACCTTCATGTGGAGTAGGTGTATATAATTTTAATAAATCTTATTTGAAGTTAAACCATGTGTTAACTGACTATGATAGTATTATAAATGAAATTATTCCTTTTATATTAGAAACAGAGCAAGAAAAATTAATATATTCTGATGAGAACTCTTTAAAAAATATAATAGATTATATAGTAACTAATAAAGAAAAATATCCTAATCTATATGTTTCGGTTAATTCCTAAAATAATTAATGATAATTTTTACAAATGGTTTGGTAAATCTAAGGTAATTGATTCAAATAACGAGTTTCAGATATGCTATCACCGTAGCAGGTCAATAACTCCATTTAATGAATTTATAGATGGTGTAGGAGAAAAAAATGATTATAACAACGATTATGGATTTTATTTTGTGGCAGAATATAATAAATCGAACATTTCTTATATTGGTAGAGGTATTGAATTATATGTTTTTGTAAAAATAGAAAATCCATTTTGTATATACGATGATGGAAAAGGATTAATAACTGATGATTTAGGTAAAACTTATGAATATTTAAGTCTGTCTAAGGAATTTATAGATTCTTTGCATATTTTAGGATACGATGGAGTTATTATTGTTCGTCCAAGCCAATATAATCAATATATAGTATGGAATGGAAATCAGATTAAAAGTATTGAAAATAATGGTGGTTATTCACTAGATAATAATGATATTTACAACTAAAAAAATAATTTTTTATAGTTTTTAACTATTACATAATAATGATTTTAAGTATTTTAATTCCTTCATTAGTAGAGCGTAGCAACAAGTTAAACTATATTCAAAATAGAATAAATAATCTTATTTTAAAAGATAATCTGTCTAATAAAGTTGAAGTTCTTACTGAAATTGATAATAGAGAATTAACAACAGGAGAAAAACGTAATATACTTAAAGAGAGAGCTAATGGATTATATGTTTGCTACATAGATGACGATGACGATATATCTGATGATTATTTAACTGAAATACTAAATGCAATACAAATTAGTAATGCTGATGTCATTACTTTTTGTCTAAATAAGAATACTAATGGAGTTTTTGAGTATCAAAATATTTTTTCTAAATTTATGGCTCAAGGTTATTTAGTCGGTTCTGATAATAAAATTTTAGTCATGTTACCTGTCCATTTGTGTCCGCATAAGAAAGTATTGGCTGACAAAATAAGATTTCCTCATACTTGTTTTAGAGAGGATTACGAATATATGTTATTGTTAGATAAGATAACTAAAATAGAATATCATATAAATAAATCACTTTATTTTTACGATTATATTTCAGGAAAATATTAGTTTTTTTATTTTTGTAAATATTTTAATTAACATTTAGTTGTTAATAAAACGATGTATGTATGTGTGTATGTGTGTATGTATGTATTATTTTTATAAAAAAATAATAAATATAATGACATCTGCACAATTAATAAATATATTACCTTTAAACGTTACTGCTTTAGAAGATTTGGCTACCATGAATAGTAGTAATGGCGGTTTCTTAAACCAAACTAATTATTCAATTAAAAAAGGCACTAACTTTAAAATTAATTCTGCAATAATGGTTAGCGGAACAAATGGCACATCTTATATGTTAGTTACAAATATTCCATTTCAAAATTCTAAAACTGCTAAATTAGCATTAAGAACAGGTTTTGATAGCATTATTAAAGTTGGAAATATGGGTACTCCAATATTAAATGCTATTAAAATAGTAGATAGACAAGCTATTTTATATGACAAAATATATGCTTCTATTGATGGTATTGTTTCTGAAGATTTTATAAATAAAGCACAAGTTTTTCAAAAACGAACTAACACTAATCCTGTTGGATTTGAAAACAGGGACAGTAAAGCAATTCCTATTAAAAAATATATTTTCACAAAAGAATTATCTACAGGTACATTTGTTCCTTCAGGTTTAGGAATAGCTACTTCAATGGTGAATTTTAAGAAAGGTGATATAATTGAAGGAAGGTTTGTACATAATGAAGGTCAGAGCGAATCTGATTATGTTGAAACTGCAACTCCAAAAGGAATTGTTCGTATTTCTTTTAATAATAGAGAAGGCTCTGCGATTATTCCTTATAATCCAATTCCAACTGAAAATAAAAAGGTAGAAAATTCAGGTAATAGTAATAAATCAAAGTTATCTACTGATAAATCTGATAGTTTATTTACAACTAAAAATATTGTAATTGGTATTGCAGTTATAGGTGCTGTATTCGGTTTATTGAAGTGGAAAAAAATTATATAAGTTAAAAATAACTTATTATACAAAATTAAAAAATCCCATGAGTATTTAATTCATGGGATTTTTTATGTTGTCCCGCTAAGGCTCGAACTTAGAGTCTACTGAACCAAAATCAGTCGTGTTGCCAATTACACTACAGGACAATTTGTGTAAATTTAATAATAAAATTTTAATATTTTATTTAAGTTATCCAAAGTGGACTCGAACCACTATCTGCTGAACCAAAATCAGCCGTTCTGCCAATTAAACTATAGGATAGTTTTAATAAAATTAAATTGTGCGAAAAGGTGGTATCGAACCACCATCTCAGGATTTTCAGTCCCACGCATAGACCGTCTTTGCTATTTCCGCATATTTTTTTTAGATTCAATTGATTTCTTTATTATAAAACTTATAGTTCCTTTACTTTTTATATTATATAATTCCATTATTTTTTTATATGGTATACCTTCATTATGCAGTTTTATAATATCTTCATGATTATATTTTTTAATAAAAGATGTTGCATATAATGAAGCTTTAATTCTAATACTAGGTTTTTTATCATTATTATTATCTTTTGATGTTCCTATACTAATGTTATCATTTTTATTATTTAAGCAATTACAATCTAAATGTCTTACCTGTATGTTATTTTTAAATATTTTATCACCAAATTTTTGATATGCAATTAATCTATGAACCATTATTATATATCGTTCACCATTTTTTAATCTTATAGAAAATCCATAATATCCTGTTTTTTTTATATTAATTTTAACCTCTTTATCTTTATAAAAAACTTTTTCATCAATAACTAAATATCCTTTATTATTAGCTTCTACTATAGCTTTGTTATTTTTACTTATCATTGGTTCAATTCATTTATTACCCGACAAATATAGTTATATTTTTAGAATAAAAAAAGTCGAAGTAGTCAGACTCCAACTGACGTTCTCTTGTTCCCAAAACAAGCGGATTAAGCAACTTTCCCATACCTCGATTACATTAAAAAAAGAACATAAAAAAAGCCTTAACATTTAGTTAAGGCTTTCTATTTTTTATTTACAAAAATATATTATAACCCTAACTGTCGCAATGTAAATTGCGGTTGTTGAAAGGGTGTAAAGAAGTTATTATTTAAAATATTTGTTTTCATTATGGGACAAATGTAGTTATAATTATTTATTTTGCAAATAATATTTTTATAAAATACGTTATGTGGCTGACAATCAGAATAAAAAAATAACTTTTATATATTTAATTACAGATAAAATTATAAAAATACTTATGGCGGACAAAATAATTATAAGAATATATTTTTAAAAATTTTATTTATTTATTTTGTTATAATTTTAATATTTTTAACCTAAAAACATATATCCAAAACATTTTTTCTTTTTGATTGTCAGCGATATACGATTTATTTTTAAAAAATATTTTTTTATTAAGAATAAATGTTTTAATTTTGTCAACGTTAAATAAAAACATAAAAATTTTCAATGATACAATTTACAAATATTCACAATTGGCGAATGGCAGCAATAAAAGGCTGTACAGTCGTTTCTATCTCTGCCGTTATTACGGAGAAGGTGAGAAATGATTACGCTAAAAGCGGGGTAACTTGTGATTGACAAATATAAAAATTTGCATATTACTGAACCCCGACTGAAAAGTTGGGGTTTTTTATTTTAAATTAAATCGTTCTTTAAAAAAAATATTATAAAATATGGGCTGTTCTTTAAATATCAGATTAATATTTGGTAGCTTATTGATGTGAATCAGAGAGTTAAGGGTAACAGTTATTTGAGTCAAGATTTCTAAATCTTCTACAAACTTACGAAAGGAAGGGTACTCGAATAAGGTGAGGTTTATTGCAGTAAGAACCGCCCCTGCCACATTGAAAAAATATTGTACTTTATTTATAGATTACAATATTATTTTCGATAGAGTTTTTATCGGGTAGGAAAATCCTGATATTAACTTCTTAGAATTGGATAACGAATAAAACAGCCGATTCTTTTTTTAAATTAATTTGCCTGAATAGCTCAGTTGGTAGAGCAGGTGTTTTGTAAACATCAGGTCGGGGGTTCGAGTCCCTCTCCCGATACAAAAATAATAACATGAAAACATATCTTAAAAACAGAACTCAGGAAGCTAAACTATTTTTAATTGATGGACATTATATTTTTGGATTTTTAGTAGGAGAATTTGATGGTAGTAAAATAATTAAAAAATTAAATGGTAAAATAATAAATATTTTTATTGGAAATATAGGAAATAATGGAATTATAAATACTGTAAAAAATAATGAATCATTATCAGATGTTGAAGTTACTGATATAAAAACAAAGTATGGTCATGTAAGACAATATAAATATAAAGATGGTAGAATTGTTCATAGACCATTTAAAAGAATTTAAATAAAATGCCGAAGTGGTGTAAGGGTAGCCACGATAGTTTTAGGAACTATTGCGAAAGCGTGTCAGTTCGATTCTGACCTTCGGTACTTAAAATTATTTTTCAGGAAATCTAAACTCGTATTCAGGAACATTATCTATCCCATGTTTTTCTGAAATAAAAAAAATATCAATACTTGGGAATTGATTTATTAAATTAATTTCAAATCGTATTTGGTTACTTGCAAATTCTTCAGTTAAATAATCGAATAAAGGTAATGCTTGTATTATGTGTTGATTATATACTTTATCAAAAACATAATTAAATTTCATTCTATGAAACTTTTCTGAAAGTGTTTTTAATTGTTTTAATATTTCTATTTTTTCTTCTTGCATAATTAATATTTAAAAATTAACTGTCTACACTATTAGGAATATGGCAAACAAAATACTCTGCACCATCTATTTTATAAAATTTCTTATTTGAATCTATAAGATTTTTTTTAATAAATGCGAAATCATGACCATATCCGTCAAATCCATTCCATGTTATTTCGGGTAATCTTTTATGAGCAATAGAAGAAGTTCCTGTTGTTCCATTAGTTAAATCTACATCACGTTGAGCCTGAGTAAGAATTTCATTACTAACAGGATTAAATCCATAAATTACATAGTCATTAAAATATAACCAATCAGCATCTGTGTAATAATTAAATCCATTTGCTATAGATTGTAAGTGAGATTTACCGAGCATATCATCACTATCTAAATAACAAATAATATCACCCGTAGAAATAATACACCCTACGTTTCTTACATTACCTGAAAATACAGGTTGTTTTTCAATTTGAACGTGTTTAATTAAAGGATTATCTTTATAATGATTCATTACCTCATTAGAGGTTAAATCGCAACCATCGCTTACTATTACGAGTTCTTTATTTTGGTAAGGTTGATTTAAAAAAGAATGTACGGCACGGTGAAACTTTCTTATCCTGTCCTTAGCTGAAAAATCATATTCATAAAGATACGAAGCCATTATAACTGAAATCTTAATAGACATTTTTTTTATATTTAAAGTTTTTAAAATCATCTGAAAATAGTTCATTAACTATTTTATAAGATTTAGCATTAAATATACTATACCAATTAACATACATTTCAGATTTATTAAGAACAGGTATTTGTTTAGGCATATCGAATCCTAATTTAACCATTAAACTATTTGCATTAGATAGACCTGTATCATCACATAGCTTTTCAAAAGTATAAACTTCATCTACTAATATTTGGTTTTTATGAAAAATAAAATCACTTTGTTTACGATATACAGGAAGATTATCATCTTCTCTCCTTTTAGTACCTACATCATTTAACCACTCTATAAAATCATAGAAGTTTAATCTTTTAACAGTATTATAGTCGGGGTGTTCTTCTTTTGTACTTATATGAGAGAATATAGATACAATCCAATCGTAAGGATGCCTAACGTAAGCAAATTTATAATACTCATTAAGCTCAGGATTTTCTTTTATAATATCATGTAGTTTTGTATTACATTTTCCTATGCTTTGTAAATCATCAACTTCATCATTTAATAATGATTTAATTGTTGTTCCTCCCGTATTATAAATATGGGTATAACAGAATTGGTTTTTTCTACTTATAATTATTGGCATATTATATATTTAATGATTTTATTTTTTATTAAAATTAATGTTTTATAAATACAGGTAACATAAAACCAATAACAGCTAATATTAAAAATATAATAATTACTATTTTTCTAAATTTATATTTATCCATTTATTTTTTTTTATTAATTAGTAACTCATTTAAAATACCTTTATCTTTTACATTATTAAATACTTTAAAAATTTCATCTGCAATATCTGCACATTCCTTATCAGTAGTATTAGTTGGCATAAATTTTTCAGTAGGTTTTTCATAATCTTTTGCGAAAAATTCTTCACGACCTCTAATTTCAGAAGTATAAACATAGAACTCTAAAACACTAGTTTTATTTTTCAAATCTTCTCTTAAATCTTTATATGGAGAAATAAGGCTAATGATAGGAATATATCCTTTAGCTTCTAAGAATAATGCAATATTGTAGGCATTATTTATATTATCACGTCTACCATTTTCAGAATAATCTTTATTATTGAAAATTTCACGAATTTCATCTCCATCAATATTAATGGAGTTTGGAATTATTTTTAGTAATTCTTTAGCTATAGAGGTTTTACCTGCTCCTGCCTGTCCTGTTAAGTTGATAATCATGGTTTGTTATTTTTATTTAAAATATAATTCTAGTTTTTTTATTTCACATTTAGTTTCTATAGCAAATTTATCTCCTTTTTTAAATGTTACATTATCTCTATCTGAAATAGGAAAATCTTCAATTGTATATGGTACGTTAGAATATACAGGACTATAATTAATTCTTTTATCATTTACTTGAATATATTCATAATAACTAAACTTATTATGATAAACAACTCTTAATAATTCTACTTTACCGTCGCATATAAATATATCTTCAGTTAATCCAACTCTAGGGAATATAACTAACTTTTTACCTTCAGGATTATGAACTTCTTCTAATCTCATGGTTGGATATTTTAACTCAAATCCAATACCCATTCTTTTTAGGTGATGAGCATATTCATCAGGACAGTTAGTTATAATGTATTTTGTAGAGCCATCAACTATAAATGGAATCTGAGGAAATGGATTTTTTATCCATTCTTCATACGTTATTTTTATTTCTTTCTTTTTTTCGTTATTCATAAATTTAATTAACTTATTTTTAATTCATTATATCATTGCTATCTAAAGAATATTCTCCATTATTTTCAACAGATTTTATCTGATTAGATTTAAAAACGACGTAAGTATTATAACCTCTTTCATTTAGTATTATTATAGAGTCATATTCATGAGCCATTAAAGATTCTACTAAGTTTTTAGTTATATTAATTGGTCTATAAGGCTCACCATTTTGTCCGTATGAATTACCATCAAATCTAGCATATATATAATACGGGTTTATCATTCTTAAATATACTAGAAAATCAACTCCATTTATTAAATTATCAAATTTTTGATATTTACCAATATGCTGAATACTATTTTTATCTTCATTATGTACAAAATGAAAACCGTAATTAGTATCTTCATCATATAATTTTACTCCTGCATCATGTTTAAATTCTGTAAATTTTTCTTCAGTTCTACTCTTATGATAAAAAACAACAGGCTGACCTCTAAATATAGTTATTGAATTTCTAAACCAAACAGCAAATTTTCCACCACGTTCCTCTTTACTTAAATTATCCCACCATTCATTATCAATATTTTTAAATGAATTAAGTTCCTCATCAGTAATTCCGTGCTTTTCCTTATAACTATTTAATCTTTCAATAGCCGAAGTTTTCTCTCCATCAATACCACGATTAGCTAGTTCCCTAATTTTTAGGGCTTTTTCTATTATCCGTTCTCTTTCTTCGTTCATTAAAATATAATCGCAATATTATTTATAATTTTATTTGCAAAAATACATTTTCAAATTGATATAATTTATTTTACAAATCATTTAATATATAATTTTCATGATTTATAGATTCACTTATCTCGTGTGATATGAAATTAATTACTGTTGTATTAATGTCTAATCCACAAGCAATCCAAAGTTCTTTACAATAATCTTCAGCAAAAGATTTATTTATCAAATAAAGAATTTTATCATATTCAAATTTTAATAAATAAAAACTTTTATTTGTTTTTAAATGAGATGTTTCACTAAAGGAATAATTAATAGCAATAATTAATTCTTTCTTATCCTCAATACTGATGTTAGATAAATAAATTCTTAATTCATTTCTAAGACATTTAGCTGCATATTCTTTATTCATAAATAATTTACTTTTATTATTTTTAGCTTGTTTAATAGAATTATTTTTTATGCCAAATTTTATTTTTAACCACATTCTCTCATGAAAAAAATATAAAATTATTTTCGAGAATAATTCTACACCACCTATAGATAAAGCAGTTTTGATTTTACCTGTAAGAATAAAAGAAATTATTATTGTGTCAATAGTTCCTAATAAACGCCATGAAATTCCCTTTATAAAACTTCTTAGTTTTGTTTCATTCATTATTTTTGAAGATAATTTGGTTATTTTATAAGATAATTAGTACTACTTCCATTCGCTATTTTCATGGCGACATAAAATACTAGTATCAATAAATTTATTATAACCTAATTGGTCTGTATCGAAAGCAAAGAAGCCATCAGGATGTATTGTAGCTCCTTTTTCCCAACGAAATTCAATCTTCTCTAAAACCTCTCTACTAATAAGAACACAGCCTAAACCACAATGAAATATTTGTTTTAATCCACTATTAATAAATAATAAATCTTGACCATTTTTTAAATTACGTGTTTCTCTTATTTCACCTAAACCCTCCATTTCCTGAGCCATTAGATGACTTTCCTTACCAAAATCAATCATGTACATAGCTGATACAATTGGTAAATTATGTATTAATAATCTTTGAATTATATCACTAGGAGGAAAAACATCACTTTCTAAGTGAAGTAAATAATCAAAATTATTTCTTAGTGCATACTTTCTAATTTCTTCGTGACTCTCTGCTAATACAGCGTGTACAGGCTTGTTATTAGGTTTGATATGAATAGAATTAATTCCTTCTTTAATTATTTCTTTGTGATTTTTTCTATCAGCACTATTATCTACGATAAGTGATTTATGAGGATACGAGAAAGACTTGATATTACTGATAAAGTCATCTTGACAATATGCTTTTTTATCACTTGTAGGAGTTCCTACTAAAACTTTGTGACCTCTAGTTAAATTTGATTGCGTTTTTATCATTTTTTTATGTTTTTTTGATTGTTTTTGGTTATTTTCTAAAATAATTTACGTCGTTAAAATATTTATTTTCTACATTGAAGCGACGTTCAAATATATTAATCTTTACAAAAATGCACAAACACGTCAGAATAAACTTTTGAACATTAAGCAAACATACATTAATTTTGTTTCCGAAATAGTTTATTGTTTAATTTAAAACTTAAAGAAAATGTTTACAAAAGAAGTAGTTATTACAGCATTATTAGCTTCTGTTTTTACAGTTGGAATGTTAGTAGCAAAAGAAAAATTTTTAGATAAATAATCTGAAAATAATTAAAACTGAGTTTGGTTAATTTAATTCCTTATGTTAATCAGATTCAAAAAAAACAAAAAGGAAACTGTCGATTATCGTTCCTGTTCTTTAGTCGCTTTATAAATAACAACAGGTCAAAAAAACAACAATTCTAAAAAATTTAGAAAAAATGGAAAACAAAATGAACATTGATAGTTACTTGGCTCGTGCTGAAGCTAACTTTTCAAACGCTATCGGTAGCGAAGAATTAGATTTAGGTTATGGCTTTTATGGCGATAACAGTAACTTAATGCAGCCTTATAGTGAAGCATTAGGAAATATGCAAGGTGCTATGGTACAAGGTGCTAATTATGGTAATTATTATGGTGTAGATGCAGGACAAGCAGTAATTGCTCCAAGTCGTGCTATCCCTGCGAAGCAACCAACTCCTTACCAAGTAAATGTAACAAACACAACTGCGGGTACTTTAACAGTAACGTTATTTGGTTTAAACACTTACTTATTAACTCCGAACTTCGGAACTTCAGTTGGTGTAACTGTAACTCCTGCACAATCAAATGTGTCTTACTTAGAGTTATTACAACAATCTGCTGCTCAGCCGTTTGAAACGTCTTTAATTCGTATCCAAACGTCTAACCCATCGCAAATTACCCAAATCTTAACTTTAACTAGTAAAGATGCTAACGGTCAATTATGCCAAATTCCAATCATTACTCAATCTTACTTCTCTGCGAATCAATTCCAAAGCACAATTTTGGATGTTCCGTATCCTGTAAAAATTGATGGTTCAACTTACTTGACTTTCCCAATCTTAGGAAACACAACTGCAACTTATACTTTCTTCCCTGCTGAAAAAGTTAACATTGCACGTAACTTAGGTGGTGGTAGCCAACAACAAGTTTACTCTGCTCCTGCTGTACCTGTAGCTGTACCTATGTTCGCTGCTGCTAAAGTTGGTGCTAGACCAAGATTAATGATTGACCCTGCTAATCGTTAATTTTAAATAAGAACTACCTTATAAAAAGGGCAAGGCGATTATTCAAATTGCTTTGCCCTTTTTTATTATCTCACTCTTAAAAAAAATTAAATGGATACAATTAAATATGTATTTGCTACTAAAAAACCTGAGTTAAGCAGGTTAGTCGTAAAATACGGATTAAAACCTGCAACAAGTGCTAACGACTTATGGCAAAAAACTAATTTTCTTGCTGTTAAGTATCGTGAAAGATTTATGAAGGATATTGCTGATATTCATCCTGATAAGGAATTATTCGCTTGGAGATTTTCTTTAGACGAACCTAAACCTTCAGAAAAAGAATTAAGTGATATTATCGCAAATACAACTATTGCAGAGATTTCAGATAAAAAATCAAATGCTTGTGGATGCTCAGGTGCTGATGGTGAAAAAACTTCAGGATGTTGTGGTTCAGGAGCTGATGGTGAAAAAACTTCAGGATGTACAGGATGTGAAGCAATGAAATTAAATTCAGGATTTACAGGTACTGAAATTACAGCAAAAGTAAAAGATAACTTACCATTAGTTGTAGTTAGTTCTTTAGCTCTTGTATTTGGTATTATGTTAATATCAAAACGTAACTAAGATTTTTTACTATTATGATTTGGGTACAACATGATTTATATAGAAACTTTTTAAAAAGTTTTAATTCAGGCGATATTAACTTATCGCTTGATATATTTCGTAGTGAACTTAGCGACTTGCTAACTCATAAACCTAATGATTTTTTTATGCTACTTGAAAAAGTAGGAATTAAGCACAAGAAAAAACAATCTTACGAAGAACTATTAGATATAGTTCTTCGAGAGATGAAAGTAAATGAAAAATTTGTTCGTGGATTAGCTTTTATTATCGGTGAAAATAATAAAGTGAATAAAAAGAACCCAAAAATTTCATGGGTAAAATTACTCGATACAATAAAAAGAGGAATTGAACAAATTGCAGTTTACTTTGAAAAAAATCCTAGAGCTGAAAAGTTATTTAGGAAAAAAGCACTTGATATGGTGGAATTAAAATCATCTGTAATAGGTGATGATAATAGAGATTTAAAGAAAAAAGATAATACAGTTTATTGGATTATAGGTATTGCTGTTATTGGTGTTGCAGGTTATTTAGTTTATCGTCATTTTAAAAAAATAGATGAAGCTAGATTAAGAGCGGAAAGTTTAAATAATTCAGGTTTACCTAAAATGGAATTAGGAGGTGATTTATCACTTAATGATTCAATCAATAATAATTCATTAGTTGGAAATAATACTAGCGAAATAAGTAATGTTAATGCTATGAGTAATGACCCTAGTTTTAATGTTTCTCCTGATGTTTTAAAACCTGAAGCTACTATTCCTCAGATGCCAAATCCTAATGCAAATATTCAAAATCAAAACATTCCTAACGTTAATCCAAATGCTATAAATATTAACGTTAATTCAAATCCTAATCCTGTTCAAAATAGCATGAATAATAGTCCTAGTATTCAACAAAATAATGTTAATATTTAATAATGAAACGACGTAAAACAAAACAAAAAAAATCAAACTTTGTAGATAAGCCAAATAAAGATTTTGAAGTCTATAAAAATGGCGCATTTGCAGGTGGATTAATAGGCGGAGTAGTTGGGTTGTTATTAGGAAAAAGAATTATTTTATGGATAGTTGGAGGTGCAATAGCAGGAGGGTATGTAAATTACGAAATCAATAAAGAAGATTCTTCAACAATTGGTTTAAAAAAATTCAAAGATATTTAATTAAAAAAAAATAATAAAAATGTTAGTAGAAAAATTAGATAGTTCAAATTTAGATTTATTAAATCAAAATAATCTTGATAGAGGTGCTTTATTGAATTTCGCTGACAATTATTCTAATTTTAATTTATTCCCATCAAGAGGTGAAATAAAAATTAAGTCTGTAAATTGGGATAAAAAAGAATTAACCTATGAATTGATACTTCAAGGTAAATCTATAGGTGTAAAAAAAGCTACATTTGGTAAAAATGATATTTTTACTTACGAAAGTAAAGATAGGGATTTTACTTTTTCAATAGATAATATAACAAAAGGAGATGATAATGTAATGACTCTTGTTTTATATAGAGGTTCATTAAATGGAGTTACTAAAAGCGAATATCAATCAATAACATTAGATGCGAAATCTGTTTCTTTTAATAAAAAAACAATTAAAGATATTGCAGATAGAAATAAGTTAATTAATTCAAAAGAAGGTATTGCTACAATAAATCAAGTAACAAATTTAGTAGATACTTTAGTTAATAATAAACAAGATGGATTCCCAATTGGAGATGTAGGTAATAATCCTCCATCAAAAGTACTTATTAATAAAGAAGAAACAACAATTTTAGGACTATCTCCTATAACATTTGGTTTAATTTCTCTTGGAGTAATTGCATTAGGTGCAACTATAATAACTATAAAATTATTGAAAAACAAAGCTGTAAAAGCTTAATTAAAAATTTAAATAAAATGGAATTAGATATTTTAAATAAAGAAAATTTAGATAGTAGTATTACGAATGAAAAATCTTCAGGATTTGATGCTATTAATAATCCTATCAAAAGAGGTATGTATGTATGTCCAAAGGTAGTTATGTCGCCTTATTATGAATATGGATATTCTAATTATTCAGGTTCATTAACAGGAATAAGAACAGCTTTAGCACCAAAAACTAGTATTGGTTCAACAGCTATTCCAATTCCTATATCTACGCCAACTGTTTCATTAGTTACTCCAAGAGGTATTTCAGAATCAACACCAAAAGTTTCTTTAAATCCAAATTCTAATACAGGATTATCATCTCCTACATCATATACACCTTTTACTCCAATGAGTCCTATGGGACTTAATCCTGTATTATTATCTCAATCACATACTCCTACGCCATTAGTTACAACAAATAATGCGCCAACTAGTACACCAACTAGTACACCAACTAGTATATTAGATTCAGTTAATACACCTGCTCCTATGCCAATTATGCCTATGGGTGGTGGCGGTGGCGGTGGTGGTGTCGCTTTACCTTCTTCAGAAGAATCTAATCCTGAAGAAGCTCCTGTTTTAAGTACTATGAAAACAGCAGATGTTAATGAAAAAGGTTTATCTAAAGAAGTTAAAATAGGATTATTAGTTTTAGTAGCTATTGGAGGTTATTACGCTTATAAAAAAGGAATTTTCAGTAAAATATAAAATGAATAAACCATATTATAAATCAGCTACAGTTTGGGGCATCTTTGGTGGTGCTGCTATAGCTTATTTGTATTTAAGAACTTTAGGGAAAGATAAAAATTTATCTTTTGATAAAGTAATTGTAATGGGTGCTTCAATAGGAGCGGGTTTAGGTATCTTGGGTGATTTATATATTAATAAAAATAATGAGCCTAGTAATGAGGAACAATTAAAAGAATCCGCAAAGTCTGTTGATGCTAATACAGAACAAGAATTAAATTCATTCTTAGATTCAATAAAGAGTGGGAATTTATCTGAATCAGATAATAAAAAAGCATTAAGAGTTTTAACTATTTTCTTAAAAGCTAAAAGAAATGGTGAATGGGATTCTAAAGGTGATATTGAAATGAAGAAAAAAGTTTTAATTGATAATGGAGCATCTAAAGATGATGTTCAATTTTTTGAAGATATATTAAAAAATCATTTAACAAATTCTATTTCGAGAATGATAAAAGGAAGTGAAAATTTAAATAAATAAAATAACAAACCAAAAAAAATCAAAACAATGGAAAATTTACCAAACTCAGGATTACTTGATGAAAATGTAGGAGCTAATTTAAAAATGCAGAGATTAGAAAGAACGGCAGAAATTGCAGAGAACCCAAATATGGAAAGACAAATTCCTCAAAATATGGCAGTTCCTCAACAAAAACCAATGATTCAATCTAACCCAAACTCTCAAATTCAACAACCAATGCAAAAAATGGAACAAAAAAATATGGAAAAGTATACTCAAGAAGATGAGAATATACCAAATAACTTACCTACTAGAGATTATAGCAAAAAAATGACTAAAGATTCTGATGATAAAAAGATTTTAGGATTGAAGCCTGTAGTTTTCTATTCAATTTTAGGTGCAGCAGTTTTAATTGGTGGAATTTATGCTTATAAGAAATTTTATAAAAAAGGAAAGGGTGTAAAAGCTCCTGATGCAAGTTCTGTAGCTGAAAAAACAGCTTCAGTAGCAGCGACAGCAGGTGCGGATATACCAACTGTTTAAAATAAAAAAATAAAAAAAATGATTAACGATAACTTACTTAATGCTGACGGATTTGCGCTTGATTGTTCTCTTGGAGATTCATTAGATTCTAGTATTCAGAAATCTATGGGTATATCAGGTGGAGTTTCAAAAGAAGGAAATGAAGTTTATTATAATTCTTCAAATTACTATGGCGCAGATGCAGCAGTATCTACTAGTGGTGGAGGTGCAGGTTCATACGTTTCACCTGAAATGGTTGAATCAAGTATTAAAACTACTACAGACTTAATAACTGCATTAAAAAGTAAATCAACTCAAGGAGGGTGTAAAAAGCCCTCTTTACAAGAATCCTTTTTAAATAGAGGAAAGTGGTCTACTTATAAAAAATGTATTGCTAATGAGAAAAAACAAGAGCAGGATAGATTAGATGCTATTGCACAAGCACAAGCAAGAGCAGAACAAGCTAGACAACAAAAATTAAATCAAGCAAGATATATAAGTGGAGATGATAAAATTCTTGGTATGCCAAGAGGTTTAGCGATAGGAGTAGGAGTTTTTTTAGGCTTATCTGTTGCGGGATTTGTAGCTTATAAAGTTTTTAAAAAGTAAAATTAGTTAATATTTAAAATTAAAAAAAATGGAAATGGAAATGGAAATGGAAAATGACGAAGCTATCACAACTTTAAATAACCCTGATGATTTAGGTATTTATAGTAATGCTGATGCAAATACTGCAAAAAGATTTTTATTAGAACGACCTACTAAAATGATAGCTAAAAAAGTTGATTTAGCAGCAAAAGAAACACCTGTTGAAACAGTTATTGTAGAAGATAAAAAGGAAGTGGTATCTGCAAGTAAAACAGCATCTGAAAGTGAAGATAAAATATTAGGTATGCCTAAAAAAGTTGCTTATGGAGCAGGAATAGCTTTAGTAGTAATCGGTGGATTTTTCATTTATAAAAAATTCATTAAAAAATAATTTTAATAATTAACTAAATATAAAAAAATGGAAAAATACGATAACAATATGGATTTATTAAATTCAAAATTAATGGATATAGATATTTCTGAAGGATTTTCAAATATATCTGCTTCAAAATCAACAGAACAAGTTACAGGATGCAAGAAACCATTAGCTCTTAATCCATTAACTAGTATTCTTACAGGAGGTGTTTCTAATTTAACATATAAGAAAAAAAAGAAAGAGTATGAGGAGTGTTTAGCTAATTTTAAAAGAAAACAAGAGGAAATAGATAATCAAAGAAAACAAGCTCAAGTAGAATTACAAAAAACTAGAGATGAGTTAGCTAAAAAGGATGCTGAAATTTCTATTCAGGCAGCTAAATCAAATGTAAGAACTGCTTCTTCAGATACATCTGATGATGATAAAATTTTAGGATTACCTAAAGTAGCATTTTGGATTGGAGTTGGAGTTTTAGTATTAGGTGGAGGATTTGCTACTTATAAAATTATAAAAAATAGAAAAAAATAAATAAAAATTATAAAAATTATAAAAATGGAAAATAACTTAGATTTAAATAACGCAGATAAACTTGATAGCTTTCAAGAAGAAGAAATCGTAGAATATAGTAATATTAATTGGAAAGACCCATTAGCGGGAGCAAGAGAAGCTGCAAAAAAAGCTAAGGCAGAAGCAGAAAGAATTGCTAATAAAGCTAAAGAAGCAGCTCAAAAAGCAAAAGCAGAAGCTGATAGAATAGCAAAAAAAGCAAAAGAACAAGCTGAAGCTGCAAAAAAGAATTTAGAGCAAACGACAAAAGATGCTATAAAAAGCACTAAAGACCAAATAAAAGATGCAAAAAAGAATTTAGAGCAAACGACAAAAGATGCTATTAAAAGCACTAAAGACCAAATAAAAGATGCTGCTAAAAATATTAAAACAACTGCAAAAGAATTATCTGATAAGGCTAAACAAGCGTTTAGAAAATTATTAGGTAAAGCTGTTTTAGGAATGACTTATACTGCTATCAGAAGTAATCAGTTAGGTATTGCAACAAGACTTTATCCTGCTATTGCTTCAAGTTCTGAAATTAAAGTTTCTAAATTTAAACCATCTTTTGTTCCAAAAGCTAAATTATCATACGCTGATGTTTTAAAGAAATGGAAAGAAAATGGTGGAAAAGAAGAAAAATTAAATGAAGCAATTAGATTAGGTGCTAAATTAAGATTCAAAAAAAATAAATCAAAACTTTCTTTTGATGCAAATAATTATTATAATGCAGATGGTGATGAGTTAAATGATTTATCTATACCTCAATCAACTGATGATGTTTCAAATATTACTGTTACCCCTGATGAAACATCTGCGGTAATTGAAGAAACGGGAGATGCTGAAGTTACTGAGGAGCAAAAGATTAGTGGATGGAAAAAATTCTTAGCATTTATTATGAATGTTTTCAAAAGGCATAAAGCTGATGAAGAAGTTCCTTATGAAGAAGGAAGTGCTGAAGCATCGGCTTATTTTGAAGATGCAGCATCTGTTGCTGACCAAGTATCAAGATTAGAAAATTTAGATTCTGATGGAAATATTGTTATAGATGAAGATTTACCTATTTCTGATAAAGATAAAACATCGGATGATAAAATTTTAGGTATGTCAAAAGGTACTGCTATTGGAGTAGCTATTGGGATAGTAGTATTAGCTATTGGAGGTGTTATTTTATATAAAAAGTACGGTAAAAAATAATTTATTGAATTAAAAAAAAGATAATAGATAGATAATATTAAGTCTATCTATTATCTTAAAAAAACAAATTTTACAATGAACGATTTAGATATTAATAATATAGAAAAGCTTGAAAGCTATAGTAATTTTGATTGGAAAGACCCATTTGCAGGTTTGAAAAAGAATACTAAAGATGCTGTTAAGAGTACTAAAGACCAATTAAAGGCTGCGGGTAAAAATATTGAACAAACTGCTAAAGATGCAATTAAAAGTACTAAAGAGCAGGTAACAGCAGCAGGTAAGAATATTAAGCAAACAACAGAGGACATTGTAAAAAATGAAGAATTGAAAAAAATAGCAAGGCATTTAGCACTTACAGGTAATCCTGCTATTGCTGTTCCTAGAAGTGCTGCATTAGCAGGATTTCGTTTAAACATATTTGGAATAGCATCAAGATTATATCCTGCATTTTTAAATGAAGAACAATTAAAGAAATATAATTTTGATGTAGATAATGCTAAAAAAGCAAAAGAATCATGGGAAAAAATTTCTAATTTTTGGCAAGATAAATTAGGTGGTGATAAAAAAAAGCTTCAGGAAGCTATTTCAGGAGCTTGGAATAAACCAATATTTAGAACAAAAAAAGCTAAAGCAAGAAAAGAAAGTACGGCTAATTTTATAGATGAGCTTGGATATTCAAATGCAGCAGACCCTTATTCTGCTGCTGCAATTGGTGCTTATGTGTCATTAGGATTATCAGTTGTAGGTGCTGTTGCTAAAATGATTACGGCTAGTAAAAATCCTTATAATAATGGTAGTCCTGAAAATCAAAGATATAATCAAGACTTAGCTTCAGGAGATAATACCATTCCTGAAGTAGATGATGTAGAATTAGAAGAAGCGATATATGCTGCACAACAGGAAAAAAAGATTAATACATATAAATGGGTTGGAGGAACTGTAGCGGTATTTTTAGTATTAGCAGGAGGTTTTTTATTATATAAAAAATACGGTAAAAAATAAAATATGAAAAATTCAGTAATAGTTAGAGTAGATAAATCAAATATTCATAATAAAGGATTATTTACTAATGACGTAATTGAGAAAGGATGTTGTTTTTTACATTCAATGCAATTAGATGAAAATGGTAGAGTGAAAAAACAAGGTGAACCTACTTATTATATAAATCATTCATTAAATAGAAACGTTAATGCTTTTTTAAGTGATGATAATATTTATTTAGTTGCTAATAGAGATATTATGCCAAATGAAGAAATATTAATTGATTATAGTGATTACAATAAACTTGGATTAAAAGCAAATATTTTAGATTTCAAAAATTTAGAATTATTTAATAGTCTAAAAAAGGATATTCCTGAAATGAATAGACCTATTGGTTTTAAATATAAATTAAAAAAGATAAATCTTAAAAATATGTATAATAGAGATAAATCGAATTTCACAGGATATAGCAGAAATTTAAATTATGTTCCTGCTAATATAGTTTCATACGTAAATCCTAATGATACATTTTATTATGGTGCTGATGCTTCAAAAGATGAATCAGTTGATGTATCAAAAAAGGTTTCTCCAATAACAATAATTACGTTTGCTTCATTAATTATTGGGGTTGGTATATATTTATATAAAAAAAATAAAAATAAATAATTAGAAAATTAATTTTTAAAATTAAAAAAATTATTTGTAAAATAAATAGAATGAAAGAGTTTGATGTTTTAAATAAAAATCTTGTTGATAACGGTTTAATTAACTTAACGGAAAAGAATTACTATAATGCAATTGGTGATTCTGAAAACGAAGCAGATGGAGAAAAAGAAACTGAAAATGAAGATTCTACTGATTATGAAGGAGAGGAAGCTGAATTAGGAGATACATCACAAACAGATTTACCTAAATTTAGAGATTTAGTAAGACAAAAAAAATTAGAATTAAAAGCCCAATATGGAAAGGCTCATATAGCAAATGATAACTATATGGAGAATAAATGTACTACTATTAAACTTCCGCAAGGTTATACTGAAAGAGAATGTGTAAATATTCCAAAACCATGTCCTACTTTTGCAAATCCATTAAAAATGTGTACTCAGCAAATTTGCTCAAATGTACCAAAGGTAAGAATGGTAGACCAAAAAGTTTGTGCTGATGTTCCTCATATTAGATATTATTGGGTATCAGGATGGAGAAAAAAATGGAGAGAATTTAAAAGAAATGGAGGACTTGCTCAATTGAAAATGGAATCAAAAGGCATTTTACCTATAATAACTGAATTACCAAATAATAATACGACACCTACTCCTCCACCTAGCAATATTAAACCTAGAAATTTAAAAGGAGTAAAGTCAGCACTTGGTTTAAAACCTATTATAGAAGCTAAAAAAACTATTGAAGAAAATATTAACAAGGTAAATCCAATTACAAATACTAGAAATAATATAGATTCTGTAAAAGAAAAAAAAGAATTGAATGAAAATTTTTTTAGTAAAAATAAAAATGTTTTAATCATATTAGGTATATCAACTTTAATAATTAGTTCGTTTTTTATAATTAGAAAAATAAATAATAAATAATAAACAAAATGGAAAACAAAATGGAAAACAAAAAATTATACATTGGTTTAGGAGTTTTAGCCGTTGCAGGTATAGCATACTATATGTGGAAAAAAAACGAAGGAGAAGAAACATCTAATATAACAGCAGGTGGTGGTCAAAAAAAATGTCCTTGCTATGGTGTTCAGACTCCTGACGGTTCTATTAAATATTCATTTGCTTGTTGTAAAAAAGCTAAACAATAAAAAATAATAAAATGGAAAATAAAAAATTATACATTGGTTTAGGGGTTTTAGCCTTTGCAGGTATAGGATACTATATGTGGAAAAAAAAGCAATCTATCGAAGAACAAAAGTCTAATATTACTTCTTGTAGAAAGGGAACTTGTCCTTTTACTAGAGCTGATGGTTCTATTTTTTGCACATCAGCAGCTTGTCCAAAAACTGACAGAAACTCAACATCTATTTAATTTATAAAAATGGAAAATAAAAAAATATACATTGGTTTAGGAGTTTTAGCCGTTGCAGGTATAGCTTACTATATGTGGAAAAAAAATAAACCTGAAAATAAATCTGAATTTTTAGGATTGAATCAAAAAAATAAAATAATAATAAGCAATAATCCATTATCACAAATTGTTCCAATGCCGTCAACAGGTAAATGTCCTAAAGGAAGTTCTCCTGTTAATGTTTCAGCTCCTAATCAAATTCCTGATATTAGATGTAATTATGCAAGAGCTGTAGCATCACCTGAAAATAATATTTAACAAAATAAGGCTTCGGGTGGTTTAAGTGATACTATTATGAACGCAGAATAATTTATTAAAATAAAATGAAAAATAAAAAATTATACATTGGTTTAGGGGTTTTAGCCGTTGCAGGTATAGGATATTATATGTGGTTTAAAAGAAAAGATAAAACTATCGACAATTCTAATAATTCTATTAAAAAAGATAATGAATCTGTTAATAACGCTAGTGTAAAAAATGTGAATGATAAACCTTTATTTAATAAATCTATTTTAAAACCTACTAACAATGTTGTTTTAGCAGGTCAGGGTAGAGGAGATAATGTAGTAACATTAACAAATAATCCTGTTGTTTTAGCAGGTCAGGGTAGAGGAGATAATGTAGTAACATTAACAAATAATCCTGTTGTTTTAGCAGGTCAAGGTAGAGGGGATTCAACAGTTTTAGCAGGTCAAGGTAGAGGTTAGTTTATAATAATAAATATTTAAAAAATGGAAAATAAAAAAATAATAATCGGGTTAGGAGTTTTAGCCTTTGCAGGTATAGGATACTATATGTGGAAAAAAAATAAATCTGAAAATAAATCAAATGCTTCAGGATGCGATTGCGGTTGTGGATGTTGTGATGATAAAGAAGATGTTTCTAATGTTATTTCAGAGGATGGAAATTGTATTATACATTATATGAAATCAGGCTTATCTGTAGATGAAGCTAGAGCTAAGTGTTCTAGTGGTATAGTTATAAAAAACCCTAAATATAACGAGATTAAGTCTAATATGGCAAAAGGTATTGGTCAAAAAAAGTCTAATATAAAAAATAATATAACAGGAGTATCATTTGTTGGTAATAAAATACGTAACGAGATTAATTCTAATATTATATCTCAAAATCCATTTGATAAAAATACTCAAGTTAATGATTGTATTAATGACCAAACTTTAGGTTATGGAGTTCCTTTTGAAGAAGCGGTACTTATGTGCGGTGGTGTTCAATCAACAGCTTCTGTAAGACCAATTGTAAACAATATAAATAAATTAGTGACAAGATAAAATAACAAATAAAATGGAAAAGAAAACAAAAATAATTTTATTAAGTGTATTATCAGTAGGAGTAGTAGCTTATTTAACTCGTGATAAATGGATGCCTAAAAAATACCCCATGCCTGCACCTCCATTATCTGATGATAAAAAATCTAATTTATGGGGATGGAATCCTAAAAAGAAAAAAATAACAAGTGATAATCCAACAAATGTTGTGCTTGGAGGAACACCTGTTTGTGTAACAACTTGTGAGTATATAGATAAAAATAATGGAAGTGTATCAGTATGGGCAGGTGGATGTAATCCTACTAAGGCAAATCAAGGATGGACAACTATCACAAGATGTAGTGGTGGTGGAAGTAACACAATTATGAACGCTGAATAATTTATAAAAAAATGGAAAATAAAAAAATAATAATCGGGTTAGGAGTTTTAGCCTTTGCAGGTATAGGATACTATATGTGGAAAAAAAATAAACCTGAAAATACATCAAGTGCTTCAGGATGCGATTGCGGTTGTGGATGTTGTGATGATAAAGAAGATGTTTCTAATGTTACATCGGTAAGTGATAACGCATATCAAAGATGTGTAAATATGTATACATCACAAGGATTATCTTTATCTGAAGCAAAAGCTGCTTGTTCTAATGCTAGAAAAGTTAATACTCCTTTGAAATATAATGAGATTAAGTCTAATATTATATCTCAAAATCCATTTGATAAAAATGCTCAAGTTAATAATTGTATTAATGACCAAACTTTAGGTTATGGAGTTCCTTTTGAAGAAGCTGTACTTATGTGCGGTGGTGTTCAGTCAACAGGTTCTGTAAGACCAATTAACAACAATGTAAATAAATTAGTAAAAAAATAAAAAAACAAATAAAATGGTAAACAAAAAAGTAATAATCGGTTTAGGAATTTTTGCCGTTGCAGGTATAGGATACTATATGTGGAAAAATAAAAAATCATCAACTTCAAAATCTTTAGATTCTAAGTTAGCTACATCTGATTCAGAAATGGGAGCTTCTATGGATGAAGAAGAAGATTCTAATGTGACAGGTGCAGGTGGCACAAAGCCACCAACAAATAGATGTCCTAAAGGATGGTATTTTGCAAATAATAAATGTAATCCTAATAGTACATTAGGATATGTTGCAGGTTGGGAAAATGGTCAGCAGCCTTATAGCGGTTACACAGCAGGTTGGCAAAATGGCGCACCCGCACCTTGTAACATAGGTTACAATGCTACATTAGACCCTGTAAAGGGAACTATATGCACTCGTCCAAAAAGTATTCTAAAGCCATTTTATAGAAGTGAAGCTATGTAGTAAAATAAAAGATAAGTAGTAATAAAAATTTACTACTTATCTTTTTATTCACATTTTTTAGTTGATATTAAAGTCTAGCTACTTAATATCTAAAACATAATTATTTTAAATTTACAAACATGGAAATTATTGCACAAACAAACGTATATGAACAGCCACAAGCTTATTACCGTATGCCACAAGGAGATAGGCTTCAAGATGATTTAGATTATGGAATTAATGGTTCTGTTAGTACTAATAATGAAACTAAAGAAGGCAATTACTATTGGTTTGGAATTATTGGTTTAGCAGTTGTTGGATTTTTAATTTATAAAAATTTAAATAAAAAATAAATTATGGTATTTAATATTCCTTCAAATACATTACCATTTACTTTAATAATTGGTATAGAAACTAAGAGTCCTGAGTATTTAAATATAGTCGCTGTAGATAAAACAAAGTCTGATACTATTTATATTAACCGTAATGGTGAAGTAAATGGTTATAGAGAATTTGAATTAAATTTTCCATTGACTCCAAACTTAATGTTATTATCTATTTTTAATAGAAAAAACGGAAACACAGGAAATCAAGAAGATAAATCATTTCAAATTAAAAAATTTGAAGTAAAGGAATTAAAAACTTGTCCTTTATGGGCAGAAAAAGATATTCGTAACTTCGTTAAATTCGCACAGTATTTTTGTGCAAATGCTAATGAGTTATCAGCAGGTGATTATAAACCAAGTATTTATCGTTCAGATGATGGTAAATTCTGTATTGATTACTTTTATAAAATTAGAAATCCAAAAACGGGAGAATTTGTTGGCACACCTGCTCGTGTAGGTCATAATACAGGTGTTATTGAAGTTTCAAAAGTTGATTTTGAAAAATATTCTATTCCAATGAGAATGATTATTTTACTTCACGAATTTTCTCATAAATATATGAACCCTTTAATTAACAGAGAGATTGGGGATGAAGTAAGTGCGGATATTAACGCTTTAAACATCTACTTATCTTTAGGATACCCTTTAATCGAAGCTCAATACGCATTTTTAAAAGTATTTAGAGGTGCTAATAATGCTTTCAATAAAAGAAGATATTTAATTCTTAATGATTTTATGGAGAAATTCAAAAATGGAGAATTAGAAAATAAATGTAATACAAGTTACTCAGTATCTAAAAAATAATAAATATTTTATTGTGAAAGGAATTAAAGATAAATATGCAAAAAAATGGGGTCTAGCAGATGACCAATGGCAAGAGATGTCTTTTACTATTGTTAATCCTACAGGAGTAGATACTACAATAGATTTTTTTGACCCGCAAAGAGCAAATACTTTAAATTATCCTACAACTCCTACAAATGGAGAGTTATATATAACAGGTGATACAAATATAAATTTTGCTGTTAGAGATGCTTTTAATAGCCCATTTTGGGTAGACAGGATGTATTTTTATGCAAATAATCGTAGAAATTTTAACCAAACATTTTTTAAATTAACAAAAGATGCAAATGGTAATTTTTGCGAAGAACCTATTACTCCAAATTTATCCGTATCAACGATGCAATTTCAATCAGGAATTGGAATGGTTAAATACCCAAATAAGAGTTTAATTTTAGGAATCAATCAATGGTTTAAAGGTTTATTTATTAGAGCTAACTCTAATATTACAATCATATTTGTATATCAGCAATTAGAAAAATCTTATTTATTAAGTTCTTCTAAAAATGCAGATTTATATCCTCATAAAGATTTTGATGATTCTGTTAATAGAAGAAACCCTATTCAGAAATTTAAACTTGAAGATTTAAATAATATTATGCCATTGAATAATGGTGAATTTGAAATAACACCTTTTAGCATAAGTAATTTTAATAATATGTTATTAAATGAATCTAATAAAATAAAGAATATTAAAGAGTGATTTGTTAATAAAGTCGTTTAAAAGTAAAAACTAGACTTGATTATCTCGGAAGATAATTAAAGTATATTTAAAGAGTAAAAAAGTATATAAAATAACCTTAAAAATTAATATTATGCCATTAACAGCAGCACAAAAAAAAGCAGGAAAAGCAAGAATAGAATTGATTCAAGCTGAAGCAAAGAAAATATGGAACTCTAATAAAAAGCCTAAAACTTATGCTGAAGCTATAAAAAAAGGTAGTGCTATCTTAAAAAAACAAGGTAAACTTTAATTTACAAATTGGAATTAAAGTTAAAAGATAACGAAACAAGGATGGAAACCGTTGAGGAATTTCAAAAAAGTCAAGTAGTAAGATTAGTTGACGTTTTTGTTATTGCTCCAATTTGTGTTTATGCAGGTGTCAAGTATTACAAGACAATGCCTAAGTGGTTAAGTTTAAGCTTAATCGGAATTGGTTTAGCTACAGCCGTATATAATGGTCGTAACTATGCAATTAATAGAAAAAACAATGATAGTAATTTAATTGAAAAATAATAATAATATTTAAAATGGAAAATAAAATAAATTTTCGCTATATAACATTAGAAGAATTAAGTAATGGTTTACAAATATCTTTAAATGCAGCAGGAATTGAGTTGGTAAAAGAACTTAAAGAAGATGGTAAATATGAATTTGACATTTGGTATGAATTATTTGAAGATGTTCATGGAAATAGCGAATATATTTTCCACAATGATATGGGAGAAAGTGGATTCGGTTTGACTAATGCTGAAGGAATAACTGATGGTTATTTTATTAGTGATAATGGAGATGGATATGATACTAATTATCCTGAATCAGCAAAAGTTTATTGGTTTCCGAATTATATGGTTATTAATTCTTTAGATAAAATGTTTGAAGAAGGTAAAGTGTTTTTTAATAAAGCTGAAGATAATATTGTTGAGCTATTAGGTTTTACAATTCCAACTTGGGCTGCATCAGCATTGATAAATTCAGATGAGAGCGGATTAAATGATGAGGATATTGAAAAATTAAATAAGTTTGTTAATAAAATAGTTGATAAATACGGTAACGCTAATTTTATGATTGGTAGCGATGAGGAAATGGAATCTCAATTCGCTTCGAGAAATGATATTGATGGATTTCTTGGAGGTGATGTAGTAAGAATGTATTTAAGACCGACTAAAGAATACGCTAAAGGCGGTGGTGTAAATACAGGTCGTTCTTGGCATTTAGATAGACAAAAACGTAATAAATCAGAATCTTGGGAGAAACCAATGAGTAAACGTAAACAGCGTTATGATGTTGGTGGTGGTGTTGAGGAAATTTCAGTAGGAAATGCACAAGATTTAATGAAATTTTGGTCTAATCCTGAAAACGAAAGTAAAAAAGTATTTTTTGTTGAAGAAATGGATAACGAAGATGGTACTGATACTTATTATGTTGTAGGAAATCAAACGAAAAGAGATTATGAAGATAGTCAGTATTGGGATTATGATTATAATTTTAATAATATTGACGATGCTATTAAACAAGCGAAAATGGATGCTGAAAAAAATAATGCAGTATACATGGATAACCGTAGAGTTACAAAAAAGTATTCTAAAGGCGGTGGAGTAAATTCAGGTCGTTCTTGGCATTTAGATAGACAAAAACGCAACAAATCAGAATCTTGGGAGAAACCAATGAGTAAACGTAAACAGCGTTATGATGTTGGTGGTGGTGTTGGTGATAAATATAAATACATAAAACTTTATAACGAAAGAAGTGACAAGGCAATTAAAGATAGTATAAAAGAAACAGGAGAAGCACCTGAAGATAGTTGGGATTGGATAGAACAAGAGGGTGGTTTTACTGCCGAAGAAATTGCAGGATACTATCTTGAATCTTATAAAGATAAAGCACTTTCTACTTGGTTAGAAAATGTTAAAGATTCAATAGGACATGATACTGATGAAAAAGTAACTAAGATATTAAAAGAGGTATCAGGAGTTTCATACGGTAAAGGCGGTGGAATAAATAGTGGACGTGATTTATTATTTAAATCTCAAGAACCACATGAACAAGCGTACAAGAGAAAGAGAGAATTTAAGAAGTATGGAGATAAAGGAAATTGGTTTAGTGATTTCTTTAAAGATGGCGGTTCTGTTTTCGTTTCACCTCATGTAATAGCAATGCACGATTATATTCTTAAATCTTATGGATTCTTATTGCCAAATGAAGGTGAATCAGGATATGATAAATTTACATATTCAGATTTTGCTGAGGAGTTAAAATCAAATTATGATATTAAAAATCCTAGAAATAAACAAGTTTATGATTATTTAATTCATTTAGGTAATGTTTCTATGTTTAGTGGTAATGTTTCTGATATGAAAAAAGTTGAAGAAAGAATGTCTACTGCTGATGTTAAATATGCTAATGGCGGTGGCGTTGGTGAATCAAAAACATATAAAATAAATAATACAACAGCTATAGAAGATGAAGTAAATAAATATTTACATAGTCTAAAATTGAAAGATGGATACTCTAATAATATGGGTACTTTTACTGCAAAACTTACAGAACAACAATTAAATCAACTCATAAGTCTAATAATAAAAGTAGATAAAAATGATAATGTTTATATTGTAGATAGTGTAAATAAAGTCGTTTACGATAGCGAAGATACAAGTGCAGGAACTGCTTGGAGAACAGGTAAGTATGCTAATGGCGGAGGTATTGATAAACGTGATTCATGGCACTCAGACCGTAGACGATTTAACAAATCAGAATCTTGGGAGAAACCAATGAGTAAACGTAAACAGCGTTATGCTAATGGCGGTGGCGTTGGTGAAAATATTTTAATTAAAGATTGGTATATAGAAAATTATCCTACAGATGATTTAGGACAAGAACTTAATGATGATTGTACATTTAAAGATGTATGGACTGCTATTCATAATGGTAGTGATGTTTATACTATTTTAGGTGTTGGAGATAGTCTTGTAAGAGAACGAGTATTTGAAAAATTATCTGAAATTAATGGAGTTGAATATAATTATGTTTATACTCAATGGTTGGAGAATGATAAATTCGGAAATGGCGGTAACGTAGGTCGTGATTTAATTTTTAAATCAAAACAACCACATGAGCAAAATTATGATAGAAAGCGTGAGTGGAAAGAGTATAAGAAAGAAGGTTGGTTTTCTAATTGGTTTGAGAATGGAGGTAGTGTTGCTGAAGATGGTGGTGGTGTTTCTTTAATAACAGTAGGTAAATCACAGGAAAATCTAGTTACAGGTATATATACGCTAAAATCTCTTTTTGATGAAGCTAAAAATAAAAAAATAAAATTTAGTATTGAATTAGATGGTAAATTTTTCACTCCATTTGATGCGGATGAAAATCGTATTCATGTATTAGTTAATTCTTATGATGGTTCAGAAGAAAGAATATCTTATATTAATTGGGAATCAATAAGTGACCGTAAATTTCCTGATGAAAATGGTTTACAGTTTTTTTATAATGATTATAATAATATGTTTTATTTTAAATTAACTGATAAGCAAAGAGCAGAACATCCTTATAATAATTGGATGCACCAAAAAGCTGATATGGAAGATAAAATGAGAGATATGGAAGATGCTATGATGGCTAAAGGCGGTGGAATAAATAGTGGACGTGATTTATTATTTAAATCTCAAGAGCCACATGAACAAGCTTACAAGAGAAAGAGAGAATTTAAGAAGTACGGAGATAATGGAAGTTGGTTTAATGATTTCTTTAAAGAAGGTGGAAAAACTAAAAACTCTATTACAGCTTACTTAGGTGAAGTTATTTCTACAAATACTGCTGAAATGGCATTAGGTCGTAAGATTAATTCATGGAAAGATGAGGTTATAACTATAGATGGAATAAGTTACCGAAAAGTTTACTTAAAACCTGAATATAAACAAATTTAATAATATTAAAAATGGCAAATACATCAAATCATAACTCAGGTCGTTCTTGGAGCGCAGACCGTAGACAACGTAATAAAAATGAATCTTGGGAGAAACCTATGAGTCAACGTAAAAAGCGTTATGATAATGGTGGTGCAATTACTATTAAAGATGTTGATGAATGGGATGTAATTAATGATTGGGCAAGTTGGAAAGAAATATCTCCAAAATATAATGTTTCTTATGGTAAAATTGTTAGTGATTTGGCAGATTTTCCTGCTTATTATCATAATGACCTTGATAGGAATGAATATGAGCAAATTTGGAAAGAAAGATATAATTTACAATCAGGAGATAATGATTCCATTCTAAAACTTGAAACAGAACTTTGGGATTATGTTTTAAATAAAGCGAAAGAAGATAATGCTTTTGAAAATTATGTTAAAAGATTAAATGAAGAAAAAGAAAAAGGATTATTAGATATTCCTGAAAACTATAACTTCATAAGACATGATAGAAATATGGGCGGTGGAACAGGAAATTATATTTTTATTCACAGAAATACTAAAAAGGAACTTAAACTACCTGATTGGCATATTACAGAAATGGGAGGAGTAGGAGGTACGGATATTGGTTATGTATCAAGAGAAGATGCGTTAAAAAAACATTTTTCAAAAGAAAAATACTCAAAAGGCGGTGGTATAAATAGTGGACGTGATTTATTATTTAAATCAAAACAACCACATGAACAAGCTTACAAAAGAAAAAGAGAGTTTAAGAAGTACGGAGATAATGGTAATTGGTTTAATGATTTCTTTGAAAATGGAGGTGATATTGCTAATCAGAACGCCTTAATGGTAATGAATGATAATAAACAAATCAAACATCATACAGAAGAATTAAATAAAGTTGTAGATGTAAATACAACAGTTCCTGCTTGGATTGTAGCTAAAGTTCATCGTTCTGCAAGTGATTTATCTGATGCTTCTCATTATTTAGATGGAGTTAATACTGAATTTAAAAATGGTGGTAATGTTAGTTATGGCGACATAAAAAAAGAAAAGGAGAGAATGACCGATGAATTATTAAAAAAATGCGGAGTATTTTTTGCTTTTTCAAACGAACAATTCCTTGCAAATAAAACACCCCTTAAAGAAGGTGAGAAATATGTATCAATAGGCGGTGGTGGTTATATGCCAAAAGGTAATATTGATGCTTTTTCAGAAGGTATGAAATCTATTAGCAAACTTGGTAAAAACAAAGTGAAAGAAAATAACTTAGCTGAAACTGAGATACTTTATGAATTGAATAATCATGAATGTTTTTATACAGGTGATTATTCTGATGTTGTCGATATGTTTAAAGGAACATATACTGAGGAGCAAATCCGTGATGTTTACAATAAACATCGTGAATCAAACCAAACTTTTAAAAATGGCGGTGGTGTAACAGATGTAACAAAAAATATTTTAAAAGAATATATTTTTGAATATAAATATCCTAAACATAAAAATAAGCCATCAGTTAATCAATATTACTCTGTTGACACAAGTAAAGTTATACCTATTGGTGGTATGAGTGAAGATGGATTTAAGTTGAAATTTATAAATGGTAATGAATCAGGTACAGTTATTACTGTTATTAAAGCATTACAAGCCATTAGAAATGGAGAAATAGAATTTGAACAATCAGAAGGTTATTTTGTAAAGATTAAAGCTATAAAAAAGGATTCATTTGCTAATGGCGGTGGTATTAGTTCTGATATTATTTTTGTTTCGGCTAAAAATAAAGAAGATAGAGATAGATTTTTTGAGTCTGTTACAAATTTAATGCCTGACCATTTTATAATCAAACAAGGCGATTTGTCAGTTCAACTTGAAGTTAATCCAAGCGATATGAGTTCTATTGAACAAATGGCAAAAACATATAATGTAGAAGTTATTATTGATAATGGAGTTGAACCATCTGCTGATTACGGTGATTTAATATCAATAAACATTGCGGAAAAAGCTCTTGGTCGTAAGATTAATTCATGGAAAGATGATGTTATAACTTTAGATGGAATAATTTACCGAAAAGTGTTCTTAAAACCTGAATATAAAAAAATTAAATAATTAAATAACAAAAAACAAATATCATGTCTGCTAAAAAATTATTAAAAGCTAAAAAATCTACTGAAGCTGATAAAGCTATTAAAGCTAAAAGAACAGGTTATCGTTTTAAAACAGAAGGTAATCCTAAACTTCATAAAAAAGATGGTGATTTAAACGCTAAAGGTAAAGAGCTTTATTATAAAAAGCCAACTCCTAAAGAAATAGAGGAATTTAAGAGAGATAAAGATGGTAATTTTGCAGATGATGTTAAGCAGATATATCATGAAAGACGTGCTGACCGTAAGCACTCTGATGATAATTTAGTTAAAAAATATGAAGAAGGAGGAAGTCCAAATACAGGATTATCTTGGAAACTAGATAGAGCAAAGCATAATAAATCTGAAGATTGGGAAAAGCCTATGAAAGATAGAAAGAAAAAATTTAAAACAGGTGGCAAGGTAAAGCAAGGTGCAGCTCAATCAGAATCTTATTCTCCTAAAAAGGATAAAAAAGAAAAAGCTAAACCTGTAGGTAAGCGTTTTACAAATGAATTAGCTGAGGAATTAGGTAAAAGTAAAAATGCTACTCCAACTAAAGCTGAGGTTAAAGAATACTTAGGTAATGGCGTTTATGACGAAAAGCGTAAAGATAAAAGTGACGTTTCTTTGACTAAAAAATATGAAGAAGGAGGGGAAGCTAAAGAAATTGAAATGTCAGTTGAAGAAATGAAAGTTATTTTAGGTCGTGAACCAAAGTATCCAAACGACTTTATTAATGGTAAAAAATACCAAAAATGCTTTTTAAGACCATATTATAAACTTATTGATTAATTCATTATTAACAATCAATTTGTTTGTTTCTTTTTTTGATTAATTAATCATGCTATTGTTATTTTAATAAATTTAATCACTATAAAATCATATAAAATGTGCGGTTGCGAAAAAAATATAAAAACTTTTAAAAATGGTGGAAACGTTGACGAAAAATGTGTTTTATTATATGATATAGTTGACCTAGATGGTTCTATAGTTGAAAAAGATTTAACTGAAGAAGCCTTAATTGAATGGGCTAATACTTATGATTGGTATGATTTAATGGATGTAAGCGAAGATTTTCCTGTTGGTAAAATAGATAATGTCGAAGATGCTATTAAGTCAATTGAAGGAGTAGATAAAGAAGGTGATTATAGTGTCGTAAAAAAAGAATTAGAAGAATCTGAAAAATTAGAAAATGGCGGTGTTATTGAAAGTTTTAGAAGATTTACTGAGGGAGATTTCAATAGATTAACTTATGATGATTTTGAAGGTAGATGGAGTGGTTATGTTTGGGTTATTAAACACAAAGATAGCTCTAAAATTTTAGGTAAATTTAATCCTAAAAGAAATACATTGTTTATTTTAGGTAAAAAAGATTTGACTAATCCTCTTGTTAAATGGTTACAGCAAAATTCTTTTGTTTCTAGTGATGAATACCGTAAATTAGAAAATGGTGGCGGAGTTGGAGATAGAAAGGTATTTTTTAGTATTTATAATGATTATATTGGAAATCTTGAATTAGGAATTTCAGAGATTGAAATAAATAATCAAATTCATCATCATGGATTTACAAGATTATCAGATGCAATAAATTCACTTTTTGCCTATTTGAAAAGTGAAGATGGTAAATATGTAACAGAAACATACCCTAAAAGTAGATATACTATTGAACAAATAGATACTAGTATTAAACTTAAAAAACATCAAGAAGTTCCTCAAAAAGTTGCTTATAGTATTTTAGCAAAGGAAGTTAAAGGTTTAGATGAAATCCATAAATTAGAAAGAGGTGGTAAAATAAGTAAAAATAAAAATTGGATAGCAGATGCTCTTTCGGGTGGAAAAAACAAAGGAGCTTTAAGAAGAACTGCATTAAGAAAAGGTTTACTTCGTAATGAAGATGAAAAACTTTCTATGACAGACCTACATAAATTAGAAAAAGTAGGTGGTAAAACTGCTAAACGTGCTTATTTAGCTGAAACTTTAAGAAAGTTTGATAATGGCGGTCTTATTAATGAAAATTGGGGAAATGATGGTTCAACTCCAAGCAATAATGAAGATTATAATAGATTATACGCATTTTTTCCTGATAATCACTCACAAGCAAAATATATTTGGAATCAATTAAGTGATAAACAAAAATCAGGTTTTATTTATGATTTAGAAGTTACTGATGCAGCTAGTGAACATATTGCAGAAAGTTGGTTAGAGTTTATAAATTCATCATCACAAGATGATTATTGGGAAAATGCAACTAATTGGGATGAGATGAAAAACGGAGGAACTCTAAATAAAAAAGATGAAGTATATATAGAATTTTTAAATAAAGATAAAGGATTTAAAGAAGATAAAAAAAGTTTTAAATCATATCATGAAGCGGTTGAATGGGCAAGAGAAAATTTTGAAAGATTTGATACTGATATGATTAAATATTATAAAAATGGTGGTGAAGTTGGTGGTCATGGTTGGGGTGATTTTGAAAAAGGAGCTAAAATATCTTCTTTAAAAGATGTTAAAGTAGGAGAATTATACTTAGACTATAATAATTTTTTTAATTCAAAAAATATTATTTTAATAACTAGTGGAGATACTACAGGTTTAAATAGAGATATTGTATACGCAAGTTTTGTAAGACCTAATAATTTAAAAGGTAGAGAAGAAACATTTGCTATATGGGGTCATGATTTAGAAGGTAAAATTGATTTGTATAAAATTGAAGGTAGAAAATATGAATTTGGAGGTAATGTTGATTTAGATATTTATCCTGATGAAGATTTAAGATATACAAATAGAAAAATAAAAAAATCTAAAGAAGCATTAGTAAGAGAAAATATATATAATGGAGAAATTCAAGAATATATTTTAAAAACAATTATTGGAAAAGAACCTGAATATCCAATACAAATTGTAGGTTCATTAAAATTAACAAAATGTTTTTTAAGACCTTATTATAAAATTTAATAAAAAAATAAAATGAATAGTAATACAAAAGGTGCAATAGTAGTTGGTTTAGCTTTAGGAGCTGTTGGTTTAGCTTATTACTTCCTTGTATATAAAAAGGACGAAACTGCTTATGAGCAATTCGATAACTTTAAATCTTTAGAAAATAATATTGGATTAAAAGCAAATAATGATGTTGTTGTAGCACCGTTTAACGAAAAGAAAAATTTCGCACAATTTTATAATAATAATCGTGTAATTATTTTTGATTCAAATAAAAAAATAGTAGTAAAGGGTTCTTATTCAAATGGCGGTTATAATATGATATTAGATAATGGAAAAGAAATAAATAGTAATAGTGTTTGGAGTAATTTAATGCAAACTATTAAATAATAATTTTAAATGGAAAACTCAGGAGTATATAAATTTTACACAGAACTTCCTACATGGGCTAAAGGAGTTTTTGGAGTCGCTGTATTAGCGGGTATTGGGATTGTTGGTTTTGGTATTTATAAAAAAGTTACTAAAACAAGTCAAGAGAAACAGGCTTTAGAATCTGTTAAGGATGTTAATTCTGACATTAGAAAGCTTTTGCAATATGAGAAGCCAAGTTACATTCAATCTCAATATAGTGCATTTGCTGATGCTTTATTTGAAGCTATGCAAGGATTAGGTACTGAAAAAGCTTTAAATACTACATTTAGTAAAATGAAAAATACTATAGATATGTTGTATTTAAATCAAGCATTTGGAATAAGAGATTATAAAGATGATAGTTTTTTCGGTTTAAATGTTAAGCCAATGAATTTAAATCAATGGATTAGTGCAGAGTTGAATGATTCAGAGAAAAAAGAATTAAATGATATGTTATCTAAAAAAGGTATTAAATATCAATACTAGTAAAATTAATGCAAAATATAAAAATTGGAATATATAAGATAACATCACCCAATGGACATATTTATATTGGGCAAAGTTCTAATATAATTAAAAGATTTAATGGTTATAAAAATTTAAAATGTAAATTACAATTAAGATTATATAATTCTTTTATGAAGTATGGAGTTGAAAACCATAAATTTGAAATAATATGTGAATGTGAAAAGGTTGAATTAGATTATTTAGAAAAATTATATATAAAAGAATATAAAAGTTTTAATACAAAAAATGGTTTAAATTTAAGAGAAGGGGGAAATACTTCTAGTTTAAGTGAAGAATCTAAAGAAAAAATTAGAAAAGCTAATACAGGAAAAAAACAAAGTATTGAAACTATAGAAAAGAGAAGATTAAAAATGACAGGAGAAAAACATCCTATGTTTGGAAAAAAACAGAGTGATGAATGGAAGAAAAAAAGAGTTGAAAATATGAAAATAAGTAGAGTTATGTTTGGAAAAAAACATACTGAAGAAACAAAAGATAAATTAAGAAAAATAAATACAGGTAAAGTAATTAGTATT
>JACCDT011202957.1_pt1 | contig 62520 bp, 64 predicted proteins | sample 7446291 | NCBI WGS metagenome assembly JACCDT01 (sample SAMN15323446, study PRJNA562643) | freshwater metagenome | isolation source: river surface water | place: USA:Blue River Watershed | collected 2017-08-17 | reverse complement strand
CGTGCTTTCAGCGCTTTTGACGCAAGTAGCAGAAGAAACTGTTCCGCTTGCGCCAGCGCCGCAGCTTACGCTCGGACAAGGTGGGGGGGCCTTTTCAGTAGATTCTTCGGATTTCGGGCAGTCATCTTCTTTAGTTTTTGCGCTTGCAGAAGCAGTACCACCTCCACATGAGGCAACTGCATCATGTCCCTTTGGGGGTTGATCAGCTAGATCATCTCCATCCTTATGTTCGCTGGTGGAGTTATCAGTTATAAAGCTAAATTCTAATCCATGAGAAGTTTTGGTAGAAATAACGCCGTAATGTTTGTCAGGATAGGCACTAATTCGAGCTTTTGGTAATTTTTTTTGAAATCCGTCTTTTAAACTGAGTATAGGTATTGGATGAGTTTTACCTTCATCTATATAGTGAATTTCTCCTGCTTTAGAGCCACAGCATGAATCAAGTACAATTTGTGATTCAGGATGTAAAGCTCTCAGTGAAAATTTTGCAATCTCATAACTCATTAGTCTAGGACTCTCTACTTCCCCAAGCTCAATAGTTCCTCCCGAGCCTATTCCTGACAAAATTATTAGCTTTACTTCGTGATCCTGAAATTCAGTGAGAGCTTTATCAATATCATTATCATCCATAACTTTATAATAAATTCGATAGGATGCGCTTATAATTGTAGAAATCATTTGAGGAAGTCTAGCGTATTCATCACCTTCAGATTGAAAAAAAATTCTTTTAGAAGAAAGAACTACTGCTGTAGAGCAGGGCCCTTCCTTAAAAATACTTGGAAGACAGTCTACGTAATATCTTAAATCAAGAGGTACGATATTGTCAGGGTCCTCCCTAAAATCAGCTGTAGATGCGGTTGCTGCGGTTGCTGCGGTTGTCATAAAAATCTCCTCTAAAAATAAGATTATATTAAATTGATTTCGCATTAATTATAACAAACTGAAAAATTACCGTATAGATATATTGGTTCGTTGATATTAAATTTTAAGAATAAGTAAAAAAAATGTAAAAAAATGGTTCCAACGAACATAATTATATGTAATTATTTAAGATTTGTAATCTATAGGAATTGATCTAATTTAGAGAATTGTGATAGTATCTATTTTCTGTAAAATTACGGAAACTGATTTTGAATTCAAAAGGTCTTTTAGCGAAACTCTATCGAATGTGGGAACCAAGATCTAAACTTGCGGAAGAGTGGTTAGATTATGCCCAAAAATACGAAGAGGTATTAAGAGCAAATAAGCTCGTAAATCCACAAATAGTTGATTCTATTTTGCAAGAAAGATATCGGATTCATACACTCTTTCAAAAACTCCTGCCAGAATTTAAAGACCAAATTTCAATAGTCATAACAAATGACGTATGCGTCGAACACTGTTCCATTTTTGCATGGAACAATCACGTTTATGTAATAGTTTCAGCTGCTCTAATTGGCCAACCTATTGATCATCCAGAGTTAGATGGAATGAAAGCATGGAATTGGTTAGCTCAACATGAGATTTCTCATTTAAAATCTGGGCACTTACCCAGGCTTTTTCATGTACGAAGATTATTCCGACTTTCCATCCTATTTCTCTCTATCACTAATATCCTTTCATGCATATTCCCTTCTAATCAACTAATTGATTCATGTTTAAACCTATCATTTTGGTTATACGGAGCCAGCTCTTGTATTCAGCTGATTGCTAGCTTAAGTTTTGAATATACAGCTGATCTTCAAGCAACTCGCTCTATAAAAGACCCTTTAATTTTAGAAGCTGCTGAAAAAACCATCTCACGAATGGCCTCACAAGCGATAAAAAGATTTCCTCAGCCGATCGGCTGGCTAAATTACATCTATAGTTCCTTATTTATCGATCCCCACCCGCCTATATTGCTACGAAAATGGGTGTTGCGTAAACATGCACAGTTATTAAGAAATAAATTTATTCCGTTATAAAAATGTGAGGCAAAAAGGGGGCAAATGCATGCCGCCTTGACATTAAATTTAGGCTGCGCGGAAATTTTCTATTGTATTGCGCAACTACTATTGCTAGGATTTTGTGCTCTCACATGCTTTCTTAGGCTATCGATTGTTTGCTGTACACTAGCAACGCGTGGTTGAAGAGATTCAAGTGCGTCTCCACCTGCTTACATAAGTTCACTTTGAAGTTTTTGCTTTTTTGCTTCGATTAGAGTATTTGTTACACCTTGTCCGTAAGTGTAGACGGTATAAATCTGTTTAGCTTTCTTTAAGTTACTGTATGAAGCGACCAGCATCAGTCCTCCAACTAAATTTGCTCCAAATACAGAAATTGCAGCAATGGCTGCTCCCAATCCTATAATGCCTAATATAGATAGCACAACAGTAGTAATTTTAAAGCGTCTAATTGACTCAAGATCTCCCTTGATATCAGGGTCTTCATAAATTCGTTGGTGTAAAGCTGCAGGTGTGAGTCTTGTTGCGTCCATAATTATTTACTTTTTGTGAAATACTATAATAAAGTTAATAATATAGTATCATAGAATGGCTTTATTTTTAAACATAATTCATCTATTATTTTGACATCTCGAAATTATATAAAAAATATTTTTAAGTTTTGTTTCGGGGTAATTTTTTGCAATTGCCTTTAACAATTGATAGATTTATTTTGAATAGAAATCAAATTCTTGAGAATGTATAATGGCTCTGAAAAAGCACTATGCGCAAGGTTTTTCTAGGAAGCAATAAGTCTTGAGGTTGATATGTTAAAAAAAAGATTAGAGGGAAAAGTAGCTCTGATTACGGGTGCTGCGCAGGGGATTGGTGAGGAGACTGCGATTGTCCTTGCAAGAGAAGGGGCAATGGTTATTGTTTCGGATATCAACGATGAATTGGGAAAGGGTGTTGCTAGCAAAATTGGTGCTTCTGCTATTTATTTGCATTTGGATGTGAGAAGTGAAAAGGATTGGGCTCATGCGATGGCGGTTATTTTAGAGAAGTTTTTCAAATTGGATATTCTTGTAAATAATGCAGGCGTTACTGGATTTCAAGAGGGATTTGGACCGCAAGACCCTGAAAATGCAAGTTTAGAAAGCTGGAGGGAAGTGCATGCGGTTAATTCAGATGGTGTTTTTCTTGGTTGTAAATATGCGCTTCAAACAATGAAAAACAATCCAGGATCTTCCATCATCAATATCTCTTCAAGATCGGGATTAGTCGGGATTCCAGGTGCTGCCGCGTACGCTTCAAGTAAAGCTGCTATTAGAAACCATACAAAGAGTGTTGCACTCTATTGCTGTAGCCAAGGCTATAATATCAGGTGCAATTCAATTCATCCGGCTGCAATTCTCACTCCGATGTGGGAGCCGATGCTGGGAAATGGACCTGACCGCAAAGATAGAATGGCTCAGATTACAAAGGATATCCCGATGCAAAAAATGGGTATGCCTGATGACGTCGCAAACGCGGTGCTATTTTTAGCATCGGATGAGTCAAAATACCTCATAGGAATTGAGCTAACAATTGACGGTGGATTACTTGCCGGTGCAGGCGCACCTCCTGCAAAAGCTGAATAGTAATTAGGAGGGCTTTACCTTTTTAGTTGAACGGGCTCGTTTGATAGCCGGAGTTTGTTTTTTCTTGGCTAGGTTTTTTTTTCCTTGTGGTGCAGGAGCTCCACGAAGAAGACCTTGCACACTTAAATCTTCATCAATAGCGGGCCAGTGAATTCCGTAACCACCTCCGCAAATTTCAAAATTAGACCTTTCTTTGAAAGAGGCTTTTAGAAGTTTGGGATACCAGGTAAGAGGTGCCGAAATTGTGCGACCATCCATGAGATTGATCACTAAAGAGTCTCGAGTAAAATAGACAGCTTCAATGCGCTCGTCTGTTTTAAGAACTGAAGTATGCATGCCATTTATCCAAAAATTGTTTTTGATGAGTAACAACTAGTTTGTGTAAATCATTTATTTCTTTTTTGCTAAAACCTATATTACTTGCTAAGTTAATTTTTTCTAACCAAAATTTTGCTGTTGCTTTACCTTTATCTACATGTATATGAGGGGGCTCATTTGGTTCATGACTATAAAAATAAAAGCGATAAGAACCAATATTTAATACAGTTGGCATGAATGTTACTACTGCAGTTATTCTCTTCATACTAGGGCAATTAGAAAGAAATGTCAAAGAATAATTTTTATTTCTGGTTAGTTATTTGTAACTCATGATTAAGAAGCCACTTTTTACGTAAAACTCCGCCGCCATAACCGCCGATCTCTCCATTCGCTTGAATCACTCTGTGACAAGGGATAACAATTGCGAGCTGATTTGCGCCATTAGCATTTGCGACTGCTCTTTGGCTTGAGGGCCTATTCATGGCAATTGCTATATCCGAGTAGGATCTTGTTTCTCCTGGCGAGATTTTTTGAAGCTCGTGCCAAACTTCTTGTTGGAATGGGGATCCAAGGAGATGGAGGGGAGTTTTAAATTCATTCAAGGTTCCTGCATAGTAGCGCGCAAGCTCGGCTTCGATAGAATCAATTATTTTCGTTCGCCCGGGAATAATGGCCGATTTGGTTTTTAATCGTAATCTTTCAATCTCTTTTTCAAGGCCTCTGCGATCAACAAACTCTAAAAGATACAGGGCCTTATCATCAGCTATAGCTAGCATGGGGCCAAGAGGAGAATCAAGCCAGGTTGCTTTTAACATATTTATATCTTTGCCTTTGGAAGGTGGTGCCCCCATAATGCGAGAAAAAGCATCTCGAAAGCCACTTCCCGACTCATAACCACTTGCTAACTGAGTATCAATCACTGATTCACCTGATCTAATTTGTTTCATTGCAATTCCCATCCGTCTTGATCTGGCGTACTCCACAAAAGTCATGCCAAACCGTTTTTTAAATTGTCTGCGTGCAGTAGAAGAGTCTACTGATAATTTGCGAAAATCACCATCTTTCCAACGCTTTTCCGGATTTTCTTCTATTGCATCCACAAGTTTTTTAACGATATCAGAAACTTGATTAGGATTGGACATCGGTCTACATCGCTTACAGGGTCTAAATGAAGCTAGTAGTGCTTCCTTTGCTGTTTTGAAGAACTCACAATTTTCAAAATTTGGCTTCCTTGCAGGACAAGTCGGCCTACAAAAGACTCCCGTCGTTATCACCCCAACAAAGAAAACGCCTTCATACTCTCCATTTTTCTCTAGAAGAGCCTCATAATATTGTATTTTAGATGCATCATTTACCATACCCACTAGTATAGAGCATGTCGATAATATCACGCCGCCGAAATTCAGGCATCGATTTGAATCACCCCTCCATCAATGGAGGATTGATTCAATAAATGCTTCTACTTGACATTGGCTGCACGCATGGAGAAAATCTGTTCATTTATCTGTTAGTAATCAAATATTTAAAAGGCTCTAAGAAGCGCTTGATACGATTTTTGAAATAACAGCATATGTCTTGTTGTAGTGATGGTTTCTTTATTCTTGCTTAATATTATTTTTGTGGATGATAATATTTTATAATTTTCAGGGGGTAGTTGATTAGAATGCAAGGAGTCGGATTTGCGGGAGCAGGATGTGCGGTGGCAAAAGCATCTCTTCCAGTAGTGGATGAGTTACAGAAGGGTCGAGGTCATTTAGAGGGGATTGAGACGAGGCAAGTTAGATTATTAGAGCATATGCTTGCATCCGGGCTTTTTAATGATGAGGAGCTAGAAGTGATGCGCGCGGTTTTTTTAAAACTCGATAGGGATAGAGCTCTTGCAACAGGCGATATTATTGTAGGGGCGGTGATGCCAGCTTTGGTCCGGTGCGGGATGTTCATCAATTGTGATTTGTTTGGATGGAAGAAGGAACTTATGGCGATGTTGCAAGAGAGCTTACCTGAAGGAGCTGTTGCTGAAGATGTTATTCATCGAATGATACAAGAGAAAAGGAGAGAGCGTATTCTGCTAGCTCAAGTTGCTAGTGTACGCGACACATTTAGGATGAGCGCTGCTCGCCTTTTAGACAATGCTCATCTATTAAATGATAGTTTGAAAGATAGTCATTTGGATTTATTGACAAAGGCGGCTGAAATTCGAAAAAAATGCTTAGCAACTCTTGCTAAAATTCGTGATGATGTAACGATGCTTTCAGATGATCAGCTAGAGTTAATCTTTGGTTTAAAGCGTGTTGTGGAATTAGATAAAACAGATCCCAAACACTTGGAAGATGAGCATGGGGAGTTAGCGGAGTTGAGAGGACGTGCGTGAGGGATCTCTACTCAGAAGCTGTCCTAAAACCTAAAATTTAAAAAAATAGTACAATTTTTGTCGCGCAGCTGCCATCAATTAAGAATGTACAGCGAAGCATGTTTCTGATCAGGAAGTGAACGTTTGCGTGACCGATTGCGTTTGAGATTTTTAATCAAAAAATGTTGAATTTATGTAACAAAACCGATTTATTATTTGAACCCACTAAAAAACGAAATGTTGCAATTTGTATAAAAAACCAAGCTATTTCATTCAATAAAATTCGAAAGTCGCAAACGCAATCGGTCACGCAAACGTTCACTTCTACTAAGGGAACATGCTTCGCTGTGATTCCTAATTGGTGGCTGCTGTGCGCCAAAATTTATTTTTTGGTTATTACAATGGGTTTTAGGACAGCTTCTCAGAAGATTTGCTGGAAAATAGCTTTTTTAATACGACTTCTGCGGGCTCTGCTTCCCAGCCCATTTCAGGTATTGACTCATTGTAACAAGCAAAGTGAGTTCGCACGCTGTCTGCATCCCAGTTGCTTTGGGGATTAATTTTTTCTTTTTCGATAGCTTCTACAATTGAACAAATCTGAAAACTATTAAGGCCACTTACGCTTCTGCCATCCTTTAAAACTAGTGTTGCGCTATGTTGGCAGGGGAATGATTTCATACAGATTCTATCAACACAAATGCTTTCCACATCACTCACTGAAATAGAGGAAATTTCCTTATAGAGCAAAAGCAACTCACACGGATGTGTTGCTATTAATTTACAGAATAGGATGTTAAAAAAAATTGCTTTCAAAAGTAGTTTTTTCTTTGTCATAAAGCTTCAGTTCAATTAGATGCTACAGAGGGCGAGTTCGGTAACTTCTGCAAGTTCTTGAATGGTCGCTATATATCTTAAATCTTTTTGCCATTCAGTGCTACGGCGATCATCAAGCCAATTAATGGAGCGTTTGTGGTCATTAAAGACATCCATACAAAGTCCTTCAGGGCCAGCAACTAAACAGTGCCAAGCTCCACCTCGAATGATGACGACTTCTTTTTCATAGTAGTTATAAATCCAGCTTTTCCCGCCATCTTGTGATATCCAAATAGAGCACCCTCCAGATTTAATAGTAAAGGCTTCATCGATATCATGGTAATGGGGCTGCACGTATTCTCCAGGTCCATAATAAGCCACCCGCAGAGAGTCTATAGTGGTGTCCCAAAATCCTTCAGCAGATTCTCTATCAAATTTACGTAAAAGTGGAGCAATTTCTACGTGATATCCCGATTCTACTAAAGCTTTGTGAGCTGCTTCTTCATTTGTAGCAGCAGCAGCAAATCTCTCGGGAGCTCTTTTTGAATGTAGGCATATCTTAAATGTTTGAAGAGATTCAGAGCTTTGAAGTTCAACTGTTACGGGCGTAATTTTTTCAGCTAAAAAATATAATGAAAAGCCATCAAATAGTGGTGTAATCGCAGACATGATAAAGATTCCTTATTTTAAGATTTCGCTAACTTTAAGATATCTTTATATTTTTTACAACAATATTAAAGGGGGATTGAGAGGTCGTTTTTCTTAATGAGGTCGGGGTAGCGGATACGGGAGTGGAAGCTTGCCTTGATGATCTCGACAAACTTTGTTTTGATTAGAGAGAGTTCTTGAAAAGTAAGGGGACATTCATCAAATTGGTTGTCGGAGATTTTGTCGTTTGCGATGCGTTCCACCATCAGTCTAATCGTTTCTTCTGAGTTGTCGCTAAGTGATCTTGATGCGGCTTCTAGGGAGTCTGCAAGCATAATGATAGCGGCTTCCTTGCTTTGTGGTTTGGGTCCTGGGTAGCGAAAGGCGTTTTCATCGATATCTGCTGTATTTCCACCCATTTCAGCTACTTGTTTGGCGTAGAAGAACTTGATAAGGGTTGTTCCATGATGCTCAAGGATGATATCAATAAAGGACTTTGGCAATTTATTTTGGTAAGCAAGTGTCACGCCGTCTTGTACGTGCGCTTTAATAATATAGGCTGATTCGATGGGGGTTAAAAGTTTGTGAATATCAAATTGGTTACCGCCCATAATCATTTGGTTTTCTGTGTAGTAGTGTGGGGTATTGAGTTTTCCAATATCATGATAGAGAGTTGTTACTCTACAAAATAGGCCGTTCGCTCCAATGGAATTTGCAACGTGCTCAGCTAAAAAACCAAGGGCAAGGCTATGTTGGTAAGTTCCTGGCGCTTCAATGCTTAGTCTTTTTAATAATACGTTTGTTGGATCCATGAACTCCATTAGAGTCATGTCGGTCATTATGTTGAAAAATGATTCGAATATAGGGGTTAGACCTATGAGTAAGAGCGCTATGAGAAAGAAATTACCGGCAGTTGTTGCAAAGTCGATGAGTATGGCCTGACTAAAAATTGTTTTATGAAACATGTTAAATGCTAGAATTAAAAATGCGGACGCTAGCCACATTTTTCCGCACACAATAAAGACTTCTTTCCGTTTTTTTAGATGTGTTGAAGCAAGCGCGCCAATTGTACCAGTGAGAAGATTAATCAGGAGAAAAGAGGAGTGGTCCACGGCTAGCGTAATTCCCATGACAACGCTTAAGTAGGCTGTAGTAAAAAGGGCTAGTTCTTCATTAATTAAGAGGGACAATAAAATAGACACAAGAGGCACAATAATTGGGTATCTAACGTATTCAATCCATTGAGTACTTGCGTTTAGTAAAACCCATTCGCCACTTTTTCCAACTATAAGGCCAAATATAATGATAGAAATACAAATGCCAAGTTCGCGAACGGACGCAAATAAGGTTTTATGGCGACATTTTAAATAAACTGCAGCGATAATTGTAATGATTACTGAAAAAATGAGTGATCCTAAAATTGTTTGGACAGTCCATAGATTTCTAGATCTGCTGATTTCAGCCTTCATTGCTTTTAGCATGGCAATGTGCTTGGGAGTGATTTTCTCACCCTGATCTAGAATTCGAGAGCCTGCTTTCACGGGAGTGTATCTTTGAGGGATTGTTTCTTCTATCATTTCTTTGAAGTTTTTCTGAGAATCAATGTCACTTGCAAGAGTCCATTTCATTTTTTGAAAAAAATCTAAGATAAAAGTAAGGGAGGCTGCGGAAACCTCTGGATATTCAGATTCTACTAGTTCGTTTATTTTTCCCCAGAAATTTAAAGGGAGTTCGGTTCCGGGATTTGGAGAAAGATAAAAATTCTCACCTTGAATATTTAACTCTTTTTGCTTTTTTAATGTTCTTGCATCTGTGATTCTAGCGTCCATTAAGACATTAGTGATCCCATCGAGAGCTTTGTACATTTCATTAAAAGTTGAATTAGACTCTTTTCGCCAATAGGGGTGTTCAAGAAGCTCATCTTCCATTTTATGATGGGCTTCCCTAATTTCGGCTTCAGGAATGCGATAGATTTTCCCCACATCCCGTATAGCTTCTTGTCTAAGGATTAAGGTGGCATCTGGATCAGGAAATTCAAAATCGACCTGAGCAACCACGTAACTTGGTGCTTTTGAGCCTATCTCTAACATTTCTACTAAAACTTCTCTAAAATGGAGAAAGGAGGCAAGTGCTATGACAAAAATAAATCCAAGAGTGATTCGAACGCCGAATTTACTGCTTGCGGAGAGCTCTTTTAGTATTTTTGTGAATTTTCTCGACATTCTTTCTTGATACCAGGTTGCTATTTATAGTAGAATACCCATTTATGGAATACAAGGCAATTGCAAGGAAATTTAGGCCGAATACATTCTCAGCAGTTACGGGGCAGGAAGCTATTGTCACAACGCTTAGGAATGCGGTCTTACAGAAAAAGGCTTCGCACGCCTATTTATTTACCGGAATTCGAGGGACTGGAAAAACTTCACTTGCTCGAATATTTGCGAAAGCTCTTAATTGTGAGAATCTTACAAGTGATGGCGAGCCGTGTAATGCATGCCCTTCATGCATCGAAATTATGGAGGGTAAGTCTCTTGATTTTATTGAAATAGACGGAGCTTCCAATCGAGGTATTGATGATATCCGGAATTTAAATGAAACTCTTGGATATCGTGCAATCAAAGGTCGTTATAAAATTTATTTGATTGACGAAGTTCATATGCTTACAAAAGAGGCTTTTAATGCTCTCCTCAAAACGTTAGAGGAACCGCCCATCAATGTTAAATTCTTTTTTGCAACAACAGAGCCTAATAAAGTTTTGCCTACAATTGTTTCTCGTTGCCAAAGATTTGATTTAACTCGAATTTCCAATCATCAAATTATTAAAAAATTGCGGTCAATTGCCCTTGAGTTAGCAGTAACTATTGAAGATGATGCTCTAGCAACAATTGCAAGACTTTCAGAAGGATCGCTTCGAGACGCCGAATCTCTTTTTGATCAGATCATTTGTATGGGAGTTTTTCCGATAACTGCTACGCAAATTTTAGAAACACTTGGATTTGTGGCCAGGTCTGAATTTTTCCTACTCGATGAAGCTTTTAAAGATGAAGATCTAACTTTTGCATTCACGTTTGCAGGAAAACTTTTTTCATCTGGAAAAGATATTACCTATTTTTTAGAAAACTTGATGGAGCATTATCGCAATATCATGCTCATTCAGTTAAAACATCTTAGAATCGAGGATGCTTTTTTAACAGAAGATGAGAGAGCTGGTTATGCTGAGGCGGTCAAGATTTATGGAAAATCACATCTCATTCATATCCTTGATTATCTTTCAGATCTAATACACCAATCAACAAGACCTACTTATAAGAGAATCCATCTTGAGATGATTCTTGTACACATTATAGAGACAAGAAAAAGGGTGTCTCTCGAGGGACTGATTCAAAGATTAACAGAGGTGGAGGGCAAAACTTTAGTGCCACCAGTAAAACCTCTTATAGTAATGGAAACGCCGATTGCAACGCCTATTGAAACACCCCTTGAAAAACCTGCTGAAAAAGTTTTTGAAAAGCCTGTGGAAGCAATTATTGAGAAGAGAAGCGGCCCTTCAGTTAGAAATGATACCGTCCTTAGATTTGCTCAAGTAGAGCTCGGTGGGACACTTAAGAAAAATTAAGAATTATTAATAAAAATTAGGAGCTAATATGGGTAGTGGATTTTCAAAGATGAAGAAGCAAAGAAGAGGTCTTGAAGAGCAATTTGCTAAAATGCAAGAAGAGATGCAGCAAGCTGAGTATAAGGGTCTTGCTGGAAATGGTCTTGTTGAAATTGTCCTAAACGGTGAAAAAAGCATTAAGTCACTCAAGATCAAACCAGAGTGTGTTGACCCATCTGATGTGGAAGGGCTACAAGATTTAATTATGGCAGCCTTTCAAGATGCTGAAAAGCAAATTGAAGAGAAATCACCGATGAATGGCATGAACCTTTTCTAAAAAAGAAAGATTCACCGCAGAGACGCCGAGAACACTGAGATCGCAGAGTACAAGGAGATAAAGAAAGTTTTTTTTCGTATTCTCTCTCTGTGGTCTCTGTGCACTCTGCGTCTCTGCGGTGAATCTTTTTTTGCTCTAAGAACCCGGAAAGAGTTCGGATTTTATTTGCTTGAGCTTTGTTTGGATCTCAGTGTCTAGTGTGGCTATGCCAGCTTCTATTGTTGGAAATGTGGAGCTTTTTCTAAAAATGTGGCCGTAGATTTTGAGTTTCGGTTCTGTGCCAGAGGGGCGCAAGAGGTATTTGCTGCCATCTTGGAGGGTAAAGGCGAGAACGTCTGATTTGGGAAGATCCAGCGGGAGTGTTTTTCCGGAGATAAGGTCTGTTTTTCGAGACGTCAGGTAGTCCTCAATTAAGATAACGGGTAAACCAGTTAAAGTTTTAGGTGGAGATTTACGAAGAGCGTCTTGAGCTTTTATTAGGATTTCAAGGCCATTAGGTGAGGAAAGAGTTATTTGGCCCTCGCGGTAGATGCCAAATTCTTTGTAAATTGCAAATAGCGCGTCAATCAAAGTTTTGCCTGACTCTTTCTGCTGGAGAGCAATTTCAGCTGTAAGGCAGGCTGCTATAGTTGCATCTTTATCGCGAGAGTGTGTACCATAAAGATATCCTAGCGATTCTTCCATTCCGAATAAAAATTGATATTTTTCATCTTCTTCCCAATCATGAATTTTTTCACCAATGTATTTAAAGCCTGTGAGCACTTCAAAGCAGGTGCCTCCAGCTTTTTCAGTGATTGCTTTAATGAGGGGTGTTGATACAATTGTGGTGACTGTTGCAAAGTTATCTTCAGGTTTTAGATGAGTAATCAGATAGTGAAGCATAATAGCGCCGAGCTCGTTTCCAGTAAGTCTTTTAGGCTCATTATTATAAACAATTGATGCGGAGAGTCTGTCTGAGTCTGGGTCTGATACAAGTAAGATGTCAGCAGCTTTTTCTTTTAGATCTCTCATTCCAAGTGATAGAGCTGCATCCATTTCAGGATTTGGATAAGGTGTGGTGGGGAATCTTCCATCGGGATTTTTTTGCTCTTCTACTAAGGAAAGGTTAGTAAACCCATACATTTCAAGGGCTTTCGGGATCATTGTAATCCCTGCGCCATTAAGGGGAGAGTAAACTATTGATAAGTTGCTTCCTTTTGAGGAGTCTAACTTACTATTAACTCGCAATTTAAGAATTGCTTTTAGATAAGCTTCTTCTGATTTAGTATCAATTGTCTTTATTAATGGAGAGTCAAGCATTGTTGTTTGGATAAGGCCTGCTTTTCTAATCTCCTTAATGATTTCATCATCATGTGGATAAACGATTTGAGCGCCGTCTTCCCAGTACACTTTATAGCCGTTATATTGTTTTGGATTATGTGAAGCAGTTATATTGACTCCAGCAATACATCCATAATATCGAATAGCAAATGAACAAAACGGAGTTGGTCTAAGATCTGCTGTTATATGAGCAATTATGCCATTGCCGGCAAACACTTTAGCAGTCTCTTCAGCGAATAATCTTGAGTTGATCCTAGAGTCGTGGCATACAACCACGCCACCTGCCCACTCCTTTTCCGGAAATGTTTTAATGTAGTTTGCAAGTCCTTGAGTAACAACTTGAATAGTTTCAATATTCATTTGACCAGGAAGCGGGCCCATGACTTCGCGAAGACCTGCGGTACCAAATTTTATCGTGCTTCTATCCATATTATTGAAGATAGCTAGTTTTAGGATTCTTGCCAATCGGCAATCTCTTTTGGAGAAAGTAGGGGAGCGTCCTTATGATTAATTCCTTCACATGTAAGGCCGGCCTCTTCCCAAGCTTCTTTTGAGGAGATATTGTCTTTCCAAAAAGGGAATTGTCTGCATTGCTTCGGTCTTGACGCATAGACTGAGCACCTGTTTTCCTTTAAGAATATGCAGTCGTAATTGGGCTTTTCGATAAGGCTGTATCTTCCATAAACTAAGCGAGTATATTTATCTAAGAAGTCTTTACGAGATAACTTTAAATCGGTTGTGAATTTTTCAATATCAACTTCTGTTAACCAGACATAGCCAGGTTCCTTACTGCAACATCCGCCACAACCTGTGCATTTGAATGCAAGACCCTTCTCATACCAGAGTGGTAATTGTTTCTCTGACATCAGTTTTTCTCCAGTCGCCGTGAATGTGTTGATATTGGTTTATTTCGCATTTTTTATCTGTGTATTCTAGAAGATTCAAAGAGCTCGCTTTTTTTAAAGAAATGGAGCCGCTATCAGCTACAGTAATATTTCCTATTTGCTCAATTCGGTGAACATGTCTGTGGCCATGGAGATAAATGCGAATACGCTTGTCATCTGATAAAATTTTTGTGAGGTGAGAGCCCCGTTCTAAGTGCGCTTTTGGAAACTTAAATCTTTCAAAAGGGTAGTGGCAAACAACGGTAATTTCCGCACTTTCTGGGATTGCCTTGAGAATGTCTATAAGAGATTTTTCAACAGCTTTTGAAAAGACGCCTGTAGACTTATGAAGGGCTGTAGGGAAACTGCAATCGATAAGAAGAACCCACCAAGGATCTGTAAGTTTATAAGCTGCTACATGATCATCAATTAAGTTGTGTGAGGTATCACCGGTAAATGAGACAAGATTTTTTAGGTGCGAGAAAAATAACTGATTCTTATGCGCGTTTTTTGTGTAGGCATCATGATTTCCAGGCAAAGTAAATATAGTAAAACCTAAGTTTTTCGCTTTTTTTACATAGTCTTGCATCATTTTAAATTCTTGTAAGGAAGAAGATGAGGTAAAGTCCCCACTAATAATTAGTTTTGTAACACCCTCTTTTTTTAAAAAATCAAGTACTTGGTAAGCTAAATTTTGATCTAAGGAGTTAGTCCTTGTAAAAAAGGCATTAAAATTAGCAAGAAATCTTTTACCAAAAAATTGTAAGAGACTCTTATTGAAGTGAAAAAAATGAATATCAGAGATGTGAGCAATTTTTAAGGTCATTGCGCATAATAGTACCTTTTACTGAGTTTTTAAGCAGCTTTTTTATACTCATTCCTGCTTTGTTTGAGCATTTTTCTTGCGATGTTTCTGCTTTTTTCGATGTCTGAAGACCTAAAGTTTGCCCTGATCTTGTTTGGGTTTTTTTGATGGATCTCGTAAGGATTTGTATGCTTAGCATGTTCCAAATTTTTTATATACGACTTAAGTGCGATTCTACATCTATCTACATTTGTAGGTGTTAGGGATGATTTGATGACAGTAGTACTTTTTGATGGTGTTAATTGAATTTGGCAAGCTGCTCGTATCGCTTTATGAGCTAAATGTTTTCTATGATGTGGTGAGTTTTTCATAAAATCTCCCTCTATTAGTTTCTATCTGTATATAACAATACTTACCTAGACTTACAAATCAATAATTATTTATATTGTTCTAATAATAAGATGGTTGTAGAATGGAGTGATGTTTGTGCTAGCTATATGTATATTTACCTTTAATTTCTTTTTTTCAGAGGACGAGCAATTTGTGAACAACAAAAGTGGATTTGTCCTTGTGGAGCAAAAGGAAGGAAAAGTGCTTTTTCATGACCCTATCCTTGAAGCAGAGATGCTTGAGATAGGGGTAGTAATTCCACCTTCTGCGCAGGAAAGGTATAATAATAAAGAGAGGATAAAATTTGGTGAAGAAGGTTTTTTTGAAGCCTTCAAAGAATTTTATTCAGTTTATATCTACGATCCAGATGATTATACGTGGCATGACTAGTAAAATAATTATTACTTTACTATCTCTTAGTCATGGTTACTACTATTATCAATTATTGTACAAATGATTACAGGTTTCTAAATGCTTGTATTTCTGAGGTTAGTAAATTCTCTCAAGAGGTAGTAGTCCCTGTTTGCGATCACTTTTTTGATGGAACCCCTGAAAATCAATTGTTATTGGAGCATTCCTATGCAGCCCACCCTGATGTAAAATTTATTGAATTTGCATTAGAAAATGAAGGGTATGGAATCTATTCTTCTCTCAATAATTGTGATCCCGACTGGATTCACTATTTACATAGTACGGCAAGATACGTTGGTTATCAATTTCTGCATCCGGAAACTAAGTATGTTTTATTTCTTGATGTTGACGAGATCATAGATGGCGATAAGATGAAAGCATGGTTACAGAATTATAATTACCAAGAGTATAACGCTGTACGTTTTACAAGTTATTTTTATTTTAGAGAGGCAAGATTTCGAGCAACAAAGATTATGAGAAACGCTCTTTTGGTAAAGCGAGCAAATTTTGATTCGCAACTGATTCTGGATATCAATGAGAGAAAAGGGACGTTTGATGCGATCATCGGTCCTAAATTGGAAGATGTCAGAGGGTTAGATGGAACGCCATTAGTGCACCATTACAGCTGGGTTAAAACAACTGATGAAATGCATAAAAAAGTCCAATCGTGGGGACATCACAAAGATTGCGACTGGGTTACTCTCATTCAAAATGAACTTAAGGCCCCTTTCAACTTAAAAGACCAGTTTTGGGGGTTTGATTACTCTGAAGTTCAGCCATTTACAGATCCTCTACAAGTAAAAATCCCTGACACGCACCCTGAAAATTGTAATTTTCATACCAATCTTATAAAGATAAATCGGAAATCACTAATTCAGAAAATGATTCTAACGTCTCTTTAGCGGACGGTTTCATAGCCATCAGGGACGCCGGATTTAGATAATACAACTTGCCAAAGTTCGATAGATCTTGCGCGAAAGCAGCCTGCGCAACTCAAAAGGTAGTATTTCCACATGCGATAAAAGGTAGGTGAGTAGGAACTCTTGATTTTTGGCCAATTGGTGTTGAAATTTGTGTACCACGCCATAAGTGTTTTGTCATAGTCGGGACCAAAATTGTGCCAGTCTTCCATGATGAAAAGACCTTCGATTGAGTTTCCAATTTGTGCAATTGAGGGTAAGTGCCCTCCTGGAAAAATGTATTTACTGATCCAAGGGTCGCCCACCGAGTTCGTAGTATTGCTACCGATTGTATGGAGCATCAGCATACCATCTCTATTCAAGCAATTGTGGCAAATCTCCATAAATGTGCGATAGTTTTTTGGGCCAACATGTTCAAACATTCCGATCTCTACGACTCTATCGAATTTTTCTTTTACATCGCGATAGTCTTGCACGCGCACTTCCACATCAAGTCCTGCGCAAGTTTTTTTTGCATGCATTGCTTGATTTTTAGATAGTGTGATGGCAATTACTTTCGCGCCATAATTTTGAGCGATATATTTTGAAAAACCACCCCAACCACACCCGATATCGAGTACGGTCATTCCGGGTTTGATTCCTAGTTTTCTTGCAATGAGGTCAAATTTTGCGATTTGCGACTCTTCTAACGTGCTTGCATGTTTCCAGTAACCGCAGCTATAAGTCATTGTTGAATCAAGCATGTGGCGGTAGAGTTTATTGCCAAGTTGATAGTGCTGATTGATCACATCCATGCTGCCGGATCTATTTTGTCTATTAAATAGCTTAGCTTTTAAACACGCCCAATAAAATGCAAACGTAGGTTTAAATTGTGATTCAATATCGCTTGAAACAAGGTGATAGACTGTTTGATCAATGGCCTCACTATCCCACCACCCTTCCATATACGATTCTCCAAATCCAAGTGATTGGTCTTGAAGAACGCGCTTATAAAAATTGCTGTTATGAACCTGTATATCCCAAGCTTTATTGCCGTTAATTTGAATGCCGGCAATTCCGGCCATTTGCGTCACGTATTTTTCAGCATCATCAGAATAAAGGGAGCAAAAAAATGAACACGTTAAAATTAACTTCCACATAGCTTGCGTAGTAATTAATTTTGTGAAAAAAATCAATAATTAAATTGCTTTTCTAAGTTCAGAAATCAAAGTAGAGATATCTCGCGTTAATCTAAGAAAGGCTTCATGTTCACTTACTTCCACTGGAATAGAATTGCTGAGCGCGGTAAGTCTCTCTATAATAGTTGGGGGTTCTTTAGAGACGCGCAAACCTTTGATTGCAAGGAATCTCATACGAAGATCCTCGTAAAGTGTCGTTTCGCCTAAATGGACGGGTACGGGTCTTTCAGGAGACCGTTCCATCTTTTGGATATACTTATTTCGGGGTGGTGTAATTCTACCTGTTGAAATAGCCATAATGGGGTAAAGGTTAGCCGATTATCTACTTTAAAGCAAGCTTTTTAAAACCTGAAACCACTTTAGAGACTAAAACAAATTTTTCAAGAAATATTTGAGGGATCCACCTGGGAAATGTAATAAATGAGCTTCGTAACCAGCCCGGTTTTAATAAACTGGTGGTTTTCTTATTTCCTGAGACAACAAGTGTTGGTATATGTAGGTTTGAGGCAAGATGGCAAAGATCTGATTCTGGTCCGATAAAAAAGCCTGATTCATAAATAATACTTGCTCCCAGAGAAATATTTTCTTCCTTTAGAATAATTGGATCAAATCCAGATTTTCGTACCTCTTCGGCAATTTTTTCGTATTTTTTGGGGATATGTGCTGAAGGAAGAATGGCAACTCTTTTTTTATATCGCCTGTGCAAAAGATGAGAGGGAGCTGCTAATCCATTGTTTTTTGAATGATCTTTTGCTTGTAGAAGGGAGGATATCGCAAGGGCAATGTTATCGACCATGGGAATTTGCTTATTAAAAACCCTGTCACAGGCTCTTAGCGGTGGGTGTGTATATTTTGAGTAAATCGGATAGAATATAGAAAGTAGCGGTTTGGAACTTCCTGATAAAATTTTAATCACTTCTTTTGTATACGCAGAGCCATTGTATTGAACTATGACAAGATCATACTTGGCAAATTCACTCATTATTGATGAAGGCTCTATGTGCAGGGAAAATTTGTGATCTGGAAACCAGTCTGAGAGTTCATGAAGCTTGTCGTGGTAGGTAACAACATGTGCACCTTCCCTTGTAAGTCTATGGGTTGCAACCATCATCATTAGACCGTCACTAATTGCTTCTGAACAGATAACAGCTACTTGATTAATTTGCATCATACCAGAGTATGATACATCTTCATGGAATTATTCTGAAGAAAGAAGGAGAACGTACTCGCCTTTGATGGTCATGTTTTTTAATTTCTCATAAAGATCCTTGGCTTTTCCTTGAAAAAGAGTCTCGTGAATTTTTGTGAGCTCTTTAGCTATGGATACATTCATTGTTTCAGGGAGTTTTTGAAGTGTTTTTAAAAGCCGGTGAGGCGTTTCAAAATAGATCGATGTTCCTGAAAATGTGGAGGCTTTCTCAATTGCTTTTAGAATTTCTCCATTTTTTTTGGGAAAAAACCCTAAGAACTGAAAGGAGGTTGTGGGCATACCACTTAAAGCAAGTGCCGTAACAATTGCGGATGCTCCTGGAATGCAAGTTACTCCAAGCCCTTCTTTTTGACATCTTGCAATCAACATCGAGCCAGGATCAGATAGGGTCGGCATGCCGGCATCTGAAACAAGTCCAACTTTTTTGCCATTTCGGAGGTGCTCTAAGATCATTTCCTCTTTTTGCTTTTCATTGAAGCCATGAAAACTAAACATTTTTGTATGAATATCGTAATGAGATAGTAGTTTTTTTGTTCTTCTAGTATCTTCACATAAGATATAATCAACAATTTTTAACGTAGATAGGGCTCTAAGCGTGATGTCTTCCAGATTGCCAATGGGCGTTGCAATGATATATAACATGGGACCTGATTTGGGTAAGATAAGGTGGCACCCGGATTTGAACCGGGGATGGAAGCTTTGCAGGCTTCTGCCTTACCACTTGGCTATGCCACCAGAAAATAAGTATTATTACCCATTTCAACCAAAAGCGTCAATAGACTTCTTTCGAAATTCCATTCACTTATTAAAATTGCGTTTTTTTGAAATTTTGGGCCTTCTCTGTCTCGCTTATACTTCTTCCTGTATATACTCGTCCCAATTCAAAGTCCCGCTTTTTCCTTGTATAATCCTTTTATTTAGATTTCACTCTATCGGGCCTGTCTTCAGACAGGGCCCTCATTCGCGATCGGCTTTGCCTAATCAAATTAAAATGATTCTTCTTCGAAAAATCTGGTACTTTGAAATGTCACGAGTATATCCTCGCCATAGAAAACCCAAAATTTCTAAAAAATCGCTAATTTTTCTAACTAAAGCGAATATCGAAGGAAGTCTAATATGAAGTTTTTTCCATTAATTTTATTATTTCTTTTAGTTTACCTCTTTACCTATTTTTTTGGCTTTGAGTATCTAAAATGGGAGTCTATTCAAAAGTTTCAAGAATTGATTCAACTCTCTCTAGGTAAGGCAATAATTGTTTTTATTTCTATATATATAGTCTATGCAATTGCTTCTATTCCAGGACTTTTGTTTCTTGATGTAGTGGCTGGAATTATTTTTGGACAATATCTTGGGTTTTTACTTGCATGGCTTTCTGCAGTAACTGGCGCAACAATTGTTTTTCTTACAGCCAGGTACGCATTTACTTCCCATACAGATAATCGATTTTCCAGATTTCTCATAAAAATCCAAGACGGTTTGAATAAACATAAGGCAAATTACCTTCTTTTTATTCGTCTTTTTCCATGTATGCCATTTGGATTAGTAAATATCACTCTTGGTGCATTGAGAATTAATTTGTTAACATTTCTTTGGACTACGCTTGTTGGGATTTTTCCGGTCTCATTTTTATATACACATGCGGGAAGAGGAATATCCCATATTATCAATCAAAATAGTCAGATCTCGCTAACAAATTTAATGAATAGAAATGTGATTATTTCGCTTGTGGGTTTAAGTGTTTTATCTTTGCTGCCCATACTAGTTAGGAAAGCAATATCAAAAATTGAAATTAACAAGGGGCTGAGATATAGTAACACCATGTATTCACTAAGAAAAATTGCTGATTGGTTAGGTATTAAGTGCGAAAGGCATTTGCCGATTTCGTCGTTTGCTATTGATAGCAGAGAAGTTGAGAGGGGAGGCCTTTTTTTCGCACTTAAAGGTGAAAAGGTTGATGGACACGATTATCTTAGCGAAATTGCAAGAAAGGGTGCATTTGCAGCAGTTGTCGATAAGGATTATAAAGGTGAACATTTTGGGCTTTTTCTTTTCTTTGTAGAGGATGTAGTTGTAGCTCTTCAAGATATCGCAAGAAAGGCTTTGCTTGAAAGAAAGACAAAAATTATCGGAATAACAGGATCGATAGGAAAGACAACGACAAAAGAGTTTCTCTATGAAATTTTAAAGGGAAAATTTCGTGTTCAAAAGACATTTGGAAATAGAAATTCACAAAGAACTCTTCCTCTTGCGATTCTGAATGCAAAAGGGGATGAAGAGTTTCTGATTTTAGAGATGAGCATGACGGAGAAAGGTCATATACAAAATCTTGTTAAAATGGCGCCTCCCACAATAGTAGTATTGACCCCAATTGTCGCTTGTCACGCAAAGTATTTTCAGAACTTGGATGAAATTGCAGAAGCAAAAATGGAAATTTTTACAAACACTGCTGAATTTGCAGTGATTCACGAAAAATCGGCTAAATATGCAGCTGTTGTAGAGGGTTGTTTGTGTGATCATGTGATTTATCCAAAAGATCTTCCTTTTGTTTCGCCTTTTCCGGAATCTCACATGACTGAAAATGTTTCTGCAGCAATAGAGGTTGGAAAGTATCTGGGAATGCAAGTCGAAGAAATGGCAATTGCTGCTAAAAGATTAAAACCGTACGAGCACCGATTTGAACGGAAATTCATGAGAGGAATTACCTTTATTGATGATTCCTATAATGCAAATGCAACATCGATGATTGCAGCTTTGCAAAATCTTCCGAAGCCAATAGAGGGGAAGAAAACAATAGCTGTGCTCGGATCAATGATGGATCTTGGTAAATACAGTTTTGTTTCTCATACTGAAGTAGCAAAGGAAGCCTTGAATCATGTAGATATTCTCTATTGTATTGGTGAAGAGTCAATGCCGATGGTAGATGTGTTTAAAAAGAAGGAAAGAAGTGTCCAATTTTTTACCTGTTATGAGGAGTTAAAGATAGCGCTTCATCAAATAGCTGATGAGGGCGATGTTGTATTAATAAAAGGTTCGAATTTTCATAAACTTTGGAAGGTACTCACTTGATCTTATTTATTTTGCATTGGCTCTCAGGAATTGGCTTTAAAGTTCCTTCCCTTTTTTTTTACGCATCGACAAGGATGATCTTTGCAACTATTTTTGGACTCGGACTAACAGTCTCTTTAGGAAAAATCTTTATTCGAAAGTTATGCGAACTGAAAGTTGGACATAGTATTAGGGTAGGAGACGTCGCAGTTTTAGCAAGTCAGTATCAAAAAAGTACCACAGTACCTTCAATGGGCGGACTTCTTTTTATCACAACCGTATTACTATCTGGCCTATTATGGATGGACTTTTCGTCTGCATTTACAGTGATACTTTTTTTAGCAATGATCTGGATGGGCGCAATTGGCTTTTTAGATGATTTCGCTAAAATGAAGAAAGGGAAATCATTTGGCATATCGGGACGAAGTAAGTTTTTGTTGCAGCTCCTATTCTCCTTACTACTAAGCATTTACATGCTATCCCCAATGGTGACTGATAAAGTCTTAGGAATTGTGCCACCCACTGCAAAAGAGAGAGTAGAAAGTGGAGAAATAAAAAAGCTAACAACTAAAGAGTACGCATCCCATTACTACATCCCCTTTTATAAAAAGCCCATTGTAGTTTCCGGAATCGGCATCGTATTTGCAGTTCTACTCACCTTATTTGTTATCACGGGATCGACAAATGCCGTAAACCTCACTGATGGTTTAGATGGACTTGCTGCAGGACTTGCTCTTTTTGTTGCTCTCGTTCTTGCAATTGTAGCATTTCTTTCCAACAATATTGAAATTTCCAGTTACCTCAATATCCTCTATATCGAGGGCAGCGGTGAAATCGCCATCTTCCTCTGCTCCCTCATGGGCGCACTCCTAGGCTTTCTCTGGTTCAATGGCTACCCCGCTGAACTCTTTATGGGCGATACTGGCTCACTTTCACTCGGCGCAATCCTCGGCGTAACAGCAGTCCTCCTCCGCAGAGAATTTCTCTTTGCCCTAATCGGCGGCGTCTTCGTCCTCGAAACCCTCTCCGTCATCCTCCAAGTCCTAAGCTTTAGATTTCGAGGCAAACGCATTTTTCTCTGCGCCCCCATCCACCACCACTTCCAGATGAAAGGATGGCATGAAATGAAAGTCGTCATTCGCTTCTGGATGATCGGCCTCCTCCTAGCCCTGATTGGTCTTGTCTCACTTAAGGTGCAATAACATCTTCATTCTTCTATTTTTAGTTGGTCTCAACATGTGTTATTCAAGTAGTAAAGATCCATTATATGCTCTTTCAACAGGAAATCAAGATCAAGAGCGCTTAACAATTTTAAATGAGCTCTATAATGAGTCCTCCTTGCAATTACTTAACCTCGATCCAGGTATGCGAATTCTGACTATTGGTTGTGGAATAGGGCTTCTTGAATTGGAAATAGCCCATAAAATAACATCTAAAGGTTTTGTTATAGCTACGGATATTAGCTTTGAGCAATTGCTTATAGCGGAGGAAAACAAAAAAAATGCAGGTCTTCGACAACTTCAATTTATTCAAATGGAGGCGTTAGATATTGAAAAAATTCCAGGGCAATTCGATCGAATACATTGTCGTTTAGTATTAACCCACTTTCCATTAGAAAAAGCACTTCAAGTGATTGATCTTCTTTACAATAAAATTGCTCCAGGTGGATTTTTGTTAGTAGAAGAAATTGCAACTCTTGATTCTCTTTATTGCGAACCTGTTCATGTAGGTTATGAAAAATGGAAAATTGAAGTTCAAAAGCAATTTATTTTGCAACATTCTGACTCATCTCCCGGAAAAAAAATTTTTCAATACCTACAAGATAGGGGACACACATTATCATATTCATCTTATCAACCCATTTTATCTACTTTGCGTGAAAAAAGCCTCCTTTCTTTAGGGGTACATTCAATAAGTAAAAAATGTTTAGACGAGCAGCTTACCACTCCTGAAGCAACTGAGGAAATGCTCTCCCTTCTCTATCAACTCGAGCAGGACTCCAATTTCTTTCCTCGATATAGTGAACTGAGTCAGATTAAGATAGAAAAGCATTAAAAATGTACCCAAAACAAAAAAACCTTTTAGGAAAGGATTGACTACGATAAATTAAATGGGTAGGTGTAGTTCACACCTATTGAAACTGAGTCTATAAAGCGCGGGAAGAAGCAAGAAGTGGAAAGTCAGATATTTAAGAAAGAGATTTGGACCCAGTCCGATTTCAAGCATAAAAACTTTGCGCATGTGATATTTGAGCAGTGCGATTTTACTAAAAGTGATTTCACAAACGCAAGGTTCGTGGATTGTAAATTTTTCGGCTGTAATTTAAGTTTAGTTAAATTAGATGGGAGCAGATTTCAAGGAGCCGAATTTAATAATTGTAAATTCCTTGGAACGGATTTCACTAAATGGGATAAAATGTTTCTGTCAGTAAAATTTGATAAGTGTTTAATTGATACGTCTAATTTTTCTGATCTTGATCTAAAAAACACCATTTTCCATGAGTGCATGATTCGCGAAGTCTATTTTACCAACACGAATTTAACGGGTGCAAATTTCTCTGGTTCCGATCTAAAGGGCACTCTTTTTCATAACTCAAATTTAAATAAAGCGAATTTTCAGGGAGCGATCAACTATTCTATTAACCCATTGACAAATAAGCTTGCAAAAGCAAAATTCTCCCAACCAGAGGTAATGTCCTTATTAGTTCATCTAGACATCATTATCGAATAATTTTAAAACATGAAGACTATAACCATCAAATATCAGGCGGTGCAATAAAAGTTAGGCTATAAAATTAAACAATTAAAAATTCACTATTTTTAAATCACGCGCAGCATATTCTCGTTCCAATTCAAAGTTCCGCTTTTTTTTTTGCACAATCTTTTTATTTAGGTTTCGCTCAATCGGGCCTGTCTTCAAACAGGACCCTCATTCGCGATCTGCTATGCCTAATCAAACTAAAATGATTCTTCTTAGAAAAATCTGGTGCTTTGAAATGTCACGAGTATATATAATTTTTAAGTTAAAATCGGTTACGGTTACGGTTACGCAGGCGGTTACGGTTACGGCTCTCAAGACCGCATTCTACGATGCGGGAATCCAAAAGGACGGCTGCTCTTGCGCCGGGCTACCAAACACGATTATTATTTGATTAACTGCGTGAAACAGCAGCCATTCCCGTAACCGCCTGCGTAACCGTAACCGATTTTAATCTTAAAAGATCTTAAACAGAACCTTGTGCCTAACTTTTATTGTACCATCAAATATCATGATTATCTATGGATGAAAGAATCTGCGCTTCGACTAGAAGTTCATGCAGACGGATAGCTTGTTTTGAAATATCTCCCAATTCAGGTTTAAAATAGATGAGTTTTATATTTCTAGCGTTGCATAGCTTTTGAACGGAATGTTCAATGGCGTCTTTAGTTTGTTGATAGGACTCTAAAAATCCGGGGGTTTTATCCCACTCTCTGTTGCGAGTAGCAAGCAATTGAAGCCATAATTCATAGGAAATATCAAATAAAACGATGCAATCAGGATCGGGCAAATGCTTGATGTCAAGTTGGCAAATTTGATAAAAGCTAGGGTAGTAGGGATCTTCTTTAGGAAATAACCATTCCATTCCGATTTCATCTAGTTCATAACCAATAATTTTTATGAAATAGGAATCAAGAAAAACGGTTTGTTTTTGCTTCTTTAAGTTTTGAGCCTCAAATTGTAGGGGAAGCCAAAGCTCGCGAAAGCCCATCCACATGGTGAAATCACCAAAGCTTTCTCTCTCTTTGATTACATCAGGCCATTCAGACTCTTCAGGCTCGATGAGACATTTATAAGGATAAAGAAGAGCTAGCTCTTTTGCAGTTGTTGTTTTTCCAGATCCCGATAGGCCTGCAAATGCTACGATTACCCCTTGATTTCCAGAAAATAGGAGTTGTGATGCAAAGAGTAAAAAACATCTGCTGCAATTTACAAGTAGCTTTTTAAGGAGAATCATTTTCATATTGAGTTTACAATATATTAATATTTCTTTACTCTTTTTGCAAATAAATGATTGAACTTTTGTTAAATTCTTATCAACTTTAATTACATTAGGAGATGTTATGGCAATTGTTAGTGGTGGTGTAACTGCATCGAGTGGTAAACAGGTTTATTGGATCGAACCTTTAGTGAATATCGTAACTGGAGAGCGCGCTCTTGAAAGGGAAGAGTTTGCTGAAGATATAGTCATATTATGTAGACACCGAATCAACAAAGATATGTTCCCAAGTGATGAGGTAAAAGACGCTGCTCTTTTAGAATTGTACGAGGTTTATGCAGCGCTTAAAGATGAAAGAGAATTGAGTGTGCGAGTTGCATTGTTAGCTACAGATTATATGAAGGCTCTAGCTGATTGTTCTGCATGTACATTAAATGCTGAACAAAGAACGTATGTTACTACGACTTCAATACCGAGAGATTTAGATGCAGGTGTAGCCGGATCATCAAAATTATTGGAAAATGAAACGTTTAGGACTTGGGTTACAAATTATCGATTTGCATGCACAACTCCTGAAATGGTAGTTCCGCAGATGGATTTATTTTCTGGGATGTCCGATGAAATAAAACTTCCGCTAATAGAAAGGATAAAAGCTACTACTATGAAGTGGTACGTCCAGTATCAATCAAAAGAAGTTACAAAAGCTGATGCTGAAGTGCTTTTACATAAAATAAAGAGTTTCGTTGAAAATAAACCTGTGGAAGGCGAGCCCCTTGCAAATCCTATAATGGAAGAAGCTTTCCAAAGTTATCTAGAGATTGGCAAAGATTTTCCTCTTGATAAAGTTGATGCATATTGGATTGTAAGGATTAATAATTTGCAGATTTGTGTGAATAATTTAGCTTAGATCAAAAATGGATTGATAATTTGAAAATGATTTCTTCATAGATCAATCTTCCAAGTTCCGGCGTCTGGCACCGGAACTTGGAAGATTAACTCAATTATATAAATTTTAAAGGATTGGCTCCGCTAGACTAAATCCATTCGGGGTTTGTTACGGTTTTTTCCGAAGCAGTAGTTCCCGTATTAATAACTTCTTTAGGCTCGAAAAGTAAAATATGAGCTTCTTCATTTGCATAGGGCAAGTGTTCTACGCCTTTCGGAATAATTGCAAATTCACCCTCTTTCAATTGAATTTCTCCATCTCTCAGCTTGATATTTAATTGCCCTTTTATAACAAGAAAAAACTCATCTTCATTTTCGTGCGAATGCCAGACAAATTCGCCTTTAGCTTTAAATATTTTTACATAAGAGTTATTGAGCTCCCCCAGAATTTTTGGAGTCCAATAAGCATTAAATAATTGAAATTTATCCTTTAGATTGACTTTGCTCATTTTTTTCTCCTATTTCTGCCGAGTATCTCATACCATAGAATTTCTCTGCTATAGAGGCATGAATTTTCATTGATAGAAATTAATTTAAATAAATAGTTATTGACCCTCACGCATACGTTATTGTGTATATTTACGGCATCTTTTAAAATCATGGTGATTTAAGAGATGAGGATCAATGGGATATACAGTAAAAAAGCTTAGTATGCTTTCAGGTGTGTCGATTCGAACCCTTCATTTTTATGAGGAGGTGGGGATTTTAAAACCTGCCTATTATGGAGAAAATGGGTATCGGTACTATGAGGAGAAAGAGCTTTTGCTTTTGCAACAAATTCTTTTTTATAAAGAACTTGGATTTACTATTAAGCAAATTCAAGTAGTACTAGGAAAAAGCGATTTCGATCAGCTACAAGCTTTAAGGTCACATAAAGTGGCTCTTAGTAAGGAGCATGAGCGCCGGGGAATACTGTTGCAAACCATTGATAATACCATTAAACACTTACAAGGAATCTATAAAATGAAAGAAGACGAAATGTATTATGGCTTTATCTCCAAAGAGCAACAGGCCGAATATATGAATTATTTAAAAAATAAAATTGGTGATGACCATCCTTTTTTTGAAGAATCTGAAAGAAAGATTCAAGCAATGGGTAAAGCCGGCTTAGAGAGAACTCAAAAAGAGGGGGATGTTATCTTTAGAGAGCTTGCAAACTTGAAAGAAAAGGGCGTCTCATCTGATTCTAAAGAAGTCCAAGTAATTGTGTTAAAACTTTATAACTGGGTTAAACATTTTTGGACCCCGGATAAAGAATCGTTTCGAGGACTCGGTAATGGTTATACCGATCTAGCTTGGAAACCTTTCTTTGAAAAATTTGATCCCCATCATCCAAAACTTGCAAAGTTTCTAGCTGATGGAATGAAGATTTTCGCAGAGAAAAATCTTAAATAATTTTTATGTTGGGTCAGAGTGAAAACATTTTGGCCCTATTTGCTGTTATGCTGCTCAATGTCGGATAAAATGAGTTATTACAAAGTTTTGCAGTTTATGTGTCTCTTGTAAATCTCCTGTATAGGGAATATCGGGGTGGTAAGGAACGTTGTGTCCACGAGGTCGATTTCTATACACTTTGATGGGGTAGCCTAAAAATCCTTTGTTGCTAGGAAGAGCGACTCGTCTTAATTCCATATATACGCTATCTGCATTTGTCGTTTCGCCTAAAAAGCTTATATTTGCATTCAATGCTTTAAGAGAGTCAATGAAGTCTAGACAGGCGCTTCCACACTTTCTGTCGATGATTACAATTAAGGGGCCATTAAATAATTTTGGAGCGCTTGAAGCGCTTTGTGGGGGTGGGGAGCCTGTATCGCTGTAAAAACTTTCTCCCTTTGAATAGGCTGTAAGCATTCCCTCATAAGTAATTTCCATTTGTTTAATCATAGGATGCGTCTCACCAAATTCACCTTTCAATTGCTCAACAAGACCTTTTGCATGCTCTATATTTTCAGGGCTTGCTCGCCACTCCGTATAGACAGCTTGATTTGCTTTAAATAACGCCTCATTAACGTGCTCTACACCAAAAAGCGACTTTAAAAGCTCATCGCCCCATGTAGAGTCGCCACCACCATTTCCTCGTATGTCGATTACAACCTTTTGGCTCCTAAGAGATGGTAAGGCCGTTATCAACTCATTAAGCTTGGCAATCTCTTCTTGCTTGGGTTCAAATGTGTGTAAATGGATCCAAGCGGTCCCATTTATTAATTTCTCAATACCAAATCGTGGCATGATTCGCACTGTTGCGGGCGAATTTTGATTCGTTGATTTATAAAAAACACCGAGGTGGGAGTCATGAAAACTTTCACCAAATTCTTCAATAATTTTAGCTTTTTCTTCATCGGTTCCAGCATTAGAAAGCTTTTCCAGTGCGCTCGCAAAATTTTTTTCCAATTGCTGGGAAAAATCAGGGTCCAATTGATTATGCATGCCTGGATGGTTCTCTATGAGTGTCTTTCGAACAAATAGGAGATCTTTAGTAAATGACTCTTCACGATTTATAATAATAAAATTTTTACTAATACTATTCGAAGGTTTCTGAAAAGTACGCACTTCTTCATATAGGGCAGGTTGGTAATTATCTATCATATAAAATATTTTACTATGTATTGAAACTATAATTATTTTAACACATAATTACATTTTAAACTAGTCCGCTGACAGATATTTTGGCTCTTTCTATCTGCGCCTGGCCAAGAGAGATGTTCTGACAGTCGCTGCAGGCGGCGGGTCATCCTTTCGTTTATGAGGATATTATAGGCGGGACTTTGGTTTTGGTTGTAGTGTCGGATGAGCATGTACACCGTAAGCTTCGGGAGTCTCATGTAGCTGTCCTTCCGCATTAATGCCTGTTTTAATAATAAATGGGGAGGTTATTGCGGCTGTAAAGGTTTTGTATGATTCAACATATATGCGTTTTCCTGTGACTGGGCAGCTGCTATCATTGGGATCGTTATAGTAGATATTTTCGCAATCGCCTAGTTTTTCGGCTCCGATTAGTATGATCACATGTCTTTCGTTATATTCATCGCATTTGGACCATTCAGGAAAATAGTAAATTGCCCGTGCAGCAATTTTGCGAGTAGAGCAACTTGCACTTGATGAGTAGGATGAGATTCCTAAATTGCCAGCTACGGCCATAGGTCCATAATTTTTTAAAATTTGAATAAGGTTCTTAATTGGTTGATCAGGAGTCCATTTTGATGGTTGTAATTGGTATTTCATCATCATTGTATGGATCACAAAATTCTGAAGAAGGAATCTTTTAACTTTTAGGGGTAGGTCATCCCAAAGTTTTAGCTCAAATTTTATCAGCATTGTTTGTGTCATTTGAGAAAGGCTATTCCAATCTTTAGCACGACCGCTTGCGCTAATAAACATATCAATCGGATTAATACCAAATGCAGTTAAGAGGGCTCTATCACAATGGCTTATATCAGCTAAAAACTCATCTGGAATCTTGTTAGAATAGGGATGACGTACAGCGCAAGCGGTTACTTGTTTACGCCATAAAGAAATTGCTTTTTCAATGGTTCTAGATTCGCTATCAGAAGCGCCATGAAAAGGGCCAATACGTACTCTTAATGGCAAAAAACCATAATAGGAACATGTAGGACCTTTTTGTCTGGATTGAGTGACACGAAAACGGTCGTCCTCTACCCCATATCCTTTAAAAGATTCTCGTCGGTCAGGTTTGCCCGGCGGTAATTCCCACAAGATTGCATCGGATGTATTGGTAAGCCTTTCGATGATTGCTACCTTTTAAGTAAATTAAAGTTACGTAAGATAGTATTATATTGTGTTTTTTATAAAACGCAAACGGTAAATAAGATATGGGATTTATTTGAAATAATTAAGAATTTCTCTATCTATTCTCCACTAGGAAGAGATTAGCATTTTTCCAAATCCTTGCGGATTTTTTGGTTTTTGAGAGATTTATAATTTATGCTAGTCTATTAATTAATGACCGCGATGCTTTTCTTTCTTTTTGTCTTGCTTCAAGGCGAATTGCTCGTCTTTACGAGCTTGTTTTTCATCGCTGCTAACACTTTTGCGTTCTTTCTTTTTTTTCTCAATCTCTTCTCTCATATAGTCTTGCGCAAAGGTCGAAGGCTGTGCTGTTTCCCTCATCTTTTCCATTTCTCGGCGAACCTCTCTTTGTACTCTTTTTCGATTCATGCGTTGAATTTGAATAGTGATTTCTTTAGTCTCTCCAAATTTTAATTCATGCCAATGGTTAAGAATAAACTCATGAACTTCCGGATCTGCAGGTTCCCCACCAAAAATATGCCTTGCAACAGCATAACCTTCCTTATCTGTTCTCTCAAAAATTCCGATCCAAAATCGCCTTTCAAAAAAAATTGTTGCCTTGACTGTGACCATATAACCTTAAAACATTAACGAGAAAACCATGACCGTCTGGCTAAGAGAGGCGTTCTGACAGTCGCTGTAGGCGGCGGGTCATCCTTCCGTTTATACTGCATGTAATGCGTATATATTGGGAGCATTCTTTGATTAACCACAACTGTTAAAGCTTCATCTCTAGGATAATAGGTGCCTGATAGATTATGTATTTCAGAAATCTTTGCTTTATCAAGCTTTTCTGAAAACTCTAGATATATTTCACTTACCTTAGATTCCAATGCAGTATCTTGGAGCAAATTAGTCAAAAGAAACTTGATGCTTATGTCCCAAGGAAATTGTAGAGAACGTCCAATAGAAATTTCAGGAGGTTTATAAAGGCGACCTTCTAACGTTACCGCCCCAACTGGATCAAATGACATAGACATACCTTAGACTATACAAAATAGACCTAAAAAGAGCAAGATTCATTCCTTCATTCCTTAAGTAAAATAAAATCTAAGAGTTGCGCTCAATATGTATGGTAATTATTTGAGAAAAAAAATAGTGCGTAAAGTCAATTGAACTGCTATTATTACAGTCGATAATATTATTAACTTTAATAGACAATAAAATTGAAGGGATATTTATGACTTCACTACCATCTCCAATAGAGCACCTACCTAATCTTCTTAGAAATTCGATTTTTGGATTTTTACCCCCAGAAGATATTGTTCGAAGTAGGCGCGTTTGTAAAAAATTCGAAGCGACATCACTTGATCTTCGAGTATGGAGTGTCAAGGGTTTCAGTGCAGTGCCCAAAATTCGTGTTATAGATTCAAGTGCATGGCTCCCTTTTGGATTTGAAATAGAAGATACCTCTCCTCTGGATTGCGCTAGCTTATTTAGTATGGCTCGTTCTTGGGCTTTAGTAAAGGATGTTGGATTTACAGTAATGAAAATTCCAAAAGGTCTTACCATAAATTTCTTAAAAGAGGCCCTAGGTCCGGATAGCTTTACTGACCCGAGAGTTGTGGCAGTTCTTGAGACGGAAGCAGTTTCAGAAACTTATCAAATGGTTATTACAAATGCGAACCTTATAAATAGCACGCGCAAAACAATGAAGGATCTTCGAACCGCAGTTAACGCAAGAGGGAGCGAAATACCTAGTGCTATCGAGCTGCTGTCATTGATGCTTTTGACAAAAAGTGTGTTTGGAAAACATCCATATTCTCGAGATGATTATCCAAAATATTCTTGTGAACATTACACACGGTGCCGGGACGCTGTACCTTGGGAAGGTTATTCAATCTATCTTTCTGGTTATAGTTCAATAACAGGGACTCTTGCTGAGCGTATTAGAGACTGCGAAGGATATACCATTGGAATTGGCGCTGTGCGCCGTCTTTAATACGATCGTTCTCAGTAGGTAGATAAGAGAGTATTCATTATAAGCCCTGCGGCGTTTTTAGTAAATTCTTGACTAACTAGTCTTCTAAAAGATAAAATTTAATCTATTTAATTTTTTGAGAACATATGTTTGATCTAGAAAATAAAAAATCAGATGTTGATGGAAAGGATCACGATTTTCTTCCTAATAAAGAATATGTTACTTTGGTTGCTGATCTTAAAAAGAGGGTTCAAGAATCTCAGGTAAAAGCATTTGTGTCTGTCAATAAGGAGCTTATTAAGCTTTATTGGGAAATTGGTAAAGCCATTATTGAAAAGCAAAAAGAGTCTAGTTGGGGCTCTAAATTTGTAGATAGACTTGCTAAAGATTTAAGATCGATGTTTCCTGAAATGCAAGGGTTTTCTCTAAGAAATGTACGGTATATGGTTAAGTTTGCGAGAGAATATCCAGAATTTTCAATTGTGCAGCAGGTTGCTGCACAATTGCCATGGGGACATAACATGCTTATCTTAGATAAATTGGGCGAGATTGAGGCGCGAGTTTGGTATGGTGAAAAAACATTAGAAAATGGATGGAGTCGTAGTGTGCTTTCCCATTGGATTGATAGTAATTTATACGAGCGGCAAGGGAAAGGGATTTCAAATTTTAAAGATACTCTTATTGCGCCTCAATCTGATTTGGCTAGGGAGATGCTAAAGGATCCATTTTGCTTTGATTTTGTTGCTCTCAGGAAGGACTTTGATGAAAGGGAGTTGGAAAATGGGCTTCTAGATCATATTCAGAAATTTTTATTGGAACTAGGTGCAGGATTTGCCTTTGTTGGCAGGCAGGTTCATCTTGAAATTGGCGGGCAAGATTTTTATGTGGATTTGCTTTTTTATCATTTGAAGCTGAGGTGTTATATTGTAATAGAGTTGAAAGCGACAGAATTTAACCCAGAGTATTCAGGTAAGGTAAACTTCTATCTAACGGCTGTGGACAAATTACTTAAGGCGCCAGATGATAAGCCAACAATTGGGATGATTTTATGTAAGACAAAAAATAAAATTGTTGCGGAATATGCTCTTCAAGATATTCGAAAACCGATCGGCATTTCTGAATATGAAACAAAAATCATAGAGTCGCTTCCAGATAACTTAAAAAGTTCGTTACCAACTATTGAAGAAATTGAAGAGGAACTCTGCCAGAGATTATGAAAAAAGCATTGGTAATTGGTTTGGGAGTGAGTGGCAGAGCTGTAGTGCAATACTTGTTGCAGCAAGGCTATGAAGTGGTGGCTGTTGATAGGGCTGTGGCTGTGGATTTTACTTTGTGTCCTGTGTTTTTAGATGATCACGAATTTGCGGTTTTTGATTTCGATATTGTGGTGGTGTCTCCGGGAATACCGCTTACTCATAGATTGTATCAGAAGGCGATTGATTTAGGTGTTGAGGTGATTGGTGAGGCGGAGCTTGCGTTTAGGGAGCTGAAGAATCGGGCAATTGGGGTGACGGGATCGAATGGAAAAAGTACGACGGTTATGGCGATTACTCATGTGTTAAATGAGAGTGGGAGGAGGGCGAGAGCTCTTGGAAATATTGGGGTGCCGTTAATTTCTGTGGTGGGTGATTTGGAGGAGGATGAAATTGTTGTTGCGGAACTGAGCTCTTTTCAGCTTGAGACTTGCAGGGCGAAGGTATTTGATGTGGCGATGATTTTGAATATAACGCCGAATCATTTGGATCGGCATGGGAGTATGGAGAATTACATTCTTGCAAAGAGGAGGATTTTTGATTGTGTTAAGAAGGGTGGTGTTTATGCGGAAGATCTCGAAGGTGGTGATTATGTATGGTTTGCGGTGAACTATTTTGGTGTGACTAGGGAAGAATATCTCAATGCGATGAAGAGTTTTAAGAGGCTTGCGCATAGGATGGAATTTGTAGGAGAGATTCGGGGAGTGAAGTGCTATAACGATAGTAAGGCAACAACGATGGACGCTGTTGCATATGGTGTCAAGGCGATTGGGAAGGATATTATTTTGATTGCAGGCGGCCGGCATAAGGGGGGAAGTTTTTCAATTTGGAATGAGTGTTTTCCGGGAATAGTGAAGGCGATTTTTTTGATGGGAGAGGCCAGGCATTTGATTGCAAGTGAACTTCGAATGGATATTCCGATTGAGCTTGTCGAAACTTTAGAGGAGGCAATTGAAAAAGGGTTGCAAGTAGCAAGGTTTGGTGATAATCTGGTTTTATCCCCTGGATGTAGTAGTTATGACATGTTTCGTAACTTTGAAGAGCGTGGGGAGGCGTATAAAAAAGGGTTAGAAGGTGAATCGAAGAGATACGATCCTAATTTCAGTTCTAGTTAATATGGCGCTTTTGATAGCGTTATTTGTCTTTGCAATTAAGCCAGCAACACCGATTGAGATTGCCAAGGTGAGTTTACAGGGAGAGAAGAAAACTCTAAAAAATAGTCCTCCTGAAGAAAAAGTTTCCCTTGATCAAGTTGATAATCTTTTAAGTAAATTTGTTGCTCAAGAGGTTAAAGCAGAGGTTGAACAAATTGTTGCCGAGATTATTGAAAAACCGGTTCCTATAATAGATTCAAGTCGTAAGGAAATTATTGTTAAACAAGGTGATAGCCTAGACAAGATTGCAAAAACTCACCATACAACTGTTTCTGAAATTATGAAAATTAATCGGTTGCTTGATAGCAGGCTAAATATTGGTCAAATTTTATATGTACCGATTGTTTCAGAATTTACGAGTGAATCTAAACCTTTACCACCAAGCATCCCAAGCGCAAGCAATAAAGCTGAAGCCAAATATTATATTGTCAAACATGGCGATAATCCGTGGACAATTGCGATTAAAAACGGAATAAAAGTCGAAGAACTTCTTAAGTTAAACAATCTTGATGAAAGTAAAGCTAAGAAGCTCAAACCCGGCGATAAGCTTCGGATATACTGAGAGTGATTCAAAAATGAGGATGCCGGCAATGAAAAAACCAATTTTTGAAACACGATCAGTATATACTCATGACAGTTTAAAGACCCAGATTTTTCGCAGCAGAATCGTTTTAGTTCAATTAGGCGAAGCCGTCCGCTGAAGAGGGCTCTGTTTAAAATCAGGCTTGATGAAGCGGAATTGAAATAAAAAGATTCCGCAATGAAAAAGAGGGTGTTTCAACTGGAATGAGTATATAATGAAGTATAGATTCGGACTCTTTGTAACTATAGTCACAATTTTTTTGTTAGGTGTGATTATGGTGTTTAATACAACATCTGCCGAAGTTATTGATAGAGGTTCCGAACTCCAATCGTATCTTTCGATGGGGAAACAAATTGCATTTTCTTTATTTGGGGTATTTGTCGGATATCTCATTTATCTATTTGGCTATGAAAAACTGATTGATAATGGATATCTTCTATTAGGATTGTCTTTTGTCTTATTAGGTCTTGTATTTGTTCCTAAGATCGGAATGCACATTAATGGCGCATATCGCTGGATTAATGTTTTTGGAATATCCTTACAGCCATCTGAATTTGTGAAGATAGTCCTTCCTATATTTTATTTAAAGCTTTTAAGAACTTCAGGAGAAGTGCTTACATTTAGGAAATTTTTCTTTTGGCAGTTCATTTTATTAGCTCCTATCCTTTTGATTATGATTGAACCAGATAACGGAACAGCTGCGATATTGCTTGCAACTCTAGTGATATTATACTTTGTAACAGAAATTCGGTGGATGTACTGGGTATTACCAATTATTGTTGTTGCTCTTCTTGGCGTAACGCTTGGTCTTAGTATGAAGCATGTAAGAGATCGAATTCATATCTATCTACATCCGGAAGCCGATCTTTTAGGTAAAGGGCATCAACCCTACCAGGCAAAAATTGCAGCGGGATCGGGTGGATTAGTCGGAAAGGGACTCGGAGAGAGTTTGCAAAAATATAACTACCTTCCGGAGGCTAGAAGTGATTATATAGCAGCGATCTATGCAGAGGAGTTTGGCTTTATAGGTGTCTTCTCACTGATCATTTTATATATGGTAATTTCCGTATTCGGATTTAGCATAGCAGTTACAGCGAAAACTCAAGAAGGGTATTATCTTGCAACAGTGTTTACATTTATGGTCTCCCTGCAAGCCTTTTTAAATTTAGGTGTTGTCTCGGGACTTTTGCCAAGCAAAGGGACCAACCTACCCTTTTTTAGCCAAGGCGGATCATCGCTACTTGCTAATATTTTTATGATTGCCATTATTATGAGTGTTCAGCCAAAGGAGATCCAATGCGAAAAAAGATTGTCATAGCTGTTGGTGGGACAGGCGGTCATGTGCTTCCTGCGCAAAAAATTGGGGCGAAGTTTAAGGAAGAGTACGATGTAATTTACATGGGTGTAGGTCTTTCTAAGAATGCATTTTTCAAAAGGGAAGAGAATTGCTTTCATGATATTGACGGTGCCGGCCTTGGAAAGGGAATAATTCACTGTGCAATAAAGAACTTAAAGGGGCTTAGAAAAGCAAAGCAAATCCTAAGGCAGCTTCGTCCGGAATATGTAATTGGATTTGGTAGCTTTCATAGTTTTCCTGCTTTAGCAGCGGCTGCCTATTTGGGTATTCCTTATGACCTATATGAGTTTAATGTAGTGCCGGGTAAAGTAAATCGCCTTTTTTCTAGAGGCGCAAGAAATGTCTTTATCCATTTTGAGCCAAGACACAAAAAGCTTCATGGCAAACTTACCTATATTGACTATGCATTTGAAGAAGTAACAAAAGTTTCAAAAGAAGAGGCACTTGCCCACTTTGGTCTCGATTCTACTAAAAAAACCCTTCTCGCATTCGGTGGATCTCAAGGAGCTCTTGCAATTAATCAATTGATTCAAGAAGCGGCCCCCTATTTAAAAGATCAGTTCCAGCTGCTCCATTTTCCTGGAAAAGAGATGGGTCTCCAGGGGATTTACAATGCTATGGAGATGAAGGCTCATGTAGAGCCATTTTGTAATAGAATGGATCTTGCTTGGATAGCTGCCGATTTAGCCATCTGCAGAGCAGGAGCTGGCGCTCTCCGCGAACTTCTCATCTATGAAACACCAGCGCTTTTGATTCCCTATCCAGAGGCAAAAGATGATCATCAAACTATTAACGCTAAGTATATTGAGGAAATTGGCGCAGGTAGCTGTCTTCATCAGAGTAGCTTAAGCACCCATCTATTTGTGAATCAGGTGTTTGAATCTATTGAGAAGTCACACATCATGAGAGAATCCATTCTTTCTCATAAAAAGCTAAGTTCGGCTTTTGAAAATTCAAAGTGAAATAGCTTGTTAAGCTATCGCGTTCATTTGTTTTAGTGATCATAATTCATTAATCAACATATATTTATGCGATTTAAATAAACCTTTATAATAATGACTTGTTTTAGTAGTTGTTTAAGAAAAGGGAGATTTAAATGAGCGTTGATCCATTAATTCAGTTACTAACTAGTTGGGGGGGTATACCACTTTTTGGTGAGGGCTCAGTTTATATTGAACAAGATGGAGGCCAAAGAGAATTGGTAACTAGAGTAGCGCTTGATTCTATTGCAGGAGGTGATGAAACTACATTAAGAGCCCGGCTTGATTCAATAAGATATACTCCTGATCTCGTGTGTATTGCATATGATTTCGAACACCTTTTGAATTGCGTTCATGGAAAAAGTATAGCTGATATTAAAAATGAATTGGGACTTACAGAATGGGATGGAGGACCAGGAACGGGTGAGGCAGTAGAGAGAATTCTCAAGTGCTATTTCAATCCTCAAGAATCTTTGAATTTAACAGGACTTGAGTTAACCTCACTTCCTAGTGGTATAGGAAATTTACATATTTCGAGTATTTGGGTTCCTGATGAAAGGATTGACGAAGCATCAATTTTGATGCCAAATTTAGAATATGTGAATAACGTGGCAACTCCTTTAGGATTAGCTATAGAGGAAGACAGGCATCAGGAGATGGAAGCAAGAGCGGCTGCTCTTCAAGCTTCAAGCTTTGCTGATAATGAGGTGAATGTTAGTGAAGGGGGGATGCCTCAAGTTTCCGGCTTGTCAGACAGTCAATGGGATGCCGTTATGTCTAATTTTCCTTCGCTGCCTACTAGTCATGCAGCGCCGGTAGCGGTAAGATTGCCAGTAGGACCCGTACGGTTTCAGATTAGTAAAGGTCAATGTGAAGTAGAACCGCTTTGGTCCGATATTTTAATGAATCAAGTGCGCGAAAAATATCAAGGGGAAGATTTTAGCTTGGTTGTAGATGGGTATAAAATGTGGGGTGATGAGACTACTTCTACGATTACAATAAAACTACTGGATGGAGAGCTTTTATTAAAATTTACCTTTGATCCAAGTACTGGGCTCCTTTCAACCGTTGTGGATCAAAATGGAACGAATTTGGAATTAAGTAAACTAAAAAGTTTGGATAGTTTTTGGGGTAAGGTTTTAAATACCTTTGCGGAGAGTGTGTTAGAATCTGAGGGTATTAAGGTTAATGGCTCTACTATTAAGGTTCATCCTGAAGCAATTAAGAAATTTCCAGCCACCGTATTAGAAAAATTAACTGCTTCCGTAACAAATATGCGCTATTTAGAAGATGATTTTAGAGTAAACTCAGCAATTGATGTAGGAGGGGTTTCAAGACAATTTGTCAGCGACCTTACAAAGGCTCTTTTTGTGAAAATAGGGATCAGCGAACCCTTAATTAGATTAACTACAGCACAAATGCTCGCTTTTGCTGAATCAGAGCCTGGAATGTACCAAAAATTTGGTAAACTCCTCTCATTTGTTTTAACATGCGAATACCCACTCATCACCGGAGTATACCTTAATCCAAAATTTTACCCTCTTTTGAAAAGCGCGCAAGGAGGATTATCTACAAATCAACTAGCTGTTCGAATCATAAAAGAGACGCTCGATCCAAGTGAGATGGTTCTCAAGGCCCTTCATTGGTATGAAAATCCAACAGCTACGACTAAATCTGATGCTCTTAATTGTTTACGTGATAGCTTTGGTTCCGAATTACCAGATGATGCCGCTGATATTGATATTCGCAAAGAAATTGAAAGCGACCTTTTAGAGCCTGGAATTAATGAGGCTAAAGCTATTTTAAAGGTTTTAGCGGGGATGACTCCATCTGCAAAGGCTAAACTTGCCGGAATTCCTGATGCTATGCTTTCAGAAACAATTCAAGGGGTTTCCATAACAGCTGAGAGGGTTAAAGCTGCAATAAAAATGGAAGGTGCCTTATCATTTCCAGCTTTAGAAAAACGGACCTGGATATTCGAGAGAATTGATGAAAATGCAGATAACCAAGAATGGCTTTCCAACTTTGTAAATTTCATTACAGGACAGCCTTTTTTACCTGCCGATTCGTCTAGTACGAAATCCATTAAATTAAAATTTCTAGATGTGCCTAATTTTAATGCCCACACGTGCTTCAGCATGCTTGATGTGCCTATATACGTCGAAAGTAAAGCTGCCTTCCTTGCAAACTTGGATGTCTGTGTCAATGACTCAAAACACTTTACAACCAGTTAGTTGTGTAAAATAAGTAGAGGTTCGTGCAGGAAGTTCTCTTCATCATAAAGGACAGAGCATCTATCTCTTTGTTAATAAAAGAATTTAATTATGCAAAATAGTCATATGCCAAATGGTTTTAAAGACAGCTTTGATGCTTTTATCACATTTGCAAAAGATAAGGAAAAGGTAACTTTACTTTCTCTTGAGAATGACACGGTTATTGTAAAAACTAAATCGATATGGGATAAAATTTGGGGTGCAATTTTGCGTTTTTTTGGGAAAGAGGCACTAGATAGGAGGAGTCTCCCCAAAGTAGTAGCTCACCTAGAAAAGCTGCTCACCGAACATGTTTTGACTAACCTTAGTACTCAGTATAAAAATGTTATCATCCATGCAACTTATGATATATTCCCTTGCCGACATATTACTGATTTTGGTGGAGAGATTAAAGAATATCGTGATGCAATAATCAGAATTCGAAAGCAAATATAACCTCCTAAAAACGAAATAGGTGATGACTGGTCATCAGATGATGAAGTAGACGTAGTGGAGTGATGGTGAATTAGCTTGCGCTAAACCGATTTTTTGGCTTTAATTCTTGCAACAGGAGCTAAGAATGAAGGTGCATTTTATCGGAATTGGGGGCGTTGGCATGAGCGCGCTTGCTCGGATTATGAGAGCAAAAGGGCATGAGGTAACAGGTAGTGACGCAAAGGAAGGTCCGGTAACCAATGACTTAAAGAAACTCGGCATTGGGATATGTATTGGTCATAGAAGGGAGAATATTCATGAGGATCAGGTTGTTGTTTATAGTACGGCCATTAAAAAAGATAATCCGGAATGGATAGCTGCTCAAAATAATCAGTGTATGCATAGGTCGGAGCTTTTAGAGCAAATTTTAAGTGAAAAGGAGGCTCTCCTTGTTGTGGGCGCGCATGGTAAGACAACAACATCATCATTACTGAGTTATGTTTTTGAGGTTGCGGGTGGGGATCCTTCTTTTGTGATTGGGGGATTTTCACCATCACTTGGCGGGGTTAATGGGAAGTTTGGAAAGGGTCCATTTTTTATTGCTGAGGGGGATGAAAGTGACGGCTCTTTTTTGCGTGCAGACCCAATTGGCGCAATCATTACAAATGTGGACTTTGATCATTTGTATTATTGGGGAAGTGAAGAGGCTCTCCTTTCTGCCTATCAGCAATTTATTAAAGGGGTAAAACGGAGGGATCTTCTATTTTATCTTTTTGAGGATAGGCATATGTCTAAATGGAATATGGATGGGATTTCTTTTGGTTTGAATGCAGGAGCTGATCTTAGGGCTTCAAATATTTGCTATGTTAATGGAAAACAGCATTTTACAGCTCATTTTCAAGGCAGGGTCTTTGAAGATATTGAGATTAGTTTGCTTGGGGTGCATAATGTGCTCAATTCGCTTGCCTGTTTTGGGCTTGCCTTTCTACTGGGCATTTCGGAAGTAGATATCAGAAAAGCGTTTTCAACGTTTAAAGGCGTAAAGCGAAGATTAGAGTGGAAAGGGAGATTTAATGGGGCTGATCTTTATGACGATTACGCGCATCATCCGGAAGAGATTAAGGCTACACTTGCGGCCTTAGCTGAGGGTTTTCAGGGAAAAAGAAAGGTAGCAATTTTCCAGCCGCACCGTTTTACTCGGCTAAGAGATTTGATGTCTGAATTTTCGCATAAAGACGTGTGGGAGAATTGTGATGAGCTGATTGTTACCGATATCTATTCAGCTGGAGAGACCCCAATTCCAGGAATTACCATCAACGCTTTTTTAGAAAAGCTTTCTAAAAAGGCAACGTATGTTCCAAGAGATTTGATCGGAGAGTTTTTATTTGATCAAGACTTACAAAATAGCGTTGTGATTACATTAGGAGCTGGTGACATTACAAATTTAGCGGATGAAATCACGCTGATGTCCGCACTCTCTTCCGAGCGCCCCTAGAATCACCAGCAGCTGCTTCTGGAGGTCTTTCTAAAATTTTTTTGACGATGTGTAGTAGCTTGTATCGGTCTAGTTCAAAAAGCATACTGGTATTTCCATCCAGTAGTTTGTCGTACTCTTCTGTTAATTTTGCATTGTATTTTTCAACCACTTGAGTTTTTAGTGAAATTCCCTTTAAGTCATCAAGCTTATTTAAGAAATCTAATGCCTCTTTGGAACTATTTGTTTTAAGTGAAAATAGTCTTCTTAAGAAGCTGTATGTTTCCGAATCGATTTTTTCAAATTCCCCTTTAGCAAGAGCTTTGCTAAGTGTTGCTATTTTTAGAGCTCTACTATCCATTGGAGTATATTGGTCCTCACTACCTTCGAGTGCTGCTCGAGTTTCATTTTCAATTGTGCCATATTGTTTAGGGAAATAGATTTGTAGCATTTCATTCCAGGCCCAAATTTTGCAATATTCAAGGTGAGATTGATCTTCATTTTCAAATAGCGCTTGAATCTCATCTTTTGCTTTTGCTAGGTCTTCTTCTTTTACATGAGTTATATGTCCATAGGAATCGTGAGTAATTTGAAAAGGTAGATTGAGATCTAAGGAGAGTTTTGCAGTGTAGTAATAGAAAATATCGCGCTCAAAAGTTTCTGTTGCAATATCTCTGTCTCTTAGCGCATGAATTTTGTTTTGGGCATAGTGACGTATCAGAGAGAATTTTGAAATTACATCAAGAAATGCTTTATTGCTTATCGGATCTAACGGGTTGATTTTTAGAGTAATTTCTTCAATATTTAAGAGCATCAGGGAAAGAGAGAGCGCGTCTATACATACATCTCCCGTGTCTCTTAAAATCTCTAAGAATTTTTCTCGAAATAGAGCATTTTCTCCCGCTAATGAAAAATATTTCGGAATTAATTTTGAGAGCTCTTCTTTTTGTGCGGGGGGGTATTTTCCAGATCTTTCCATAAGATTTGCCCCCCATAATGTTAGATCATTCAAATCTTCTATAGAAAGAATTGTTGTGAAAGCAAGGGCCTTTATCGGATCATACGGGGAACCATCAAAATATCTGAAAAATCCCTTGTAGAGATCTTCCCTTTGCATGAGAAAAGTTATCCAATCGGGTTGAAATACATTGTACATTTCTCTAAGCTGAATATTACCGGATAAAATAACTGATGTTAGCGCCGGAAGTGCAGTTGATAAATGAATAAGCTCGATTGGCAGAGCCTCTAAATGACAATTGGCGAGTGAGATACATTGAAGTTTTTTAACGCAGCTTAAATCTATATTAGATAGATTTGTTTTAGATGCAATAAGATGTTCTAAGTGTGTTTGTTGTGACAAATCTATTGCATCAATTGGATTCTTGGAGATATCGAGTTTCTTTAGTTCCTTTCGCTGAAATACCGGAAGATGAAAAACATTAGGTAGGTTTGAAATTCCAAGGTCCGAAAGATTTAATAATGAAGCGCCTCTCATTGGAGATCCTATAAAATCTAGAATGCGTTCTTTGGCAATGATTCGTCCAGGTTCCTCGGGTGCATCTTCTATCCAAGATTTAAGCGCTTCTTTAATCGATATATATTGACCAAGAAGTAAAGACATAGATTCATATGTAGATGTTATCCTTTCTGTTTCTAAAATAACTTCCTCTTCTAACAATGTAGCCCTTATTTTTAAGAGATCGCTGGGAATTGCGCACAGTTCATCCTCTGAGGGAAGGTCAATTTCTACTATTTTTAGGACTTCTCTATGTAATTCAATTGCTTCTATTAATGATTCACGTTCTTTAAGGTAGGAAAGCCATAATGAACTGCCTAATGGGTTTGTAGAAGCTGTTCTAAGATGCTTAGGAATTTCAAATCGTCTTTCTAGATCGTGATTTTCGAATAGATTGAAGAACTTTAAACGTTGAAAATTTGATAGTTTAAGGGGAAGTATGCTTTGAAATGATGCTATTTTAGTCATACTTAAATTTACTTTTTTCAATTGAGTACAGTTTCGTAAATCTAATTTTTTTAGAGGAACATTTTTTATGAATAATTTCTTTAGTTTTTGAGCATTAAATAGATCAATTTCTTTTAATCCGACATCAAGAATGATTAGTTGTATAAGCTGTTCATTTGCATTTAACTGAAGTTTTTTAAGGTTTAAGTTTTCTAATTTTAATTCTTTAAGGAATTTGCATTTCTCAATGTATAAAGATTCCAGCTCTTCACATTCTCCACAGGTAATTACTTCTATTAAATTAATTAAGGGAAAAGTTATTGTTTTTAATTTTAGATTGCATTCAGTATGTAAGATAGTCAGTTTAGAGCACGGTGTTAGGTCGAGATGTGTAATGTGTGTGTTGTCTACGCATAGGAATTGTAGATTTTGAAAGTGTACTAAATTGATTTCTTCTACTTCTAAAGGTAAGTATAGTTCTCTTAGATCAACTAGAGTCCTTAAATCATAGTCACAATTAATGCTAGTTTGGTCTAACTTTAAGGTAGTAAGTTTGGTAGCGGTACTAAAATCGATATGCGCAATTGTTGAACCATTAAGGTCTAGAATTTCTAAGTCGGGAAATAGGCTGAGATCAAGTTCACCAATCTGACAATTGCCTAATCTAAGTGTTTTAAGTTTTGGGAATTTACTAAAATCAATAGAATCTGCATGAATATCTTCATGATAAAAGTGCTCTAATTTATTAAATAGAGGGGAGTCAAAAATGCTTGGTAATTCGCAACTTTCGCAGGCTGAAAAATTTAGCGTGGTTGATAAGGGATTTGATAGAAATTCTTCAACTCTATCTTTTACCCCAATTCTCAATAAGTAATTCGAAGAAGGGTTAGAATCATCTGCTTGATTTGCCCAAAAAGTTAACGTTTTCGAAATTGTGAGATATTCTTGGTGCTCACTTATTATCACTTCTAATAGCGAAATCTCTTCATCCACACTATTGTCAGCGCTTATGATGTAAGTGTTAATTTTTTCAAATGTAGTTTTATCAAATGTTTTGATCTGATTAAAACAAGATAAAGCTGCAGTTTTATCACCGTTTTCCAAAAATGCAAGAGCATGAGTAAGGTAATCCTTAGTTGATTTAGATAACAGCTTTCTTAATGCTACTGCATTTATTGAAACGCAATTCGGACCACCCACCTCATCACTTACTAGTGACCTTTGAAATATAGACTGCCCAAGCTTAATTCGATCAGGACATTCAAATTTTCCTGCAAATTTCCATACATATTTGAATAGTTTGCTTGCAACTCGCCCAGTTAGTTCAGCTTCTGTTTCTAAAGGTATTAGATCACTGCTTTCTAAATAAGAAGCTGCAATGGTGAAATTTAATTTTATAGTCTGCATATTATTTGGCTACTTGTAGCTCGAAAATAGGTTCTATCTAGTTGTATAGCTACTCCCGCCGCTCATGTTTCCTTTAAGAGTTTCTAAAAATACAGTTCGCTGTGTTTCAGGGCCGCACATCTCTATTGGAAATTCGCTTACCGGTATGTCTAATTGTCTAAAGCAAGTATGTGCATTAAACGTAAGCTCCGTTCCATTTGAAAAAAACAAGATCCTAGAACCTTGCATTAGCGTGGTTTGGCCAGTTATGTAAACTAGAAAGCGCTCTAGAAAAGCAGGATTATCTGCGTTTTCCCTGAGCAATTCAGCAATCCAGTCGATTCTTAGATTATAGGGAGCGCCACCTTCTCTGCGTGTGAAGGACGCAATGATATCATGAGCAGTAGCTGGCCTTCCTTGAATTCTTGCCATTGTTACATCCGGCGTGACAGCGCGAATACTCAATTGGAATGCAGGTGGACAACTGCTATAAACAGCTTTTACAGCGAGTACATATTCCTGAGAAGAAGATAAAACATCTTCTTCAATCAGCTGCGCTAATTGTGGCCTTGTGATTGTTTCCCAATTTTCAACTCCGTCTGGTAGGTCAGAATACAGCTGGTCTCTTAAAGAGGTGACTGCACCCGTCATTTCTAATTCTTGCCTCTCGTACCAATCAATTACTGTCCTGACTGCAACTTCATTAGCGGTATGACCTGAATTTCTTGCGCGAGTTATCTCTACCTGCAAAATGGTGTCATTAACTCCGAGTGCCGCCAGCCTTAATGCAGCAAAAAAAGGCAACAGTATATATTTTCCGATGACTAACCCACGTGCATCAGAATTTGCTACAACGTATGACATGAGTTGAGCAAAATTTGCGTAAGTAGAATTAGATAATGATCCTTCTTGTAATCTAGGAATCCCGTCTTCTAGAAGCATTTGTGTACGTTTTGCGATAGTGGTTGAAAATAATCCGCGTCCAAGATCACTGAAAAATTGTCTAGATGGACCGCCAGCATCAATTCCAGGCGTCCGATTAAATAAGTCATTAAGGAAAGTAACTCTGGTTGGAATGTTTGCTTGTAAAAGTGGGGTGATTTTAGCGAGCACCATTTCAGGGAAACATTCTATTGCAAGAGGATGAACAGAAATTTCGCTACCTGCTACAGTTATTCCTTTTGTATTTAAAATATGTTCAAAAAATTTCTGTATTTTTTCATTCCAAGGGTTTCTGATATTAAATAAATCGGTTAGAGAAACTGCAATTCCAGTGTCCGTTTCTGCAGAAAGTACTTGTCCAGCAGGACCCATTACAATACTCAGGGATCCCGAGCCGTCTTCATTTGTCACTTTTAATTGGTATCCGCCTGCATAAGGAGCGCAATAAATTTGGGCACCTGCAAACGCTAATCTACGCTCAGCAGAAGAATGTTCTCTTTCGATATATTTAGGCAAAACACGTAGCCATTTATTCGATTCCCTATAAGCTGGGTCTAATTCAGGAGTTGCTACAACTTCGGGTACAACAGGTGCGACAACTGGTGCTACAACAGGTGCGACAACAGGTGCTACAACAGGTGTTACAACAGGTGCTATAACAGGCTCTGCCAATTCTCCCTTAGCTAGTAACCTACTGTAAAAAGTAGTTAGTTTTTTGTTAAATTCATTTGTTGGATCATATATGGTCGTAATTTCTCTCTCTATTTGATTTGCAAAAAATGATGTTATACTTCCTTCTGCATTAAAATTGATTTTGAAGGCTTCTTCTTGTGAAGTGGACGCTGTAAATGTAAGAACTCTAGTGGCTACATTATATAGGATATCATAGCTAGTTCCATTATGATCATTAAGTAAAACGATATCTTGCCCATCCTGAGTATAACTTTTAAGATGTTCCAAAAGATAATTTGCTGTACGCTCAGAAATGCTTGGTAGATGCTCTCTTCTCCCATTTTGTCTGATCTCACCCATAAATCCAGCAAGGCGTTGGCTCCAAATATTTGTTGGGTCGAGTAAGGAGGCTATTCCTTCAGAGCGTTGATTCCCAGCTGCTCCAGTCACGTAAACAATTGATCCGTCAAGGTATGAAAGACTATCAGGGTTAGCAGTGTCTCGGAATGGTACCCTTATATTAATGATATCGATTGCCCCAGGGATAGTAATTGTAATCTGGCCTTCTTGATTTGCCGAACAGGGGAAATAATTGAGTTTGCAAAGTTTGTTATCACAAGATGTGAGTGTAAGAGATAGTTCTTCTCCCAAATGGAACTCTCTTAAATAATTAGCTAGGTCTCTTAATGATTCAGGAACAAATGGAACGCTTCCTCTAACTAAAATGTGTATGCGCCCACCCTCTGTTTCAGTCGAAAAATTGAGAGCACGCCACGCATCTGGCACAATAACTGGACCAGCAAAAGGCATAGTGGCAATCCTTTGCCCCGCCCGAATAAATATGACTTCTTGAGTATGTTCTATAGCCTGATATTGAACTAATGAAGCTCTTACTGATTCAGCAACTTCAAGAACTGTCATATCTCCACGAAAGGTTAATCCGCGAAAATGTCTTCGAGTTCCTTGCGGATATATTATGTTTCTTTCAGCCAACATAGTGTGAACATTATTACCTTGTATGGCTGGTATTTCAATCAGTTCTGGATCTTGATTTATTAGTAGATGGGCGTCATCAATTACGGGTGCTGCAACAGCTCCGACTTCTGCTTCGACTTCTGCTTCGACTTCTGGCCCCCTGATTTGGATGGGTTGATGTAAATGAACACCCCCTTGCCCAAGGACTGGAAGAGGAACTTGTCTATTCGTCCTACCCGTAAGTAAGTTCACATTTTCTATCATCCAATTTAGACCTCTAGAAAGAAGTAGAAATGTTTGGGTTATGATCAGGGTTATTGTGTTGCAAGTTGTTGTAGCTAAGCGATTAATATTTTGATGAAGGGCTAGCCCTATTTGCAATGGTCTGTTAGAAGGAGCAATTAATGACATATTAACCTACTTGATTTGATGTATATAGGTAAAATAATACATGAACCTTACAGTTACTGTAAATAAAGAAATTGCAAAGATAAAATTTTAAATAGCACGGCTTCATTCGTTTTGGAATATATTGTAATATAGGTTATGGTGATTTAGATGGAGATTTTTTCTTTAGAGAGGCGAATTTGAATAGAGTTAAAGTATTATTTTTATTTGTGGGCGCTCTATTTTTATTGACTGCTGGGGGTTTTTCGGGGTTTCGGGTCTATAGGGCATTTGTGGCTGAAAAAATGAGGGACGAAAAGTATGTAATTACTACGCTTATCCAGACGGGGCCCATAAAGGAAGCTTTGCCATCCATTTATTTGGCAGAGCTTTTACAGCTATCGATGGATAAGCCTCAAAATTATTTTGCCTTTGATGAGGATCTTGCTGAGAAAGCTCTTTTAAATTGCCCGGTAATTCAAAAAGCTAAAGTGAAGAAAATCAAGCCTGATAGCGTGCATGTTGACTATGAGGTGTTTGTGCCGATAGCGTTAGTTGGAGATAGCTTAAATCTTGCAATTGACGAACAGGGTGTTATTTTTCCAATAGAGCCATTTTTTTCCCCTAAAAGGCTTCCTGAAATTTATTTTGGATCTTTGGATGTTGATAGAGAGAAGTTTGAGCTCGCACTAGCAATTCTTTCGTTTTTTGATAAGAGAGCTCAGTTTGAGGGAAGTGTAGTAAAAATGATTGATGTATCGAACGCGTTGCAAGAAAGTTTTGGAAAAAGGGAGGTTGTAATTACGCTTGTTGAGAATGATAAGACTTGGTATTTGAGACTTACGCCTCATAAATTCCCCGAGGAATTGAATAATTTTGTAAACTTAAGAACTCTTGCTTTGGCAGGTTCAGGACATAAAAAAGTGGTAGATCTTAGGCTTTCTAAAGCAGCTTATATTGAGGAGATTAGGTATTGAAAAAGATATGTCTTATTTTGTGTACTACGAAGAATATTGAAGAGGCTAGAATCATTGCAAAAGGTCTTTTGGGTGAGGGATTGATTGCATGCGCATCAATTGTTCAGCCTGTTGAATCTTGGTTTGTCTGGAAAGACCAGATTGAGGAAGTTCAAGAAGTGCAGTTATTTATAAAAACTAATGCGGAGAAATATGGCGAGGTGGAGCGCTATATTACAGCAAATCACTCGTATGAGGTTCCTGAAATCATGGCACTTAATGTGGAAAAAGGTTTTCTTCCTTATTTAAACTGGATTCACCAAACAGTAGAAAGTACTTGATAAGAAAAGTAAAACGACAGAGAATTTAGTCTTAAGGGGTGTTCTATGCAGATTATAAAAGATGAGAGTAAGGGTGATGGGATTGTGATTCTCAGATTAGAAGGAAGGTTAGATGCACTTACATCGCCGAATCTTGATAATGAGATCGACAATTTGCTTAATAGTCAAAAGGTTAAAATTGTAATTGATTTTAGCGGAGTTGACTATTTAAGTAGCGCTGGAATGAGAGCGCTTCTTTCAGGAACTAAGAAAGTAGTGAAAAAAGGTGGAAAATTAAGTACGCACTCAATGAACGAAGATTTGATGGAAATTATTAAAATGGCTGGGTTTGGCTCAATAATATCTATTTGTCTGACTGAAGATGAGGCTATTAAGTCTTTAAATCAAAATAGGGCTTAATGACGCCAAATTGTGTATGTCCGACGCCCCTTGAGCAAAAAGAGAAAACGGAATCTGGTTCTAAACGAAAAAAGATTTTAGTTATCGCAGGTCCTACTGCAACTGGTAAAACTGAGCTTTCCATTCGCATTGCAAGTGGTATTGGTGGGGAAATTATTTCGTGTGATTCTATGCAAGTGTATAAGGCTGCTGATATAGGTTCTGCGAAACCATCAAAAGAAGAGCTTAAAGCTGTCCCTCACCACTTAATTGATATTAGGGCAATTTTTGAGCCGTTTAATGTTGCTGATTTTTATGAAGAAGCAACTTCTGCCTTGCAAGACATTGTTTTAAGAAATAAAATTCCAATTACTTGTGGCGGAGCAGGATTTTATATTCATACGTTTTTATATGGGCCGCCTATGGGCCCTCCAGCAGATAAGCAAATAAGAGCTAAATTAGAGGGTGATTTAGAAAAATTTGGTGTCGAAAGACTGTATCAGAAATTATGTGAGCTCGACCCGGATTACGCAAGGTCGATCACTGTTCAAGATAAGCATAAGATTGTTAGAGCTCTAGAAATCATATTGATAACTGGAAAAAGAGTTAGTGAAATTCCAAAACCATCTGAGGAAGATTTGTCACAGGAATACGATTTTCGTTGTTGGTTTATTTATTATCCGAAACCAATTTTGTATCCTAGAATTGAAAAAAGATGCGATGAGATGATTCAAAATGGCCTTATTGAAGAAGTTGTGCGTCTCCGAGAGGGATTAGAAACTAATTCTGCTGCGTCAAATGCAATTGGCTATAGGCAAGCAATTAAGTATTTAGATTCGCCAAAAGAGAAAAAGGATTGGGATTATTTTGTCTCTTCATTCAAACAAGCGAGTCGAAATTACGCGAAAAGGCAATTTACCTGGTTTCGCAGGGAGCCCCTTTTTCGCTGGTTAGATCTTAGCCTTTCTAGTATTGAGAATGCAGCAGAGATTATCATCCGCGACTTCGAACACAATTAGATTGCAGTATTAAGGGGGACCTGGTATTATCTGACGCTCTTATGACGAAAACATTTACTTACGAAGAAAAGATAGAAGAAATTAATCTTTTTCAGACACCTGAAGAGAAAATCACCTCGGCTATTGCTTTTATGAGGGAGGCAATCTCCTGTGAAGGAAAGCCCCGTTTTAGAGATTTTTGGCGAATGAAGAAGAATTGTTTTGATTTTTTATCTCTTGAGACAAATCCGATTAAAAAGACTTTCTTCTGGAAAGAGTATTCAGAGCTTTTAAAAGAGGCTCATAAGCTTCAGGAGATCTTTAAGGAAGAGATTGAGTTTCATGAGGAGCAAATTAAGCTTGCAATTAGTGGATTAGAGTCTGAGGTTCAAAATCCTGAAAAAGCAAGCGCTATTTTGCTATTTGGATTTGAAAGGTTTCCAGAATTAAAGAAAATGGAGCAAAATGCTCGTTTTTTTGAAAGCTTAAAAGAGAAAGTTGTTGCCCTTAGAGAAGATGTTTTGGTTTTAGAAATTCGTGTTCATCAAAAAAATGATCTTCTTATGATTTTAAAGAAAATTGGTGACAAAGTCTTTCCTGAGTATAAAAAAATCGTCCAAGGATTGACGCTTGCATTCGAAGAAGAGGTTGCTCAATTTTTTGAAAAATTATCTACTTCAACCCAAAAAAGTTATCTAAAAAGAGATATTCGTCAGTATCAAGCAATCTTAAAAGAAATTCATATTTCACATGAAGCTTATAGACGCTTTCGTGAGAAATTCAGTGGCGCTTGGAAAAATATAGAAGAGCTTGAAGAAGTGAAGGTCGAGAATAAGCCTCCTCTTGAAGAGAAATCTAAATTTGCAAGAACTCTATCGGATCTCTTAGATGAAAGTGCTATGAGAGCTATTCGGTAATGAATATAGGTATATTCGGAGGAAGTTTTGATCCCGTTCACAATGGTCATATCAATTTAGTAAAAAATTTTATTGAAAATCTCCCTTTAGATAAAGTTTTTGTCATTCCTGCATTTGTTTCCCCTTTTAAAACGCTTACTCCTCCAAAAGTTAGTCCTGAAAATAGAATGGCTTTATTAAATCTTGCTTTTGAAAACGTCGATAAAGTTGAAATAATCAGGGATGAAATCGATAAAAAAGAAGTTTCTTACTCAATTGATACAATTCGTCTGCTAAAAAAAAGATTTCCAGATGATTCGCTCTATTTATTACTTTCAGTTGAAATGAAGCCTTATTTCTCAAGATGGAAAAATTTTGAGGAGATCGAAAAGCTTGTCCAGGTTAAATATGGTGAGGTGTCTATTCCCATAAGCAGTACGATACTTAGGGAGAAATTAAAAAAAAGAGAACTATGTCAGGAGTTCTTTCCTGTAAAAGTTCTAGACTACATAGAGAAACATGGGCTATACTCTCTCTGATATGGAACAAGAAAAAGAAAATATTGTACAAAAAATTTGTCAAGCTATCTATGACAAAAAAGGTTTTAACATCCTGGCGTTGCAGGTGGATGGTATCTCTACTATTACCGATTATCTCATCATTGCGGAAGGAAATGTGGACCGCCATGTTGTGGCAATTGCACAAAGTGTGGTAAAAGAAATTGAAGAAGAACTTGGATTTCGGCCCTATCATATGGAAGGTGTAAACTCAGGAGACTGGGTGTTAATTGATTATGTTAACGTCATCGTTCATATTTTTATGCCAGAATCAAGGGAAAAATTTCGATTAGAAGAGCTTTGGTCTAAGGGTAAACAGGTTGAGTTGAACTTAGCTCTTTCTGTCTAAATATTTTTAGGAGAGAGATGATGAGTAAAAGGCGAATTGTGATCACAGGGATGGGGGTTGTCTCTTGTTTTGGCACTGATGTAGAGGAATTCTACAAAAAGTTGCTAGAAGGAAAGAGTGCTGTTTCTAGTGTTAACGAATTTGACGCAAGTGCTTTGCCTACAAGGTTTGGTGCCTCGGTAAAAGGTTTTGACAGGGAGCATTTTTTAGATAAGAAAAATGCGCGTAGAGTCGACTCCTGTATGGCTTTTGCTATGGGAGCTGGTAAACTTGCCCTTGGGCATTCAGGTATTGATTTAAACGCTTTAGATAAGTGCAGAGCTGGCGTTATAATTGGATCCGGAATGGGCGGCATGCAAACTTTTATTGATGGTGTTGAAGTAAATCACGAAAAGGGTCCTTCTCGCGTTAGTCCTTTTTTTATCCCGTATGTACTTACCAGTATGCCGGGGGCGTTACTTGCTATCGATATTGGTTTTAAGGGGCCAAACTACTCTGTATCAACTGCATGTGCAACTTCTAATTACAGTATTTATTTGGCTGCAGAGCACATACTAAGAGGTGATGCTGATGTGATGCTAGCAGGGGGCGTGGAAGCTTGTTACAATAAAATGTGTTTTGCGGGCTTCTCTGCATTGAAAGCGCTTTCAAGGAGAAATGAAGATCCTGAAAAAGCTTCTAGACCTTGGGATAAAGATCGAGACGGTTTTGTTATTGGTGAAGGTGCAGGTGTCTTAGTTTTAGAAGAATTGGAGCATGCTCTTGCAAGGGGAGCTACAATTTATGCGGAGTATATGGGCGGATCTGTTACTTGTGACGCGCACCATATGACAGAGCCAACACCTGATGGAACAGATGTTGGAAGATGCATTCGTCTTGCATTAAAAGATTCAGGTTTAGAACCTAAGGATATTGATTATATTAACGCTCATGCGACATCGACTCCTGTGGGAGATCTTTGTGAAGTCAGGGCAATTAAAGACGTTTTTGCTGATTGCTTAGATAAAATCGATGTCAATGCAACAAAATCAATTATTGGACATGCCCTTGGAGCAGCAGGCGCGCTTGAGGCAATTGCGACAGTAATGGCTCTTATAACAGGAGAGCTTCATCCAACAATTAATCTAGACAATCCTGAAGAAGAATTAGAAGGAATCAATGTTGTTACAAAAAGAGAGAAAACAAATCCGAAATGCGCACTTTCTAATTCATTTGGATTTGGTGGACATAATAGTGCAATAATTTTAAAAAAATACGAAAGGGTTTAAGTTGAGAGATTTGCAGGATCATGAAGAAGATGCCTCGTTTGGTATTGTCCCCGTTTATTTTAGCGGTAAAGAGACTTTAGTTTTTATTTTAAGGCATTTAAGTGGTTACTGGGGTTTTCCTAAAGGTCACCCGGAAGCTAATGAGACGGAGTTAGATACTGCAAAGAGAGAGCTTTTTGAAGAAACTCATTTGCAGGTGGATAAGGTTCTTTCTGATAAACTTTTGCAAGAGAAGTATTCGTTTAGAGTTGATGGAAAAACAATTCATAAAACTGTTAGTTATTTTATAGCGTCAGTAACTGCTATGGATACAGTTATTGATACAAAAGAGGCGAGAGAAGGTAAATGGGTTGATATTAATGAGGCTCCCATGCATCTTACTTTCAAAGAAGCACAAAGAATTTGTAGAGAAAGCTGCCAATTTTTAAGAGGAAATGGTTATGAGTAATAAAGTAATTCCAGGTCAGTTAGGAACTAGTTTATTAAAAGAGATTGGATGGGGAGCGCTTGCCAGTTTTCCTTTGGCTCTTGCTGCGCCACTCGCAATTCATCTTCCTTTTTCTCCCATTCCTATTACCATTCAAGTCCAATTAGTCTTTTTTCTATCAGCTCTTTTAGGTTCAAGAAAGGCTGTGTTTATGGTGCTAGCCTTTTTACTTCAGGGTGGAATGGGCTGGCCTGTATTTGCAGGAGGTGCTGCTGGCGTCCTAAATATGATAGGACCAAGAGGGGGTTACCTTCTAGGTTATCTTGTTGCAGCCTATTTTGTTGGCAAACATTATGAAAATGCAAAAAGTAAATCTATCGTGACATTTTTTCTGAGCATGGCAGCTGGAAATCTAATTGTTTATGTGTGCGGATTTTCTTGGCTTGCAGTCTATGTTGGGCTAAAGAAAGCATTCATTTTAGGAATTGCTCCTTTTGCGTTAGCAGATCTTATTAAGCTTTCTTTATTTGCTACATTAAAAACTGCTGTGACCGAGCTTTTCCATTTTGCTAAAAAGCGCGATGCCTGATTTCTATTGCTTGATAGAAAAAATCATTTTTCCAATTTCACGAGTTCTTTCCGTTGCTCCCAGATGATTTTGGTTGTCTGCATCTGCTTTGAAAGAGTATTTTTCATCATACATGGGGGAAATATAATTTGTGATGGATGAATTAAACGGATTTTGGATAGCGCTATATGTTGAATCAAGACTGATTTTCATTTTCTTACCTCTAAATTTTTGTTTATATTATGTAATCTTTAATGGATTTTGTTCTTCCCGTCAACAAGAAATGAATGCTTTGATTTTTTAGAGAAGACAGGATATAATTACTCCTTCATTAGATTTTATTCTAAAGGTCTTGTATGTTAAGAGATGCGACAATAATGGTTCTTAGGGGAATGATAAGATTTCTTTTAAGTTTAAGATATCGGATAAAAATTCGAGGTGCGGATGTATTAAAAAGCCCGCAATTACAAGATAAGGGAATTTTGATTTTACCAAATCATCCGGCGGAAATCGAACCGTTTATGTTAATGGTTTTGCTGGGGAATAAATTTGATTTAAGACCTCTTGTTATTAGTAATTTTTATAATTATCCGTTTGCATCATGGATCATGAAGCTGATTCGAGCAAGGCCTGTTTCTGAATTTGATAAAGCCGTGAGTAGTTATAAATTAAAGGCAGCGGAAAAGCTTTTTCATGATGTTACCAATGACTTAAAAAGCAATAAGGCTGTCCTTCTTTATCCGAGCTCTGCATTAAAGACTTCTGGAGAAGAAAAAATCGGCGGAAGATCTTTGGCACATGCAACGCTTCAGGACGCTCCTGATAGTGAAATTCTTCTTGTCAGAATAACAGGTCTCTGGGGATCAATGTTTTCAAAAGCATACACGGAAGAGACGCCTAATTTTTGGAAAATTATTGGTAAGGGCGCTCTGCTTTTGTTAAAAAATTTGATCTTTTTTGCGCCAAGAAGGGAAGTTATTATTGAATACGCTCTTCCCCCAAAAGATTTTCCTAAGTTTGGTTCTAGAGCCGAATTTAATAAAGCCTTAGAAACATTTTATAATCAGTACCCAACAAAAACTGAGGAGAGACTAGCGAAAGAGCCTTTATCTAAAGTGCCCCTGTATTTTTGGTCGACTAGATTCTATGAGGTGCCTAAAGCTTTGCCAAAACCGAATGTATATCACGAAATTTCAGTTCCTCTGCATATCCGTCAAGATATTATGTATCAACTTTCGGAAATGAGTGAGAAGTCTGTAAAAGAAATTCATGATCATAGTAATCTGATTTATGATTTGGGGCTAGACTCGCTGAATGTTGCCTCATTATATACGTATTTAGATAGTCATTACGAATTAGAAAAAAGTTTGGAGCCAGGTGATCTTATGGTAGTTCAAGACCTTTTTGCGGCAGCTATGCGATTAAAGAAAGGTGGAAAAGATGAGTCGATTAAACTAGATGATTCTTCATGGCCTAAATATGGAAGAAGACCAGATCCTGTACATGCTAAGGGCGAGAGTATTGTAGAAGCTTTTTTCAATAAGGCGGATGAGTTAAAGAGTGCGCCTGCAATTGCAGATGCCGTTTCTGGCGTGATGGATTACCAGACAATGAAAAGAGCAATTGTCATTTTAGCTAAAGAGATTCAAAAGTTAGAAGGCAACTATATTGGTATTATGCTGCCAGCTTCGAATGGTGTTTTTCTAGTTATTTTAGCAACTATGCTTGCTGGCAAAGTTCCTGTGCCTCTCAACTGGACTGTTGGATCATTTTTCTTAAACCATGCAATTGATTTAATGGATATTAAGAATGTTATCACTTCAGAAAAATTCATGAAGAGACTTGATAATGTTGATATTGGAAAGGCATTAGATCTTCTTGTAACACTTGAAGATATACGAAAAGGACTTTCAATTAAAGATAAGCTTAGTGGTGCCTTTCTTGCAAAGCGTAGTGGAAAAACGATATTAAGCAAATTTCCTGGTGGGAAGATTAAAGGGGATGACATTGCAGTGGTTCTCTTTACTAGTGGGACAACTGCTTTGCCAAAAGCAGTTCCGTTAAGTCACAAAAATATTATTATCGATCAGAGAGATACGCTTGAGGCAATAGATCTTCATGAAAGTGATGTAATTATGATGCCTTTGCCGCCATTCCATATTTTTGGTTTAAACATAGGATTTCTTGGATTGCTTTTAGGGCTTCGAACGGTTTATTCTCCTGATCCATTGGATGGTTCTCATATTGCAAAAGAGATTTTGAAATGGAGAGCAAGCGTTGTTATTATGGCGCCTACATTTTTCTCACATCTATTTAGATCAGCTACTTTAAGTCAGTTGAAATCTGTTCGTTTATGTGCGTCTGGAGCTGAAAAGGCACCTCCTACATTGCTTGAATTTGTCCAAAAATTAGGAAGCGTGATGTGGCTTGAAGGTTATGGATTAACAGAGACATCGCCTATGATTTCTGTAAACACGAGCAAGGAAAGACCAAGAGGAGTTGGAAAAATTATTCCTGCTGTTGATCTTGTCATTCGTGATCCAGAGACCGGAGTAAAATTAAATGTTCATCAAATTGGTGAAATTTGCGTTCGTGGAGATACCATATTTAATGGATACTACAAGCAAGATAATTCGGATTATTTTGTGGATATTGAAGGTAAGAGTTACTATAAAACAGGTGATCTAGGCTACTATGATGAGGATAGATACCTTTATCTAGAGGGTCGTCTCAAGCTTACATTTAAAAGAGGTGGCGAGATGATCAATTTAGTGGCAATTGAAAAGGTCTTGTTTGATAAAGCTAAGGAAAAAGGTTGGATCCCGCCTGATACGGGTAGATCTCCATTTGCCTGCGCCCCAAAAGAAGTGACGGGGGCAGCAACAAGAGCTGTTCTATTTAGTGAAATTAACATTGCTTTGGACCAAGTCAATAGCGCTCTTTTAGAAGCAGGTTTTTCGCGCCTTTATAAAATTAATGAAGTGATTCATATAGATGAATTGCCCCTACTAAAGACAGGTAAAGTTTGTTATAGAAAACTGTTTGATAAAATCAAAGAAAATGAAGTGGTAAAAGTCTGATATGCTGAACGTATTTGATACCAAATCTAGAAAAATAGTCGAGTTAACACCTGCTGATGGAAAGACCATTAAAATGTATACATGTGGTCCAACAATTTATAATTTCCCTCATATCGGAAATTTGCGCACCTATGTATTTGAGGACCTCTTAAGACGGACAATCAAGTATTTCGGAATGGGTGTAAAGCAAGTAATGAATCTAACAGACATCGATGATAAGACGATTCGAGGCGCTCTTGCAAAAAAAGTTTCTTTGTTAGAGTTTACAGATGTTTATAAACACGCATTTTTTCAAGATTTAGAGACCTTGCAAATTGAAAAGGCTGAGGTCTATCCGGCAGCAACAGATCATATTAAAGAGATGATCTCCATGATCGAGACCCTTATTGCTAAAGGAATTGCCTATAAAACAGAAGATGGAAATGTTTTTTATCGCATTGCGAAATTCCCCACATACGGCGCACTGTCTCACCTCAATTTGAAAGATTTAAAAGAGGGCGCATCTAAAAGAGTTAGTAATGATGAATATGAAAAGGAAAGTGTCAGTGACTTTGCTTTATGGAAGGCCTACGAAAAAGAAAAAGATGGCGATATTTTTTGGGAATCACCTTTTGGAAAAGGGCGCCCCGGCTGGCACATCGAGTGCTCTGCAATGGCAATTGCCTATCTAGGTGAAACACTTGATCTTCATATGGGCGGCGTTGATAACATGTTTCCGCATCACGAAAACGAAATTGCCCAATCAGAAGGGTGCACAGGAAAAACATTTTCAAGGTTTTGGATGCATTCCGAACACCTTCTTGTCGATGGCAAGAAAATGTCTAAAAGTTTAGGAAATTTTTATACCCTCCGCGATCTTTTAGAGAAGGGATACAAAGGGCGCGAAGTCCGCTACCTTCTCCTATCAACACATTATAGAACGCAACTTAACTTCACCTTTGAAGGCCTTGAGGCTGCTCGTCAAAGCCTCAAACGCATTGATGACTTTGTATTCAGGCTGAAGCATATTCAAACGGAAAGCGATAATTCTATCACAGGATTTATAGAAGACTTCAAGAAACTTTTTAAAGAGAGCTTAGGCGATGATTTAAATATCTCTAATGCTTTAGCCGCCCTCTTTGATTTTATCCGCAAAATGAACACCTACATGGACAGCGAAAGCCTTGGAAAAACAGGCGCCGCCGAAATCCTCGCCCTTTTTACAGAGCTTGATACAATTCTATCCCTATTTAATCAAGATGATGAAAAGCCACCTTCCGAAATAGAGGAAAAAGCAAAACTCCGCCTCAAAGCGCGCCAGGATAAAGACTGGAAGTTAGCAGACGTTTTACGAAAAGAGATCGATGCAGCGGGCTACATTGTGGAAGATTCACCTGCAGGTTACCTCCTAAAAAGAAAATAAATTCACTAAAGAGCATATTTAAAGGAATGTAACTTCATTGTAATCAGATGCTTGAGGTGGTGTTGGGTATGTCAAATTCAGAAGGTCGAGTGATTCAAGTTGTTCCTTATGATCCTAATTGGCCAAAAATGTTCGAGGTTGAGGCAGAGCTTATTCGAGAGCGAATGGGGGAAAACTGCATATCCATTCATCATATAGGTTCTACATCGGTTGCTGATTTACCAGCTAAACCTGTTATTGATATGCTCGTGGTTGTAAAGGATATTCGAAAAGTTGATCAAGCAAATCAGCTCATGGAAGAGATCGGATATGAAGCTAAAGGTGAGAATGGAATGGCCTTTCGAAGGTTTTTTCAAAAGGGGAATCCCGTTCGAACTCACCATATTCATGCCTATGAAGAGGGCGATCCTGAAATAGATCGGTATCTAAAATTTCGCAACTGGCTCCGCATGCATAAAGAGGATGCAGAAAAATATGCATCATTAAAGAAGGAATTAGCGGCAAGATTTCCAAGTGACATTCTTAAGTATGTTTCCGGTAAAAGCGCCTTTGTAGAAGGTATTGATGAAAAGGACGGTTTTGATGGCTGGCGTATTGTCCAAGCGCTTACAGAGCAAGAGTTTGCTGCAGTACGATCTCTTTCGGGTAATCAAATGCCCCTCATAGGAATAAACCACATTCATTTTGTTTTTTACAAAGTAGCCAAAATTATTGGCTATGCGCATCTGAAGCTCTGCGAAAATCACGAGGCAGTTATAGAAATGCTTAAAATTGATCATCGCTACTTTAGCCAAGCGATTGAAAGTCAATTTTATAAACAGTGTGAGCGCTGGCTAACTCATCAAGGTTATACAAACAAGACCAGGGAATAATGACTATTGCAGATTTTTCTACCATGACAATGGGATTTCATCGATTTGTTTGTAACTCTACTTAGGGAAAAGGACTATATGATTTAAAAGAATCAAAAAAGTAGAAGATCTAGAGCTTTAGGTTTTTTTTATCATCTTCTTTTTATTCTATGAGCGAACAGGATCCTAATATCGCTGCCCCTTTTTTTTATATCATTTATCTTAATGATGGGTTTTTCGCTCATCCAGTATGAGCTCTTCTATGACGCAAGCTCATTTCTAAAGATCCAGGACGAAATCTTTTACGAACCTTTATGATAACTCTTTTCTTATATAGTTCAATTGTATAAGATTGTTTTTCTTATAAATTTTAAGTAAGGGAAAAAAATGTCGACAATCTCAACGGTATCGATTGGAATTGAGTTTAAAGGAAGTTCTGAATGGTCGAAACGCGCAACCATTACGGCTATTAATCTTCGCGGTCTTGGTAGTAATATTTCCGCAGTATCTGCTCCCAGTGTGGAGTGCGTATTAAAAGAGGGTCCTTTACGCTGGGTTATTCCAGTTAAAGTTGTGCATCAGGCTCCTTTTCAAACAGAAAGGCGTCTTGATAAACTTAGTTTGAGTCCGGAAGATGCAAGAAAAATACAACTTACCGCTAGAATTTTTAAGGAAGACTTAGTTGGAGGCCGTCTTAGAATGTATAGACAGTCTGACATTCCTATTGAAATTGCTGAGCGTTCAGGACTTGAAGCGGGAGAAAGTTATCTTATCCGAATACAAAATATTGGCGATCGTTGTTTAAAGGCATCATTTGTTAAGTTGTGAGAGGAAATGGCTGAAGAGATTGCTTCAAGTGGAGTATCATCTTGGACAGGTGGTGGGGAGGGACGAGCTCTAGAGATGTCTCCCTTAGATTTTGAAAAAGTAAACGTTTTAATGAAGAAATATAAAACGCCCCAGATAGCCTCAGCGATAAGAGAGTATTGTGGCGTCTTAGTAACACATCCTTGGCTATGCGCATCTTAAGCTCTGCGAGAATCATGAGGCAGTTATAGAAATGCTTAAAATTGATCAACGCTACTTTAGCCAAGCAATTGAAAGTCAATTTTATAAACAGTGTGAGCGCTGGCTAACTCATCAAGGTTATACAAACAAGACCAGGGAATAATGACTATTGCAGATTTTTCTACCATGAGAACGCCGGGAGATTAAAAAACCCAGCCATACTTTAGGGTGGGTAGCCAGAAAAATACAGGGTCTGATTCGCAACTAAAGAAAAGATCTTGTCCTTGATAGCCGAGTGCTAATGGGAATGCAATGGATGAACGGCCATCATTGTCTCCATAAATATGGCCAGCTCCTATACCAAATGTTATATTCCATCCACCATAATTGGGGTTATTTGCTTGTTTGGGCCATGGAAATACGATCCCTGAAATAGTAATTTTTTCTACGCCTGCCATGCCCATCATTGAGGAAGCATTTGCGTCTAATTGAAGGCCTAAATATTTTCTTTGCATGCGTGCCGAGCAACCAACGCCAGGCATAACAAGTGTTAGTTGTAAGTAGGGAATAACTGTAAATTTCATTTCGGAGGATTTTTCTTTTAGGAGAGAGATGTTCTCACTTAATAGATTTGTGCTTCCTAGCAAAGAAACAATAAGTATGGCTAAAACGATTTTCATGGGGGTATTTCTAGATTCCTATTTAAAATTAATGGTAAGATTTTTGGCGGTGCAATAAAAGTTAGGCTATATACTGCTCGTGTTTCAAAAATTGGTTTTTTCTTCGATATATATTCCCATCTTTAAATTTGGCTCGTGTCCCACTAAAAAGTGTTCACAGAACACTTTTTTTAACGCGGGCCCCTTCTAGTGCAAATAGCACTTTGCCTGAGACACCAGCTTCGCTTAATTCAAATCTGGGGATTTCAGACCCCAAAAATTCCCAATTTTTGAATCGCTCTCAGTATAGAATTAAACAATCAATAATGCCCTATTTTTGAATCACGCGCTGCATATATAATTTTTAAGAGAAAACCGGTTACGGTTACGCATGCGGATACGGTTACGACTCTCGAGACCGCATTCTACGATGCGGGAATCCAAAAGGACGGCTGCTCTCGCGCCGGCACCCAAACACGATTATTATTTGATCAACTGCGTGAAACAGCAGCCATTCCCGTAACCGCCTGCGTAACCGTAACCGGATTTAATTTT
>JACCDT011234878.1_pt1 | contig 63077 bp, 54 predicted proteins | sample 7446291 | NCBI WGS metagenome assembly JACCDT01 (sample SAMN15323446, study PRJNA562643) | freshwater metagenome | isolation source: river surface water | place: USA:Blue River Watershed | collected 2017-08-17 | reverse complement strand
TGTTCATGTGTGACAAATGAACACATTACGTCTGACCCCTTGTTAAATAAACTCAAAATTCAGGTTACTATTCTAGTTTTTGGTATTGGTAAAGAGGTGAGAAAATGCCTCTTTCGTTTCTGTTAGAAATTGACTGCTTTCACTACTTGTAACTGATGTAACTTTAAGGCTGCCTTTTGTGAGATTCTGCAAGACAACTTTGCCAGTAAGACTTTGGAGACAAAATTCAAAAGGAGGCTTGCCGCCATTGTACCGTGCCGTAAGCGCATAAGGCCATCTATCCTTTTTAAAGATGGATTCACCTTCAAGGGATGCTCTTTGCGTGCCGCTGATATAATCAATGAGCGTTGGAAAAATATCGATGTGAGAGGAAATTTTTGGCATCCTCTCTTTTAACTCTGCACTTTCCTGCCCAAACCTATAATAGAGCGGAATATGAATTTGGGCATCACTAAGATTTGATGCGTGAAAGATTTGCCCTTCTTCATAAAACTCTTCACCATGATCACCTGTTAGCACAATTACTGCATCATCTTCTTTGTGTCCTTCTAAAAATTTCCCAATAAGAGAATCGACGTAGTAGATGGAGTTTCGATATCTATTTTTAATCTCTTCAACGGGGCCTTTGTTAAAAGCAGCTTTTATATAATCTATCGGCTCTTCTATCGGCAGAAATCGGTTGCCCATCTCTTTTGGCCAGCTGTAGCCAAAATGTGTTGCATCCAAAAAAATGATAAATGCGTGGCCATCACCTTCAAATCGTACTTTGTCTTTCTCAATTTCTTCAAAAACTTTTTGGTCACTTGTGCAGCTCGGTATTTTTCCCCCATGGGGATATTCAAAACGACTGTCTGCAAGTTGGTATTGCTTTCCAAATATGGATTCACCCATATGGTAAAACGCTAACTCTGCAGAAGTGTAAAGGTGGATTTGATACCCCATTTCCTTTAATGTTTGAAGGGGTAAGCTCCCCTTCTCACTTATCTTTTCTATGTGCTTTTTTGAAAATCTAAGGGGGAATTCTGAGTGAAACAAAGTAAACCAAGAGAGATGTGATGCATTGCCACCGGAAGCTGCGATATCAAAGGAAATATTATCTTGCTTAAAACGAAACATGTTAGGTGCTATTTCATTTGTAATAAAATCTTCGCGTAAGCTTTCTATCACAAAGAGATAAATGGGCGGCCTTTTGCACGCTGTTTGAAGAGAGCTACTATCAAGTAACTGTATTTCTTTTAAAGCAGGTTCAATGGGCAATAAAAACTGTTTGGGAAGAAAAAATGTTTTCTTAAAAGGCAGAATCTGACGAAATTGTTCGTAGCTTACAGAAGAGAGCTTACATAAAGTCACTTTGTCCCATACGATTAGCACAATCAGCGGAGCAACCAAAAGGGCAATTAATATATTTTGCGAGAGATGAAGCTTTCGTTTTTGGCTCAATTTTTCCGATAAATGATAAAGGACGCGCGAACTGAAAAAAATAGCAAAAACACCGCAAGCACCTAAAAACCACGTAATTGCCGATATATTTGTTGCTTTAATCATCTCGATAAAATTATCGCCCATTTCAAGAGCAATGAGGTGAATCAAATACCAAATAGTTACTCCCATGAGACGTATCATCACAAAATCTACTTCATGGGCTAAAACCAAAAGAGTACTAAGCGCAATGTAAAAGGTAAAAAAATGCTTTGGACAATACCTTTGAATAAGCAGACCTGCACTAAGAAGTAACGAGGATTCTAAAAGGCACTGCAATACAACTGTAAAAAAAAAGGGCGCCCATGCGACGCCTTTCATAACGAAAAGGGAATAGCCATGTACTCCCACTAGACAAAAAAAGAGGACACCAAAGTAGATATAATTAACTTCAAATGAATTACTTCGCGCCTTCACTTTCTACCAAAATCCCTACAAAGTCATCCCAATTATGTTCTTCAGCTTTAATCAGAAGCTTCTGATGATCGGCTTTTGTTAGCGTTGCAAAGCTTTGCAACTCTTCACCAAGCTTTTGACTTTTTAAGTCACGTTCTAAGCCGGATTTTAAACCCTCTAAAAGCGCATTCCATTTCGTTGAACTTTTTTGAATTGTCTTCATATGTGATTTCAATTCATTATTACTAAATATATATCCTAAAAAATGAAGAGGTCCAATCCCTTTAAGTCCAGCTCCCAAAGTTTTCAAATGCCCCTTTTTAATGGCAAGGCCAGGAATACTCGATTTTCCGAGAGTCGTTACAATTTCAGTAATTGCTTTCCCTTCATCATCTGTTACTTTAACTACAAAGGGCAGCGCTGATGGAGCGCTTACAGCAACTACTTTTTCCCCATCCTCTAAAGCTTCAACTGCAATGGGATCAGAACACTGAGCGCTTTCAATAATTACCAGCCCCTCACTTTCAGTTTCACTAGATAAAGCGGTATCAGCACATAGACAGCCTACACTAAATGCGGCTATTAAAAAGAAATAATTCAACATATTTTACCTCACATTTTCCACTAAATATTGTACAAGTTCGTCCCACTGACTTTTATGAGCAAATTTTACAAGCTTTGCTTCATCAACACCAAGCATTGTTGCAAACCCAGGAATATCCGTCCAGAGCGATCCGCTTGCTTTTTCACGATCAAATCCTTTACGAACAGAACCCATAATACCATTAAATTTCAATGAACTATCCGCAATAATTCTCATATTCTCCAGTAACTCAGATCTTGTAAAGATATAAGCTAAAAAATTAAGGCTACCCATTCCCTTTAGTTGCTTACTGAGTTCTTTAAGATGAGGCTCCTTAAACTTTAACATTACCGTATAAGTCTCACCCATTGTCGTGACAATTTCTTCAATGATTTCCGCTCTTTCCGGACTTACTGTAAGAACAAATTCATCTGAAAATAGCGTTGACATACTAATAGTTGCAAGCGCTGCTAACTTAAAGCAAACACTTAACAAACTTTTCCCATTCTTGATGATAGACATACCCCTCCAATTGCTCTAAAGATCCCCCAACCAGTTCAGCAAAACTTTGCAGCTCTGGAAGTATTTTCCCTTGAAAATACTCCTTCTCCATGTTTCCGCCGAAACCATCAATAAAGGAAGACCATTTAAATGAACTTTTTGAAATCTTTTTTAAACAACTTTTTAAATAAGGATTTGTAAGTACAAATCCTAAAAACTGTAAAGGAGGAACCTGCTCAATACTATCTCCAAGACGTCTTAAGCGAATGACATCTAAAAGAAGCATACCTACATTCTTCTCCCCCATTGACGAAATGATTTCTGTGATAGCATACTGCTCACTACTATTAAGGGAAAGAACAAATTCCTCCCCAGAAAGAAGCGAGCTACTAATCACAAGCATTGTCAATAGCCACTTTCTCATAAATTATTTCCTGTAACATCGTCAAGATCAGATTCAATCATTAACTTAACGAGTTGATCAAAACTAGTTTTAGAGCTCCATCCTAATTTCTCTTTAGCTTTAGCAGGATCTGCTAAGAGATAATCCACTTCTGCTGGTCTAAAATATTTTGGATCAATTTCCACTACTATTTTTTTTGTCTCTTTATCAATTCCAATTTCGGAAACACCCTCTCCTTGCCATTCTATTTCAATTCCCACTTCATGAAAGGCCTTTTCAACAAATTCACGAACGGTGTGAGTCTCTCCTGTTCCAATAACATAATCTTCCGGCTCATCTTGCTGTAACATCAGCCACATCATTTCACAATAGTCTTTAGCGTAACCCCAATCTCGGTAGGAATCTATATTGCCCAAATGCAGTTTGTCTTGCATTCCATACTTAATTCTAACAACTGCTTGTGTAATTTTTTTTGTAACAAAAGTCTCACCTCTTCTCGGTGATTCATGATTGAACAAAATTCCATTACAAGCATAAAGACCATACGCTTCCCTATAATTTACTGTCGCCCAATAAGAGAATACCTTTGCAACAGCATACGGAGATCTCGGATGAAAAGGTGTAGTTTCCTTTTGTGGAATCTCATACACCTTTCCAAACATCTCACTTGTAGACGCTTGATAAAATTTCACCTTTTTTTCCATTCCAAGAAGACGAATTGCTTCTAAAATACGCAGCGTTCCGAGCGCATCTACTTCCGCAGTATATTCTGGAATATCAAACGATATCCCCACATGACTTTGCGCAGATAAATTATAAATTTCATCCGGAGAAATTTCACCAATCAATCTCAAAACATTACATGAATCAGTGACATCTCCATAGTGAAGAAAAAAGCGCTGATTTACATCATGAGGATCTTGATAAATGTGATCGATACGAAAAGTGTTGAGACTCGAAGATCTTCGTTTAACCCCATGAACTTCATACCCCTTCGCAAGCAAAATTTCACTTAAATACGATCCATCTTGCCCAGTTACACCAAATATTAAAGCGACTTTCTTTTCCTTCGCATTGCAGAATACCAGTGGAAGCATCAAAAAATAAATTAACCAATTTCTCACAATCACTCCAATTAAAAAAAGAGTGTTATATTATTCGCCTATCGTGTTTTTTTCTAGAAAATTCTTACGCATTGTGTTAGGAAGTAGGATATGTATAAAGCTAAACTTACGTTATCACTTGCGTTTCGGGTGCTGTTAAGTAGCGTAGCCTTTATAGTGACTCCATTAATATTCTATACAATATATCTATACAATCGAGATTACAACCAAAAATTAAATGATATTTTTAATGAAATGCATCTTTTTCAAAATGATCAGATTCATTTTATGAAACACCTTGAAGAAAGTAACCTCAATTTTATTAATGCAATTCAGCAGCTTATAGTTTTAGTTCAAAAAGAGTCAGGAAGAGCTTCCCTCGACAAACTTGACAAGATTCTCACTAACTTTACATCTAGTCATCATTTAAACGTGAACTTTTATCTTACTGTAAATAAAGACTCCCATCTAATTTGTACGAATTCTTCGTTAAAGAGCTATGAAAACATTGATTTCTCATCTTACTTTGATCTAGAAAGCGTAAAAAAAATGAGCTTTGTAGCTCCTGATCCAGTTTTTGGATACAGCCTTTATCTAGTTTCTTCCATAAAAAATACAAATGATGAAGTTATCGGAGTGGTAGGCACATCGATTGCACTCTCCAAATTAGTATATGAGCTAGACACTGTCAGAAGTCCTTATGGAGCAAATATTTCAATTATTGATGCTCAGGGAAAAATATTAGCATCGACAGCGCTAACACGCGTAGGATATAAATTCTCAGAAATTACGCACATTGAAAAAATACCATCGGTTCCTAATGGGTATGAATTTTATCTAGATAATGAGCGTCGCTTTTTAACGTCAACAAACCTTGTGGGAACACATACTAAAATTGCCCTAACAATTCCTGCAAAAGTACTCCTGGAAGGTCTTTATAAAACAATTACTGAACTGAGCTCTCTTCTCATTTTTATTCTTATTTTTGGAGGATTTATCTCCTACCTACTAACTCTTCGATTTGCAAAACCCTTATCGCAGTTAAGTTATGTTATGGGGAAAATTGGTCATGGCGATCTTAATGAGCGATTTCATAAAGACCCCATGGGATTTGAAATCAACTATATCGGTGAGAAATTCAACGAAATGGTTGTATCACTCATCAATTATATTGAAGAAGTAAAAAAAGAACGCTCCTTTAAAGAAGCTTACCAAAAAGAGCTCCAAATCGGCAGAGAAATTCAAGCAGCTATTCTCCCTGAAAAATCTATTGATTTTTTTCAAATACAAACAGCCGTCTACTTTGAACCTGCAAAAGAAGTAGCAGGAGACTTTTATGATTATATGATCAAAGATGACAATCTTTTTATTACCATTGCCGATGGCGTTGGAAAAGGAATTTCGGGATGTCTTTATGCATTCAGTTTAAGAAGCATGCTAAAAACTGCCGAAACAATATTCGATGACCTTTCGGAAATCACTCTAAAAACAAATACCCTATTTTGCGAAGATACCAAAGAGTCAGGTAGTTTCGTAACAGCCTTTCTCGCAAAATACCACGGTCCCACAAAAAACCTCTCCTACGTAAATTGCGGCCATACCTACCCAATCATCAAGCGAGCAAGCGGAATCATCGAGCGATTAGAAACCTCTGGAATTGCTTTTGGCGCGCTCCTCTTTAATACAGTCGAAGTGAAGCAAACCACCCTAGAACCAAACGACTTCCTCATTTTATATACAGATGGCCTAACAGATGCACAAGACAATGCGCGCAAATTATTTGGTGAAAAAAGACTCCTCCACCTCATCGAAACCTGCACCTATACAACCCCCCAAGAACTTCTACAGCTCATCAACAAAGAGATCGCCCTCTTTACCAAAGATGAGCCCCAATACGACGACATCACCATCCTAATCTTTAAAACCTAAAAAAGATTCAGCTCCACCCAGCATATCGTCAGTAATCCCATATTTCCGTAAAACAGCATCAAGATCCAATGCGCCTTCCCACCGCAATATCTCATCTGGATTTTCCACTTCAAAAGGCTTTGTAGATCGAGGCTTAACTTTGCTTACTACTGCCCCCAATGCTCCAACACCAGATAAACTGCTATTATCATCAGTGAACTCACTAGAAACATAAATCTCACTTTTTATAGGAATTTTTTTTAGAGCGTCTATGTCAATTTTCTTACCAAGTTGAAAATAGTCCCCTACCAAGCGATCTATGACCGCTGATTTAATGAAAAAAGGGACTATAGTCCGTTTAGAAAATAGTTCACTCATAGATTTACTTACCGCTTTAGAAATACTATACAGCGAATTCCTCGGATAAGCTTGCCTTTTAAAAGTACTATCTCCCTCTTTGCAAACGACCTTCCTAACCGCTTCCGTAAATAGTTTTTTTTGCTCATCTGTCCATAAAACAAACTTCATCTCAAGCCCTTCTGTACCTTGAGATATTTCATCTCTCCCTCTGATTCGAGAATTAACAAAATCCTCTTTACAAAATTTTTTATTAAAGGGAACATAACGGAGAAGTAAGTTTTTAATTTGCTTATCTTTTAGAGTAAACATAGGGATTTTCATCTTATCACAAAGATCCTTTATATTTTTATTACAGAGTCCCTCCAATGAGCCCGTTGAACCATACCTAGAGATCCTATATCCGTCCTTATTCAAAAATACTTTCTCTACAACTTGCGCAACTATTTCCTTTTTATCATCTGTCCATTCAGTCGAAATGCGACCCTTCCTTACTTTACTCTTCAATTTTTTACAAACTGCGCCTACAGCATTCTGACCAGATCCACCTCCACCTTCACTAAGCGCTTCAAGCGCAATCAAACTAGTAGCAGCTTCTTTACAAGATCCTACAGAATGCCCAGATCGACTATGTTTTGCCCTATCGGCGACACACTCAGCAATTGCACTAACCGTCATAAAAACTCCTTAAAATTAATTTTGAGTTGTTAAAAACCATATATAGAACAGTCTTTATCATAAATAACAAAAAGCTATTTACAAACACATTTATGCAAATAAATTAGTTCATAAGCAATATACTGCTCGTGTTTCAGAAATTGGTTTTTTCATCGCCATATATTGATCGTGTTTCAAAACTTGGTTTTTTCTTCGTTGTAAATGCCCATATTTAAATTTACTTCGTGTCCCCCTAAAAAATGTCCTCAGGACATTTTTTTTAACGCGGACCCCTTCTAGTGCAAAACAGCACTTAGGGCTCAGCATCAGCTTCGCTTAATTCAAGTCTGGGTATTTCTGGCTTGAAAATTCCCAATTTTTGAACTCCTCTCAGTATAAATCAGATCTCTAAAACAAGATTTTAATAACGCCATCTGGCGCTTCTAAATGATTGTTGATTGCTATCCGCTCTGCTTTTTGCAATAGAGCGCCGAGTTCCTTTGAAGGTTTGATACCAAGTTTGATAAGGTCTTGCGAAGTGACTACCGTGCGATTTTCCTGTATTCGAATTATTGCCGAATGTAGCGCTTTCATTTGGTTTTTGTGCAGCTCTAAAAATGCGGGAGAATTTTTATGTAATGCTACAATCTGTAAACAAATTGAGGCATAAGGCAGTGCATAAACTTGCGCAAGGTCATAAAGGTCCAAGTTATCTAAATCATTCCACTTGTGTAATTCTTCAGTAAATTTTCGGTCCTTATTAGAAAGCTTTAATCGATCACAAAAGCCAAGTCTTTCTTCTAATGTGGATTCTGGAAAAAGTTCATAGAGCTTACCGATCAAAGGAGTTTCTAAGGGAAATTCAGGAAGGTATTTGACACGCTCCTCAATTTCATTGATACCGCATGCACTTAAAGTAGGGAATATTGTCTGCAATAAATTTAGCCGATAAAGCATGATGAGAGCTTCACCAAAATGAGCAATTTTTGCCATCTTTTCCAATTCTTGCACGACCCTTTCAATAGCAACTGCAGGAAAGAGCTCTTCTGAATGAAAAAGGATTGCTTCAATTGTTTTAGGATCAATTGCAAAACGGAACCTTGATGCATATCGAACAGCCCTTATCATGCGAAGCCTATCTTCTAAAAACCTCTCATGCGGATTACCAATAGCTCTGACAACTCCCAATCGAAGATCGCTTTCACCATTTACATAATCAAAAATCTCTTCTGTTAGTGGATTATAAAACATACCATTAATCGTAAAATCTCTTCGAAGCGCATCCTCTTTTGGGTCAGCAACCTCAACACTATCAGGACGCCTGCCATCACTAAAGCCCATCTCTTTTCGAAATAGTGCCACTTCAAAATGGTGACCTTCTTCTACAACAACCACTATCCCAAAATTGATACCCACAGGAATTGTTTTGGGAAAAAGTTTCTGCGTCTCTATGACACTAGCGCTTGTTACAATATCAATATCATTAGAGGGATGCTTCATCAAAAAATCACGCACCCAGCCACCGGCAAAATAGGCAACATGGCCGTGATCAACAAATTTCTGCACAATTTTCTTAGCTATGTTATAAAGAATCATATGAGAAGATATATCACGATTGCACTTCTATTGTCCATACTCCTTCTATTGCCCTCCTGCAAAGAGGCGCATCCTCCTGCAACCTATAAAAATCAATTTCTGGAAAATGTGAATTTTGAAAATGGATACCTTGTAAATGCCGATTTCAGCGGCGCGCATCTAAAAGGAGCAAATTTCAAAGGTGCCGTTCTTACAAGCGCAAGATTTGTAAATGCAGACTTAACATCTGCTAATCTCGCAAACGTTTATGCAGACCATGCAACTTTTCAAGAAGCCATTCTAACAGATGCTGATTTGTCCGGCGGAGACTTTCAATACGCTTATTTTGAAAAAGCAACACTTTCCGATGTGAAGGCTGTTAAAGCAAACTTTAAAGGGAGCGAAGGCCTGAGTAACGAAACCAGGGCAAACCTCCAAAAAGCGGGCGCTAGCTTTGAATAAACCCAGTATGCTATACTCCCTGCTATGACAGATTATAGTTCCTTTGAAAACAGCTTTGATACCCGTAAAGAGCAACGGAATGAAAGAAAGTTTTACCAAGCTCGCGACAGGTCAAAATATAAAAAGACCGACCAAGCTAAAGAAGTCCTATTTATCCCCCCCCTGAATGCCAAACGAGCCAGAGTAATTACGATTTCCCTTGGCGTGATCAAGGTTATAATCGAAGGCAAGATCATTGACTCCTCACTAAAAGGGTCTCTAAAGCTTGAAGTTACCCGAAATAAAAACCTTGTCGCAGTTGGAGATTTCGTCTGGATTGATGAAAGAGGCCAGATTGCAGCCGTTGAAAATAGGTACTCGTGCCTTTCCAGAGCAGACGCCCTCCATCAAAGAAAGCAGCACCTGATTGCAGCAAATATCGATCAAGTCCTGATCGTTGCGTCAGTTGATGAGCCAACTCTAAAGCCTTCTTTATTAGATCGTTATATTATAGCTACCGAGCGCGGGGGTATGCAACCCGTAATTATCATCAATAAAATTGACCTTGTCAAAGACTCCGCCCTTCTCTCTGAGCTAGAAGCAATTTACACCGCAATCGACATCCCTTTTATAAAAGTAAGCGCTCTCCTCGGAATCGGCCTAGAAGCCCTCAAGGAAATTGTAAAAAATAAAGCCTCCGTATTCTCCGGCCAATCAGGCGTTGGCAAGACTTCCCTTATCAATGACCTGACAGGTGGCAAACGGAAAGTAGGAGCCGTGGTTGAGAAAACCAAAAAAGGGTCCCATACAACAAGTCATGCAGAACTCATCTCCATCGGAGAAAACGCCCTTTGCGTCGATACTCCTGGCATTAAAAGCTTTGCCCTCTGGGACATCACCAAAGAAGAAATTCTCGCCTATTTCTCTGACCTTCAGCACTTTGCGCCAAATTGCAAATTCAATCCCTGCAGCCACACCCATGAGCCCGGCTGCGCCGTCAAAGCCGCCATCGAAAACGGACTTCTCTCCCCCATCCGCTACAACTCCTATATCTCCCTCCTTGAAGGGCATGACGACCCCAAAACCTGCCGCTAAGCTATACCGAAAAGGCTTGATTATGAACTTTGCTCGAGGTATTATTAGAGCTAATCAACAAATTTAATAGGAAAACTAAATGGATCTAAATTTCCCCGCACCTTTGACAAATTTAATTTTAAGGTCTTCTTATGCGATTCATTCCGCTAAAAATCTTGGAAAATATATTTTACTAGCGCCGCTTAATCTAAGTAAGAAAATAGCAAAAGTTGCAGCCGAAGGAATCCAAAAAATTGCACGTGTTGCAATTGAGCGAATTCTGAGGGCGGCAAGAAGCGGAATGGACTTTTTAAGAGCTCTAAAAACTCGCATAGAAATATACTGCCATCCAGATGGGGATCAAGCTAGATTATATAGGATAGCTCTTTATAATGAATCACACGCCGTTTTTCAAAGCGATATACGATTTCCAATAAATCAACCACTTAATCCTACTTTCAATGTCTTTGGAAATCGATCTATCGAAAAAAGTGCGGAATTAAAGCCAATTGTATATGGGATCCTTACACGGAACAGTGCCTTTAATCAAGTGGGAGAGACCCATGGCTTAAACCCACAAAACTTCATATTTGTTCTACATTTGTCTCTAAATCCTACTAATCCAGCACATCGTACAGGCGAAGTCACCCTTAGAGTACCCATCTTATTTAACGATACTCGAACTGCTATCAGAGATAGCGGCTTTCAAGTCCCCCTGACTACCATTGCAGAAATAGAAAATAGCCCGGAAGCGCAATTAATCTGCAGCGGCAGAGGCAAATGCCATTCTGTCACTCTCAGAGCACATAATGTATTTAATTTTACTGTAAATGGAACAAGACCCATATTTGTTGCAGATGCCTCACCCCTTCGAGTGGAATGGATCAGAACTGTTGTCAGAGGCGGCTTTAGGCCCCCTCTCTAAACTGGAAATCATCTTAAATAACTGACCGCTAGGTACTTAGAAATGTGCTAGTTTTCCCGCATCTTTCCTCTTCCTTCAATTTTTTCCAGGCTAATACCACCGAAATTATTTAAAAACTTGCAGTTATATTTTTAATTACCATATAATATAATTATTAATTATATATCGGCGAGGATAATTATGGAGTTTTTAAAAAGTTATGGCACTTCTCAAGATCTGATTCATGACTCTCTAATAGGGATTGCATTAAAAACTTCTGATGAAGCGATAACAAGAGCTCCAAAAGAGTATTTTCAATCTCATAAAACCTCAAATTTAGTTAAAGATTATTTATCAAATAGGGCCGCCTACGAAAATACTCTTAAAGGGATCGAAAAGCTTAAAAATAGAATCATAGAAAGGAGAAGCGAGAAAGGAAATATCTATACTTATATTTTTAAGTGGGTTTTGTGTTCTTATTACCTATACAAAGTGAAGAAGATCGAATTAAAATTCAAAGAAATCCACAAGGAACCCATATTACCTGTTTTTCCCATCTACAGAACACAGGGAGATTTTAAATTTCTTCTTAAAAATAACGGATTCACTAACGCTAAAACGTACGTCAATTTAGCTATATATTTAAATGATGTTCTTAAAGATTTCCAAGTGGGGTATCAGTGGGAACAACATCAGATAGATCAAATAAATGAATTTATCATTCAATATTTAAAGGAAATGAAACCAAATGCGCTATTGGAGATTGATCGAGTGAAAAGTAAAGCGCATAGCCGACTAATCAAACAACAAGAGGTAGAAAGCGTACTTGAATTGAAAGCTGCTGCACCAATACAGGCAAGCAGTGATATCACAGCAAATATTGCTTCTGCGGCGTATAAGGCTGGGAAAGTAAGCCTTTCCGTAGGATTCAGCCTTTTAAAAGTAGCTTTCTGGGCAATTACTCCTTAACCCGCATTTCTCACAAACACTCCGAAAATTCGGCGCAATCTATCACCTCGTCTTTTTGTAAATTATTGCTCGCTTTATCGATAGAGATAATATTCTCGCAATAATTTTCACAAATCTGAGGTATACTGATCGTGTTTCAAAACTTGGTTTTTCCTTCGTTATAAATGCCCATATTTAAATTTACTTCGGGCTTATCTAGTGCAAATAGCACTCGCCCTCAGTAGCGGCTTCGCCTAATTCAAATCTGGGCATTTCTAACTTGAAAATTCCCAAGTTTTGAATCACTCTCAGTATAACATCTTGACCGACTTTTCGGAGTGTTTGTCAGAAATGCGGGTTAACCTTTTTTACTTGGATGGAATTGCGGTAATAGCTATATAGTTAAGTCATGAGTAAAATTACTGGCATTAGAGGAATTGAGGTTTTAGATTCACGCGGAATGCCGACTGTTGCTGTGATTGCCGAATTGGAAAATGGCATTCAGGGAATGGCGATGGTTCCTTCTGGAGCTTCAACAGGAATGAATGAAGCAATTGAATTACGAGATGGTGATCCTAAAAGGTATTTTGGAAAGGGTGTGCTAAGAGCTCTTTCTCATGTAGAAGATGTGATTTTTCCAACTGTTAAGGGAATGGATCCTTGTAATCAACAAGCAATCGATCAGATGATGATTGACTTGGATGGCACTCCTAATAAAGCAAGACTTGGCGCTAATGCCATTTTGGGCGTTTCAATGGCAGTGGCAAGAGCTGCTGCAAATCTTAAGCAAATACCTTTGTATTTACATATTCAAGAGCTTTCTAAAGGCATTCTTTCTTTTCCTATGCCAACTATGAATATAATCAATGGTGGAGCTCATGCGGACAACACAATCGACATACAAGAGTTTATGGTAAGACCAATTGGTTTCCATTCAATGGCTGATCGAATTCGCGTTGGCAGTGAAGTCTTTCACTCTTTAAAAAAGCTTCTTAAGGCAAAAGGATTTTCTACTTCTGTAGGAGATGAAGGTGGGTTTGCGCCGCACCTAGAATCTAATGAGGCAGCCCTAAGTTTTATTGTTCAAGCAATTGAAAAGGCAGGTTACAGGCCAGGAGAAAACGTTTCTATTGCTCTTGATTGTGCTGCAAGCTTTTTTTATGAAGATGGCCTTTATCACATGGGAAAAAAATTAGGATCTACAGAAAAGGTGACATCCGAAGAATACATAGAATATTTAACCTCACTTTGTCAGCAATTCCCCATTGATACGATAGAAGATGGTCTTGATGAAAGCGATTGGACGGGGTGGGAACTATTAACAGAAAAATTAGGTGATAAAATACAATTAATTGGTGATGATATATTTGTAACCAATCCTCACTTCCTAAAAAGGGGAATTGATCAAAATATTGCAAACTCAATTCTTATTAAACTCAATCAAATTGGAACATTAACTGAGACACTTGATACAATAAAACTCGCGAAAGAAAATCATTATAAAACAGTAATTTCCCACAGATCTGGCGAAACTGAAGATACGTTCATTGCTGATTTAGCAGTTGGAAGTAATGCCGCTCAAATAAAAACAGGCTCTCTTTCCAGATCTGAAAGGACTTCCAAGTATAATAGACTTCTTTTTATTGAAAAAAATTGCTGATATTACATAGTATTAGTCCATGCGAATATTTCTATGTACATTACTTGCTCTCTTCTCAACACTATCTAGCGCTGAGTCTGATTTTGAAGCCCTCTACGCAAAACTTGAGCCTGTCCTTGAAGAATTTAAAACACCTTTCTCTCTATTTATTTTTAACCTCGATACGCCAAAATTTGCTCTTCAAGTTGCAGAAAATTTTCCATTAGCTACATGCATTCTGGCAGGAAAAGATCATGTCCCTGCAGAAGCAAATTATCCAGACAATATAATTGTTCTAAGCAAACCTTTGACTATTGCAGATTTAAAAAATCTTATTCAAACGGAACACTTTCATCTATTAGTTGGTTTCAACACGCAAAATATCAAAAACTTTAACTTTGTTGCCAAAGCTCTCGCAAACCATTATGTTTTACAAGAAGGTTTTGAAGTGCCGTCAGAAATAGTTGAAGGCAAAACGACTGCAACAGTAAAATCGCATTGGTATTCTAAAAAGCAACCGTCATTTAATCTAATCTCACGCGGCTCGCAGATGATTGTATCAATAAGTCCCCAAAATGAAAACTGGTCCTACAACATTATCAAACCAGCAGGGATTTCCCTTATCACATTTTTAGCGCTACAAGGGTCTCACCCAACACGTCAATTCCTCAAAGACGAAGCATTCTCCGTTGATTGGTGTTACTACAATGGACTTGCGCCCTGGGACATATACGTTACAGGCAAAAGGATTGAATGCCTACCTTACTCCATAGAGTCACACTTTGAAGACAATCCTTCTCTCTTTCTAAGAGGGCTCCTAGAACAGCCAACTCCCGCCGCTCTAAAAGCCTACCTCGCTCCCCAATAAACATGCACAAAGTAGCATCCGATAGAATATTCTGCCATTGACCGCAGGTCAGGGCAGCCAAGAGCCAATTATCGCACAGAGAAATTGCAGATCGCGAGCCGGCAGGCCGGGGGACAGTGCAGGCGCACGGCCCCCCGAGCGATATGTGATTTATCAAAGCGAGAATTGGTAAGGGGGGGGCGGGGGTTCTCCCCGACTCAATTTGCAAAATCTTGAAATTACAAAAAATATGAAGACATAGCGTTATAGTCATTTTAAATTCGTGCCAATTAGTCAGCAAAGTAGTCTTTGAGGCCTTCATTTGTGGTTTTCATCCCCTTGGAGCCTTTGTGCCAGTTCGCTGGACAAACTTCTCCATGCTCTTCAAAAAAGATCAGAGCATCCACCATGCGAAGCGCTTCATCAACACTCCTGCCAAGTGGCAAATCATTGATGAGCTCGTGTCTTACAACTCCTTCTCTATCGATAAGAAAAAGTCCACGATATGCAATTCCTTCTTCTTCCTTTAGAACGCTAAATGATCTCGCAATGGATTTCGTTGTATCTGCAAGAAGTGGGTAGGTAATTCCCTCAATTCCACCTGATTTACAAGGGGTTTTAAGCCAAGCTAAGTGGCAGAATGCACTATCAATGGAGCATCCTATCAATTTGCAGTTTCTTTTTTCAAATTCATGCAGCGCATCTTGAAAGGCATGAAGTTCAGTTGGGCAAACAAATGTAAAATCAAGTGGATAAAAAAAGAGGACCACATAATTGCCTAAAAGATCTGAAAGGGAATAATTTTTTTCGATTCGATCACCATTTAAAACAGCTGTTGCTATCACTTCTGGCGCTTTTTTTCCTACTAAAGCCATGTTTTTTCTCTCCCCAATTTTGTTAATGATGCATGTCCTGGATAGACAAGTAGTTCATCCGGCAATTTTTTAAGTCTTTCAAGTGATGATTTCATTTTTATCTCATCAGATCTTGGCAGGTCAGTTCTTCCATATGTTCCTTTAAATAAAGTATCTCCCGAAAACAAAACCAACTCTTCAGGAAAATAAAAACAAACGCAACCAGGACTATGCCCTGGCGTATGTAGAACCACAAATTTCATCTCGCCAACCATCCTCTCCCCGTTGTCTTCCAAATAGCCATCTGGCTTAACACCATCAATTGTCAAATTAAAGGGTATTCCATCGCTTCCGGGATGTTCTACATTACCTGCGTCGTCTTTGTGAACATAAACAGGCCAACCTTTTTCCCTCTTAAGAAGAGCAACGTCCGCTATATGATCAAAATGTGAGTGAGTTAAGTATATCCCTTCCACTATCAGGTGATGCTTTTCAATTAAATGCAAGAGCTTATCTTTAGTCTGAAAGCCGGGATCAATCACAATTGCCTTACGACTCTTTTCGCAACCAACTAAATAAGCATTTGTTGCATAAGGAGGGGCAATCACTTTTTCAATAATCATCCCTTATATAATAGGCTATTGTCTTTTTAAAGAAAATATGTTTAGCTGCAAATTATGAGAGCTCTTCTAATGATATCTTCTATTTTTTTTGGGTTATTTGCAGAAGATGCTTATATCCAACTTTCTGGGGAAATAACACAAATCCCTACACCACTTACTGGTTCTCTTATACTTAGCAGTTCAAAAGGCCCTGTTCTAAATTTTGACGTGACCCCCAATAAGGATGGTATAGTATGCCAAGTTCCAGGAACTTATCTTGTTTTTGCTGCGCTGCAACCAGCAACCCTTTCAAGGGGAATTAGCGGATATTTAGATACATGGTTTGTCTTAAATGGAACTGCTATTTCAAGCTCTAATGATAGACAATATGTCGATGAGAATTCAAGACTTACCCTAATAACAAATGGAACTCTAATCGAACTAAAAAAAGACGATGTTCTCTCTACTGCTTTTCTATCTAGTAGACCAAATATCGGAATAAAATTTATACAAAGTCCTTTGACAAGCACACCAAATGGTCTAGACAAACCAATTCAACCAAGCGTAACAAGCTATATTCTTTCAGCTTACAAAATTGGTGAAGAAGGCGCTTACGCTCAATTTGCAAGCAATAAAACGCAAACTCCCCTGCCAAATACAGGCTCCTTTATTACAGTCGAATCAAGCGCAACTCCAATTTTAGGTAACATAATAAGTAATTTTAGCCCCCCCGCAAATGGTATTGTAACTTGCCAAGTATCTGGCGTTTATCTTGTAAGCACAGGATTACAAGTATCTGTACTAAATGATAAAGCAAGTGGATACTTAGATTGCTGGTATGAACTAAATAGCAAACCCATACCCTCTTCAAATTCACGTGAATATGTTAATCAAGATTCTAAAACCTCATTACTTGTGAATACTTTTTTAATCAAATTGGATAAGGGAGATCAGCTTGGGATCAAAATTGCCGCGAGCGGTCCTGATATAGGAATTATCTGCATTCAAAATTTACCCTACAATGAACCTGAAATTTTAAGCTTTGGAGCAAGCCTTGTCAAAATCAATTAAATTATTACTCCCCTCACTTTTACTAATCAGCAACTTACTAGGCGAGCCTGCGTATGCTCAATATTATAGCACAGAAACACAAAGATCAGAGCCGATTGTCGGAACCCTATTAAAAGTTGACATAACAGGTGAAAATCTTTTTCTCCAAAAAAATTTTGAGCTTTCAGAGGGAAGAGATTTTCTAATATGCAAAGCCCCTCAAAAAGGAATCTACTTTGTGAGTGCATCCATACAAGCAGCTGCCCTCTCGGAAAAAATTAATGGAAATCTAAACGCCTGGTTTGAAAAAAATCACGTGCCATTATCTTCATCATGCTCATGTCTTTATGTTACAGAAAGCGCTCCAATTGCTATAATTACGATACCATTTCTAATTGAGCTCGAACCGGGAGACACAATTGGGACTAGGATATCTACAAGTGGCAAAGAAATTGGCGTCTCATCAATTGATCCACCATCACCTTATGAGCCGGGAATTCCAAGCTACACAATCACCATTTATAAGGTTGATTCGTCATGAATTCGAAATTACCTAACCTAGAAAAAATTAGACAATTCATCAAAGAAAAATATAACAAAATTCAGTTTAGAATTGTCTCTATATTTCTTGCATTAATGGCTATAGCTGCAACATCAATTATTACGCTCAACTATAAAGAAAATCAAAAAGCCATCTCTGAAACTTCACTGATTACAACAAGACAAATTGGTCTTGCTGCAATTCAACATTTGGATAGCTTGATTGATGGTATTCAAATGCTGACCATTACTACAACTTCTTTAATATCAGATCAAAGCGATGTAGATAAAACACATTTCATGGTGATTAATCACCTTTTAAGCACTCTTGTTCAAAATACATTAATAGCAAGAATCGAAATTGCTACTGCTGACGGAATTGTTCTTTCTGCCGCGAATTTAGGCCTTATTAATCAAACTCAATACCGCTTTAATTTAATTCAAGCTCTTCCCGATAGCGCCCACTATGTAATTACCACGATTATAAACGAAAACTCCATTTTAACGGAGGAGTGCACCTATCTCGATACAGATTTTAATGTGGTAGCAAGAGAGAGTCACTCGCCCCCCCTAAATGATAGACGAACAAAGCGTTGGTATTCAGATGTTATTGACTGGCCAAGACTTGCTTGGTCAAACCCTTATGATATATCACCAGGCACTCAAGGCATTAGCTTTTCTGCGCCCATTATTAGTAATAAACAGTTAATTGGAATAGTTGGGACTGATTTAGCCTTATCCTCATTATCAAACGTCATTTTAGATACAGTTATAGGCACAACGGGAAAAGCGTTTGTATTAAATAACGCTGGAGAAATCATTCTACCAGTAGTTTTATCAGGGAACATGCCTTATATTATAGAAGAAGGCTACGATATTTACACAAGTAGCGGACAAAAAAACTTTATATTAAACAGCTCTGGTTCTCCTTTTGTAGTTGAAATATTTAATTTCCCGTTAGATGTTAATACTGAGTGGATAGTTATAATGTCAGCGCCACTAAGCGATTTTTTTGATCCCATCCTAAAAAGCGATATCCGCTCAATTATAGTTGGATTCATCACCCTCCTAATTGCAGCTCTACTCATCTATATAGCTTCCGGAAGAATAGCCAAACCAATCAATCAACTTGCAGAAGAAGTCAAACAAATCCAACACCTAGATTTTACAGAAACAGCGCCCATAGTTTCTAATATCTATGAAATCTCTCTTCTTAATTCCTCTATTCAAACCATGCGAAAAGTATTCGCCTCATTTACCAAATATGTACCAAAAGATGTTGTTACCCAATTAATAGAGCACGAAAAAGCTCTCATAACAGGTGGTGAGAGAAAAAATATGACTATTCTTTTCTCTGATATCTCAGGCTTTACCACCATTACAGAATCCATGACCGTTGAAGAGATCTCAAACTACTTAACAGAATACTTTGAAATTTTTACAAAAATCATTCTAAACTCTCAAGGAACAATAGATAAATATATCGGTGACAGTGTCATGGCATTTTGGAACTCACCCGTTCCCGTTATTTCCCACCCAGTAAAAGCATGCGAAGCTTGCCTAAACTTCATAGCCGAGACCAAAAATGCCAAAGGAAAAAACCCCTTCCTTAAATCAAATACCTATTTTGGAATCAATACCGGAGAAGTGATTGTCGGCAACATAGGCACTTCAGAAAGGATCAGCTACACCGCAATTGGCACTGTTGTTAACACAACCGATAGACTCCTCAAACTCAACAAAACCTACAACACAACTGTCATTATCGGAGAAATTGTTAGAGAAAACCTCCCCGCACAATTCATCACCCGCCCCCTTGATTTTATCGCTGTCAAAGGGCGTAAACAGCCCATCCAAATCCACGAACTCATGGGACTATCCGAAAGCCCCAATAAAGAACTGATCATCTCCGAAAAAGAAATAGAACTAGCCAAGCAATTCACCCTAGCCTTCAATACCTTCCACAAAGGCAACCTAAAAGAAGCCAAAAAACTATTCACAGACATCTCAAAAGACTACCCAAAAGACGAGCCCACACAAATCTACCTCAAACGCATCGAAGAACACAAATAGATAGAGCAGGGAAAAGAAACGCGCGGGAGAGGACTCGAACCTCTAACCTCCTGATCCGTAGTCAGGTGCTCTATCCGATTGAGCTACCAGCGCAAATACCAAGACAATAATGACCACTATAATAGAGATTTCCCAATTAACAAGGAAGAAAAATTCCCATTCAATCCCTTCATCTTCCAAGTTCCGGTGCCAGGCACCGGAACTTGGAAGATGAAGGGGAACTTAAAATATAGAGGGATTTTGAAGATAACAGGAAATTCAAAATAATTATATTGAATTGAAAATCTTAAATAACACATTTTAAATTATTAAAACATTATATATAAGTGTATTATGGGAATTTCAGCTTTTATGTGCTCTTTTGCAAAAGACTATAGCTCCTTGCGTACCACCTTTGAGAGAACTAAGCCTCTCATTGACGTAATTAGCGTAAACACTAGGTATTTTCATGACACTTACTATAGTCCAAAAGACACCAAGAAAAATTCTATTTACAAGAGATTATGTAAATAAATAACGCTTTGGTGGAATATTTTTCTGCAAAACCAGGATACGGAGTTGTTGCAAGAAAATGTGATCTACCGCTTTCAGTCAGCAGATTATGCCTCATCGTTAAACCACTTATTACTAAAGCAGCTCTTAGGCAAGCATTCACACGTTTTACAAATATTGAGCGCGTAAGCAGTAATCAGCTAGAATCGCTTCAATTATCGCGCTACCTCGCTCTAGATGATGAAGCTGCCCTAAGAACTTACCTAGAGACGAATCTCTATCTTGAAAAAGATACCGACATAAATACCCCTGGAAATCGCGAAGCGGTAGCAGAAACGATTAACAATTATTTTGGGGTTAAACACTTGACACCGGAATCTATTGATGCCTTTTTTCAAAGTCCTGGAAAGTTTTTAGCGTTATTTATCATGATTAGAGACGGCAAACATTTCCATGAATCTTCCTGGGATGAATGCAGAATACACAAACTACTCACCAACTGCTATTTAGAAAGCAGTTCGCCTGCTTCAATAGCTCTAGCTGAGTACATCCAGGAGAATTCTACCCTAAATATTAAACACTATGCATACTTGTCCTTACCCGAGGAAGTTCACCAATTCAACTTGCTCAGCATGGATTTTCTAAAGGAAAAATCATTTAACTCCCCCCCTGAAAGAGAAATCATCCAGCAGATGGAAGAAAAATATCGAAGACTAGGTTCCCCTTTATTCATATTCAAAGACCTTGAGCATTCATATGACTCGATCCTGTCAACACAAAGATGCCCTAACCTTCTAGAACGAGTGACTTCATTAGCCTGGAGCATTATTACAACTGCCAGGGAAGCTCTTTAAAGAACCTTCAGAGCCCTCTAGCTGGAATTAGAGGGCCCAAATTTATCTATAACGCTCCATATCAGCGACTTACGTAAATACCTGGTTTTAAAATTTTAATTATGATATAATATATTCATTATTAATTATATAATAATGAGGTTTATTATGTCATCTATTCCTAGATTTAATCCGACTGAAAAAGAAATTATAAAATTAGGGAAATACAGAGAGACAGCAGAAGCCCGCAGAACTCAGCGCATAGATGGCCAAGGTATTCATTCAATTGTCAAAACGATTTCTGCTTTTGCAGGGCGCAAGGATGCATTTTTTAAGCGTAATCCAGAAACGGATAAACACAAAAAGGAATGTCGTATTTATGATAGATTAGAAACACTAAAAGGTAATAGTATTGATATTGCTACCCAAATACGTGAAAGGCTTGATTACAAGATGGAACACTGCGGATTTTGGGGCATATTCACAGGAAAGAAAGTTGGCTATGCGAGACTGATAAAGCAATTAGATGCGGCGATAAATCAACTAAAAGCTCAAGAACTCCCCAGAAATCCTGTAAGGCTTCATGTTTTTGAATCGGAGGAGAATTACACAACACTATTAGGGTCATGCGGTTATGACAAAACAAATGGTTATGTCAAAGCACTCATTACTCACCTTTCTGGTAAAGAGCTCTTACTTAAAGATAAAGCCCCTTCAACACTAGAGGAGACCGCAAAGATAAACAATCTTATAGAAGAATTTTTTAATACCTTTGGAGCATCTTATAGCATTGATCTAAAACAAAGAGTCTTAGAAGCTCGACCTGTAATTTTAGCTAATAATGCTAATGGGATTAACGAAACATGCCATTCCATAATCGATAACGACCTATTCATCTCAATAATGGTTCGAATTTCTGTGAATATCGATTACCCCCCAGCCGATCAAGGAAAGATTGGAGGCTCTACCCCTAGTGCTCAATCACCAGCAGTAGAAACTCCAGCTGAAAGATTTGCAATAGCGACCGAGAAAGCAGCCGATAAAGCTATTGCTACAGTAGAAAAGGGTCTTGGCGCAGCTTATAATTGGCTTAGAAAAATAACTTCACCTCGGAAGGAATAAGTGATATGCTCTAGAGCATGGAAAGCTTAGTTAAATGGTATGGAGAGGGGTTTGCGCCTGGTCCTCACGAAAGCATACATGATTTTGAGCTTAGGGTCTTGGCTGTTAAGAGGGCTTTGGCTGCCCCTGACGCCCTTTTAAAGGGGCTTGGGATCGCTTATGAGTCTATAGATGAGCTATCAACCGGCTTTCTTGTCATAAAAGCAAAGAGGGGGCTTCCCTTTTGGTTTGGCGCTATGACCTATATTTGTGAGTGGCAAGGGCAAACGATTCCGATTATTCAGCTCCCTAGAGGAAAGCGCATGACCTTCTTAACTAGAGAAGATCTCATCGCTCATGAAAAGGTTCACTTTCTTAGATCTGCTTTCAATGAGCCTAGATTTGAGGAACTAATCGCCTACCGAACCTCTAGATCGGGGTGGCGAAAATGGCTCGGGCCCATCTTTCAAAGTCCTTGGGAATCATATCTCTGCATGGCCTTTTTTCTCTCCTTCCCAATTCTCCCTTTTATCCCGCCTTTTTTTTCTGCAACAATCATCATATCATGCATAACCTTCTTGTTAGCAATTACATGCAGACTTACACATAATCAAAACCTCTATCAAAAAGCACTGAAAAAACTATCCTACCATTACAGAAATGGAGAAGAAATTCTCAAACTCTATACGGACTCTGAAATCCTAAAAACAGCAAAAGGGAAATCTGCAGGCATTCCTAAAAGCAGTCCCCGCGGAAAGCTCATCCTTGAACTTACCAAAACAGAAAAAATATTTTTTCACTAGCTTTGGAATTTGATGTATAGTATTCAGCAAGTATGAAAGGAACTCTTCAAAAGTCATTTGCTTTTATTTTACTGCTACTAATCCCTTGCTTTATTCTATTTAACTTTTCATTTCTCAAATCTAAGCGGTATTTACCGAAGCCCTTTACGGCAGAATTTATTGAAAAAGAAGCGGAGTTTAGGGAAAAACCGTTTGTTTTTCTCCTATATTGCAGTGACGACCCTAGAACTTTTGAGCAAAATATCTCTTCCATTTTAGAGCAAAAGTATGAAAATTATCGGATTGTTTTAATGGAGACTGTCAATATTTCCCAAAGTACAGCTACCATAAAAACAATGATTGCCAAGGAAAACAAAAGCCACTTACTCACAATCATTTCCTATAGTGATAAAAAGCCAACAATTGAATGCTTTCAAAGAGCTTTAGACTCTCTAAAAGATGATGAAATTGTGATTCAACTCGAATGCAATGACTGGCTTTCAAATAATGAAGTTCTAGATAAAATTAACCAGATATATTCTAGCTCTAATGAAACCTGGCTTATGTATTCACAGTTTCTTGAATACCCCTCTTATCAAAGGGGCAGCATCGATCCGTATGTAAAAAAAATGCTTCGAAATCGTCACTCTCGCAAGATACCATGGCTTTCCTCCTACTTAAAAATCTACTACGCAGGACTTTTTAAACAAATCAAACTTGACTCACGCTTTAATAATCAAAAGCCCCTTATTCCCGAAACGTTAGATCTATATTTTTTGCCACTAGCTGAATATTCAAGACATCACATTCGCTTTCTAGAAGACGTACTTTACGTCCACAACTCCTCCTAGAAGCTGTCTTAAAACCCTGATTGGATAGCTGTATTAGATAAAATTAAAAACTTTTTTTCTTTGCGCTCCTTTGCGTCTTTGCGCCTTTGCGTGATTTTTTTTATTTTATAAGATCAAGCTATGGCAATATATTTTGGATATAGTTCTTTAATTTTGAATTGATAGTTTTAGCTGAGAAGACACTTTTTATTTGCAGAAGCGTTAGCGTTATCGAAGCAAATTTAAAGGACTATTATGCGAGCTAGTTGCAATTTTTGCATGATTGATAGGATATGCATGATATATGGGATAAAAAAAAGAAAAAGGGCAACGATATTAGGATCCGCTTCGCTCACAAGATAACAAGAATAAACAACTAACGCGAATTATTTTCACAATTCGCGTTAGTTGTTTATTATAGAATAGCTTACATTAGTCAACGAATATTAATATTTTATCATCTTCTTTTTATCCTGTGAGCGAAGCGGATCCTAATATCGCTGCCGTCTTTCTTTTTTATCGTGCATATCAAGCGTATCCTATTAATCATGTAAAATAGGTAGTAAAGGTAACATTAAACAACGCCAAATTTGACGCCCCCAAAGCTAGCCCGCATTATTAAAAGCCCTGTGGCCTATTTTTTAGTAGAAGGCAGTTTTGCCATTAGATATAGTTTTTTAATTTTGAATTGATAGTTTTAGCGGAGAAGACACTTTTTATTTGCAGAAGCGTTAGCGTTATCGAAGCAAATTTAAAGGACTATATCAGTCTTTTAAAATAAATTCACGCAAAGGCGCAAAGACGCAAAGGAGCGCAAAGAAGAAAATAATATAAGAAAATTAAATTTTTTTTGATGTTCTGTTGAAGGTTTTAGGACAGCTTCTTAGAAGGTGTTTAGTAGTTGAGTGGCGGGTAAACCTGCACGTGGGAAATGCGGTCTAAATTACCAGCTGTTAAGAGAGCCTCAATTTCGTACGCAAAGTCGCCTTCCTTTAGCGGAAAGATTTTAGAGACAGTTGCAACATAAAGACCTTGCGGAAAGACTCCATCAAGACCGCTTGTGATCAAAAGATCGCTTACTTGTAAAAGGGGGGCTTTTAATTTATCGTGAATGGTGTGTGATGGCCCTTCACTATCAGAAAATTCATAGTTGAATCCTACGCCTTTTAAAAGAGGAGTTCTTGCGCGCCAAAGAGGGTAGCTGGAACCTCTAAGCTCACCTTTTGCTAAATAAAGAGACTCGCCGCTTGCCTCTAATGCCTTTTCCACTATTGCAAGCTCTTCAAAAAGAGCAGGCGACACATCATTAAAGGATAAATGCAACTCTTCTTCTAGCAAGCGTATGTTATTTAAAAGTAAGTGATTCTGCTCTCCTCCGCGCACTGCCCTAACAGCTGGTGTTAAGCTAGAGTCTGTTAAAAGTCTCACATACGCTCTTTTTTCCTCAACAATTTCAATGACTCCAATCAAGGAATCATCAAATAAAACAGGACTGTTTTTTGCAATGATGTTTGCATGTAAATCTCTATTCTCTTTCTCACCACAATCGATCCAAAAACCACTTCCCCAAAATGATGGATCTCTGAAAATCACTTTTGCACTTACTGAATATACTTCTTTTTGTAAGAGGTTTAGAAGGTCATGAATTCGCCTTTCATAAAATTTTGAATAGCCTTTGATTTGAAGTAGATCTTCAATCCTCTTTACATGAGTCTCTATTCTATCTTCTAAAACGATCCAATTTCTAACTTCCAAGAGATCATCTTTTAATTTTTTGTTTTCAATTTTTAACTGAATTAGTTCGCTTTCACCTGTAAATAAGCGCTTATTAGAAAACTTGCCGTCAGCAAATAATACTTTTCCCCTAAGTTGAGTTACAAATGGGATAGGTAAATTCAGTAGAAGAAAGATGAAAATTGCCAATAGAAAATACGACGCAACTCTTTTCTTCAAATTACCCTCAAGATAGAATCTACAATAATATCTATATTTTTAGCTGTTATCGCAGTCAAATTCACTCGAGATTTCGGGGCCGTATAGATTGCAAATTTATCTCGTAAAATGTCTGATTGCTCATCTGTGAGTCCGAGCAGACAGAAAAATCCATGACCCTCCTTCAAATAGGGAAACTGACGAGATGGCATCTTTTCCTTTAATTTCATCCCAAAAAGTTTTCTGATATTCTGCATGCGTAATCTTGATCCATCAAGTTCTTTCTCCCACATAGTTCGCAGGTTAGGTGCTTGTAAAATTAGCTTTACAATAGCTGCGCCGTGTCTTGGCGGATTGGAATAAGTAGTGCGAATCAGCGATCTAATATTTCGTTTCACAAGATCAAAAGAAGATTTATTTTTCATCAAGACAAATAAGGCGCCTACCCTTTCACCATATAATGAAAATGACTTTGAATACGAATGAGCGACTAAACACTCATGCCCTTTCTCTGCAAAATAACGAATAGCAAAAGCATCTTCATTAATCCCCTCTCCAAACCCTTGATAAGCAGAATCAAAGAATGGAATTAATTTCCTTTCTCGAAACAAACACTCTAACTTCTCCCACTCCCGCTTTGTTAAGTCATGACCCGTAGGATTATGACACATGGCATGAAGGAGAACCACACTTCCGATTGGGATTTTACTAAGATGCTCATACATTCCATTTGGATAAGGGTACTTATCAATTGTAAGCCCCACTCGTCGAAAAATATTTTCGTGATTCTCCCAAGTTGGCTCTGGGATAGATATATGGGGTGAAATTTCATTTTTACAAAAATCTGCAAGCGTACGTAGAGCCGATGTTCCGCCAACTGTTTGAGCACCGTAAATAAGGGAAAGATCACTTTCTCCAAATACGAGTTTTTTTGTAAGCTCAATGTATTCAGAATCGCCATCAATTGGTAAGTAATTTTTTGTAGTGCTTGCCTTAAGAATTTCAGCTTCTGCAAGTTTTACAGAGGGAAGAATTTGAGCTGATTTACCATCTTCCTCAATAAGAATTCCAACTGTTAAGTTGATTTTATTTTGTCTTGTGTCGCTTAAAAAAAGATCATTGATACCAAAGATTGTATCTGGCGGAACATCTGTAATTTTGGAAAATATAGGTTCCTCTTGCTCCAAAATCCCTCCAAGTGCATACTAACACTATCAATTCTTTGGGGTGTTAGCTCAGTTGGTAGAGCGCAACAATGGCATTGTTGAGGCCAGCGGTTCAAGCCCGCTACGCTCCATCTCCCTTCTCGACTGCTTCTAGAAACGCTTGCAATTGCTTAGCCCTTGTTGGGTGACGCATCTTGCGAAGAGCCTTAGCTTCAATCTGTCTAACACGCTCTCTTGTAACTTTGAAATAGACTCCAACTTCTTCCAGTGTCTTTGGCTTACCATCTAAAAGACCAAATCTCTCAATAAGAACTGTCTTCTCACGGTCTGTCAAAGTAGCTAAAACTTCATTCATTTTATCTTTTAAAATGGAGTAGCCTGTTGCATCCGCAGGTGATTCAGTTGTTGTATCTTCTAAAAAGTCACCGAATTGACTTTCACCACTATCCCCGACTTCTGCCTGAAGTGAGATCGGATGTTGCGCAATTTTATAGATCTCTCTAACTCGATCAGGAGTGAGTCCCAATTCTTCTGCAAGCTCTTCCGGTGTCGGTTCTTTCCCGGTCTCCATCATGAGCTTTTTAGCGCCTCTTAAGACTTTATTGATCGTCTCAATCATGTGCACAGGAATACGAATTGTTCTTGCCTGATCAGCAATGGCACGCGTTACAGCTTGACGAATCCACCAAGTTGCATACGTAGAAAATTTATAACCACGCCTGTACTCAAACTTTTCAACAGCTTTCATGAGGCCCATATTTCCTTCCTGGATTAAATCCAAGAAAGATAAACCTCGATTTGTGTATTTTTTTGCAATTGAGATAACAAGACGTAAGTTTGATTCAACCATCTCACGCTTAGCTTCCTGACTCTTGTCCATCCACCTTTGCAACATTCGAACATCTTTCTTAAACTCATCAAGGGTTCGTCCTGCAGCAAGCTCTCTTTTTAAAAGCTTTCGCTTTCCCGCCAAAAGTTTAGCCAATGCAAATCTATTTTTCTCAGCTCTTGGAGTAAGCTCTTGAATTTCTTTCTCTAAAGTAAGAAATCTTTCATAACTTGTGAGTATTACTTCACCAAAGTCTTCAATCAATGTATATCTAAACCGCATGCGTCTTAAATACGATTGAGTTCGAATACGACTTTTCTCAATTTCCTCAAGAATCTTCACGCGCTCAACTTTAGAAAGCGACTCTTTTCGAAGTTCAAGCAAATATTTTTCAAGTTGCTCATCTTCTTCTCTCAAGAGCTCTTTAAGCTTCGGCATCATCTTAATAAAAAGGTGCTTATCTTCAATCTCTTTTTCAGTAACAATTTTATCTAAGCGCTCTTTTGCACCAATCAAATAGTTCGTAATTGAAATTGTTTCGCTTGTGGAATACCTAAAACGCATGATGATTCGTTCAATCTGCATCTGCGCTTTTTCAATTCGTTTAGAGATTTCAACTTCTTCTTCCCTAGAGAGAAGAGGGACAGACCCCATCTCTTTTAAATACATCCGAACAGGATCGTCAGCTGAAGCCTCAGTCCGTTTAGGCAACGCCTCAACTTCTTTTGCTTCCTTCTTCCGCTCTTTTTGCTTTTCGACTTCCGCCTGATTGAAAATTTGAATGTCCATTCCGCTCAAAAAGATCAAAATCTGATCAATTTGATCTGCCGAGTCAAAGCTCATTGGCAGAATGTCATTTATCTCTTCATAAGTGATATAACCTTGATCTTTGGAAACAGCAACAATCTCTTCGATTTTTTGCTGATATTGAGGATCAAAGGGTTGGTTTTCTTTTGTTTTTCCCATAGCCCTACTAAAAAGAACCCAGTGTACCACCACTGTCGAATATTGTCTACGCCCAATTATTCAGGTGTAATATTTAAGCTGCTTTGTATAATTTTAGGTATGAATGAGGGGAAGGGAAGCCATTTACATCAAGTAGTTCAAGAGTATGTTTTTAACTTATTGCCCCGAGGTGAAGCGTTTATTGAATATAGATTACCGGGTCATATTGCAGATATTTGCTGGCTGCCCAAAAAAATTGTCTTTGAAATTCAAGTCTCCCCTATTTCTATTGATATAGCAGTTAAAAGAACTGAGGATTATAGAAAAATGGGTTTTCATATCGTTTGGATTCTGCACCAAAAGAGCTTTAATGGGCCATATTTAACGCTTGCTGAGCTTTATTTACGTAGGCAAAGAACTTCCTATTTCACAAATATTTCGAGGGCAGGGATCGGCTATATATACGATCAAAATGAGAAATATAGGAATAATAAGAGAGAGCTCCGAGGAGAGCCCCTTATCCTTGATTTAAAAAATCCCTTGATATCACGTGGTAATCTTTTCTTTTTAGGTGATCGAAATGATATTTCAGTGATTTCCATTTTGACGAAATCTCTCCAACTGTGGTATAGTAAAATCCAAAAGTTTTTTTAAAAAACAAGTTAAACGAGAGAACCATGGCAGAAGAGAAAAAAGCAGAGAAAAAAGCAGTAAAAACACCAACTGCTCTGAAAAGACATAAGCAAGACGTTAAGAAAAATTTGACAAACCGAATCTGGAAGTCACGAATTCATACTGCTAGATCCGCTTTCGCTGAAACTAAAGACGAAACTGAGAAGAAAACATTACTTAATTCTCTTTATAGCTTACTTGACAAAGCTGGAAAAAACGGGCTTTACAAAAAGAATAAAGTTTCTCGTTTAAAAGCGCGTTTAGCTGCTAAATAAGCTAATAAGAAGCAGTTACATTGAAGTAAAATCGTGCTCGCTCAGGCGTTGATGATGCAAAAGGCTCATCTGTGAGTCTAAATCCCACATCAAATCTTGTTCGCAGCACGGATGATATATCATATCGTAACCCAGGTCCTATACCTGCCAGAAAATAACTAGAGGGTTGGTGATCAACCGGCCTTAATACTCCACCAGCACCTAAATCACAAAATACCACAGCAGAAAACCTGTCGCTGATTCGATTTCTACTCGGACTTACATAAGGTGTTCTAAATTCAAAGTTTAAAATTCCACCATTATCTACGTTAACAACACGCTCAACATAACCTCGAACGCTATTTTCTCCACCAATACCAAAAGTCTCTAATGGTATAAGCGCTCCACTAGCCGCCTGCCCTCTTGCCTTGATCGTCATAGACATTCCACTTGCAGGGTCCGACCATACATATTCACCTTTTACTCTTACATAAAGGAATTTAGTTACTGCGCCGGGTCTTAAAGCCGCATAGTTACTTTCACTCATTGTCCTGCCGAAATACCAAGGCTGTACAAACCCTTCGCCGACAAAATTAAAACTATTTTTTTGAAATGAATAACTAGCCTCATAGGTTCCAACAGCCTCAACAACAGATGCAAGAGAGCTTGAAATAATATCAAAATTTGAAACTGTTAGATCATTATTCGTCTGCTTTACATCTAGACCCGCTTTTGCCTTTTGGAAAAATTTCCCACTAGGGGGTATGAAAACGCCATACCTAAGACTTGCTTGCCAATCAGTTCCATGGTTGTGCGTAGACGGTATATAGTCATTTTTATTTACATCAATAGTAGAGTAGCCACCAAAGAGACTAATCTCATCTCTCCAAGGAAGGGGGCATGAATAAAAGATTGTATACGCTTGAAATTTCTGAAAATCAGGAGATGCCGTGTATTGAAATGCTAAGTTTTGATCATAGTTCAAAAAGTTTCCCAAATTAAACCCGAAAAAAATTCGATTATAATTAGTCACTTCAAATCCTGTATTGTCCACCCCAACAAAAAGTCTAGCCGGCCTCTCATCTTGCACATAAAGCTCGATATCCGTTGTTCCATATTGTGAGCCTGCCTTATATATGGCGCTTGTTCGTCTCCAAGGACTTTGATTCATATATGCAATATCACTATCAACTGTTGCAGTTTGAATCGTCTGATCCTCTTCTACAGATAAATTCTTCAGGTACCAATCTGCAGTAAAATACCTATTGCCAGTAACTTCAACTTTTCCAAGTCTTGCTTCTAAAACAGTAATTACTAAAACACCGTCGGTAACATCTTGTTCAGGCACATTTACGACAACAAGAGCAAAACCATTATTTTGGTAAAAAGTCGACACTTTTTGTTTAATTGCTTCAATTTTTTCAAGAGTTAAAGGTTGACCTACAACAAATTTTTCTAAATCTTTTTGAAATGCCTCTTTCTTTTTCGGCTGCATTCCTTGCATAACGCGGTAAAATTGTACGCCCTTAGATGTTTGAAGAACATACTTCCCTGGCATATCTCGATCAAGCGATATAATGACTGCCTTAACTGATGGGATGATCACTCTTTGATTACTAATCGAGTCTCTTTCGCGCGTTTTTGGGGCGCTATCACCCTGACTTACTTTTTTTATGTCATACTGTTTAAGCTCATATTCCGCTTGAGCTGAAACCAAAACTGCTACAGTCATTACAAAAAATGCTTTCATATCACCACGTTCCTCTATTAAATTTTCGTATGCATCTTTTTGTTTTTTTATTCTACCTTTTTTCGCAAGAGTTGTTTATACTCCTTCAAGATAGCGGAGAAAAGATCTTATGAAATGCTGGTTACGATACTTAATACTATTAATAGGCACCTCATCTTATTTATTAGGGGCTGACGAAGGTTATCAATTTGAAGCGCTTAAAGCCTGGATTGCAACAAAAAGACAGGTAACAATTAAAGAGCGAGGCGGAAGCCTTTCCTTAAGTGGTGATGTAAGAACTGAGTATCTAACCTCCAACGAACAAGAAAATGGCCTAAAAAATATCGGTACGCAATCACAACATCCCTTAATAGCAGCAGATCAATTTAAGCTCACTTTTGGCCTCCTACTTGATTATAGAGCTGATGCTACATGGGCTTCTATTAAGCTAAGGTTTGGAAACAGCATGGGAATTGAGAGCGGAACAAATAATAAACTGAACTTGGAAAGAGCTTTTATCGGGTTTAGAATTGTTGATACGGAAAAATTCACTGTTGACATGGAACCAGGAAGACGAAAGCTTGTTTACACATTTGACTCTCGAATGGAATTCAACGCAATTATGGATGGATTACTCATTAAATATGATCAATCATCTGATCGCATGGGCGACTTTTATATTCATGCTGCAGCATTTATTGTAGATGAACGCATAAATCAATTTGCCTACGCAATGGAAACAGGAATCCTAAACATATATAACACAGGCGTATATGTAAAGTATTCCCTAATTGATTGGTACACAAAGCATTTCAATAACTCAGTCAGAAATGCTAAATTTGAATACTTTGTAAACCAAATTATGCTCGGGTACAGATTTGTCTTTCCTGGCACAAATAAAGTCTCTGTTTTTTATTCAGCATATCTTCTTAATAGCGCTGCTCCAAAAAGAGAAATACTCAAAGAAGATAAAGCAAATAATGCTGCCTATATCGGCTTCACAATGGGCGAAGTTCGTAAAAAAGGAGATTGGGCTATCGATACAAACATACAGTACTGTCAACCCCAAGCAATCCCCGGTTTTGACTTTGGCGGAATCGGAGCTGGCAACTCAGATATCGTCCTCGGCATGAACAGAACAAACTACATTGGCGGCCTTTTTGAATTTGCTTACCTGATCACAGACAACCTCACGATCGTGCAAGCATTCAAATGCTCCAAATCATTAGACTATCTAGAAGATCGCTATAGCATGAAGCAATACCGTCTTGAATTCGCCTACGCTTGGTAATACAAGCATTTCATCTGAAAATTTTATGTGAATATAAACTTAATGAGCCTGTTTCGGCAGGCTCTAAGAAGCTGCCCTAAAACCCTGATTGGATAGCTATATTACATAAAATTAAAAACTTTCTTTTCTTTGCGCTCCTTTGCGTCTTTGCGCCTTTGCGTGATTTTTTTTATTTTATAAGATCAAGCTATGGCAATATGTTTTGGATATCAATCTTTTAAAATAAATTCACGCAAAGGCGCAAAGGAGCGCAAAGAAGAAAATAATATAAGAAAATTAATTTTTTTGATGTTCTGTGGAAGGTTTTAGTACAGCTTCTAATAATCTGTACCAAAACCAATAGAAGAACTAATTCAAATCACATCTATTTACGCAATGCGAAAAAATTTTTCAGCGACACTAACAGTGTAAGCCATTACAAAATGATTTAAAATCTCTTTATGTTTAGGTCCTGCTAATTCTAGGGATAGAGAAGTGTTGATATAATGAGTAAACGACCCCGAAAGAGCATCCTTGCCAATAGCAGCACACATACTTCCAAAAATTTTCATTATTTCATCATTCGAATCCAGGTTTCCTTTAAGAACTTTTAACTCCTGATTTAAAATATTAAGATTTTCCAAGGAGCACTTCTCAAAACAAGATTTGTAAAACCTTCGCATTTCAAGCTTAATTTCGCCGGGCGAGATGTCTTTTCCATGAAACCGAACTTTCAGACTCTTCATTTGTTTAACAAATAAATCAACGTGCTTTTCAAGAAGCGGAGTATTATGCTCTAAAACAGAGAACATTATATCATAAAAAAGTGAAGGAATAGCTTCAAAATCTGTAAAGTGATCCGGTAATTCAGTTTTTGCTCTACAGACAATTGATTGCAAGGTTTCAGGCAACACTTCCTCATCAATAATTCTTGCTGAAATTTTCACTCCAAAATGAATACAAATATTATACCGATGCCCATCAATAATTTCGGGAATTTCTAACTCATGCTGAACGCCGCACTCAAATAAACAAAGACCTCGTATTCGCTCAACTGCGCAAGAAAGCAGCTCAATACTCCCCCTTTCGGCATGTGTTTCCTTACTACAAGGGATAACCATAAGCCTTCCTGACAATTTACGATCACTATCATCTGGAATCGCTATCTTATAATAAGATAAAGCTCCCGGAAATTCTAATTTTAGCTCTTTCGCATAGCAAAGGCCCGTCTCAAAGTACGGCAAACTATTCGTGTAAATCAAACCGACTGAAGCTTTTCCTTCTGAAATAGCAGACGTCATATAACCCCTTATTTTAAACTAATTTTATAGAACATTTATATGCAAATCAAACAAAAGCCCGTGTAACTAAAGCAACACACTCTAACCTATAGTTTTCAGCAGTTTGTACTAAAATTTCACGAAATTCTGGACTTGCTGATTTTATTCGTAACGAATACTCGATAAATCGAATAAATGTCATCTTAATGGCTTCCCTACCAATTGTATCATAAATAGCTGCTAAAAATTGTTTTATTTCTTTATCAGTTTTTAGCTCACCTTCAAGACTTTTCAATCTACAATTTAATTCATTAAGCGCTTCTAATGAACAATCAGCAAAACAGGATCTATAAAACTGCTTCATTTTAGATCTTACCTCATCAGAAGAAGCATCACATCCATCAAATCCAATCTCTCTAAGATTTATTTCAATTGCAAATTGCTGCATATATTTTAAAAGAGGCTGGCCTTCATAAGATAGAACTCGATACGTTGCGTCATAGAACAAATCAGGAATAGTTTCTTTATCTGTAAACACACTCGGCAGCTCAGTTTTTGCTCGTCTTATCAGTGATTCACGGGCCTCTGGAGCAGGTCTTGCATCAGAAAAAGTCACTCTAATCTCTTCCTGAAAACTAATAGTTACAACATACTCATGTCCACCAGTTATTTCGGGAATTTCCACCTCAAGCAAGGTAGCTCCCGCAAATAAGCGAAGTGCTCTGATTCGGTCAATTTCGCAAGAAAGCATCTCACATCCCTTCCCCCGTATTCCAGTCGCTTTATTGCAACGAATAATGGAAAATCTTCCTCCAAATCGGCATTCCCAACTTTTGCTAAACTCTAAATTAAAATAAGATTGCGCCTCTGGAAACTCTAACCTGATTTCTTGTGCAGATTCAGGACGCATACCACTCGGAACGGCGGGCATTGCATAAATAAAACTTAATGCGGCTCTTTCTGTAGGTATAGCTGATGTCATATAAATTCTCCTTTTTAGGATGAAGAGTTTATAGATATCGTAAATACATTACAAGAAATACACTAACGAGGATATTTGGTTTTATTTATTTATTTTCAGCGTAGTGCGCGTCACTTTCTTGAATCTTTGGCATGCGATTTTTTGTAGTGACGGAATAGGTGGGGAAATGAAGCGTTGCTTGAGTCCGCTTAAATGGCGTCATCCAGTCTGGCTTAAAATGGGAGGTGTGCTTAATTGCAAATTGTTTGATTTGATAATGGCAATCGTGGGCAATTTTTTCGAAATTGCCAGCTACCCTAAATTGTTCATAGGCAGCATGTGATGTAAATATAAAGAGGGGTCTTATATGGATGGGGATGGACTTTAACTTTTCAGCAATACTATCTTCTGAGGTAAACGTGGTCATACTGGCAAAGAAATTGATGAATTTATCGAGGGCGCCCTGTTTCTCTTTAACAATAATAGGGTAAAGCTTCGATGATTCACCCAGTAAAAATGCCAAATTCTTAAACGAACCGCCATTATAATATAGCGCAATCTTATCTTCATGAGAGTTAGGACCAAATGGGTATCCAATAAAATGAAACTTGTAGAACGGATGGATAACTCTGCGCGAAATAAAGTGGAAAAGGTGAACGCCTAGGTATTTCGACATAACAATAAAGGAGCTAAAAATAATAAGAGCCATAAATGTAAAACCAGCAGCAGAGGACACATTCATGACTTTACCAAAGAAAAAGAGACAAAGAGGCGCTAGCAATACTCCTGCAAAACTTAAGAAATTTTCAGCTGCAAACACTTGTCCTCGCATTTCGGCAGGGCAAAACGACTGAATGTAAGCTTCCAAGGGAACCACATATAAACCGCCGCAAAGGCCTAAAAGACCTAAACAGATGCATGATCCCAAAACCGAATGTCTTACAATGGGGAGACAAAATAAAGCAATTGATATCAGAAATAAGGAAAAACACGAAAGTCCTAGATCAATTTCCTTTTTGCATAACTTAGCGCCAGTTGCGGCTCCAAGAGCAATTCCAATTGCAGTTGCTAAAAATAGATCTCCACCTCCCACTTCGCTTAAATTCAGAAAATCCATTGCAAACGGTATTACATTTAGCTGCACAAAAGCGCCTATAAAAAGAAAAAATGCAGATCCCACTACAGCTAAAAACAACCTAGGAGTTTTTTTACAGAATTTAAGGGTGCGTATTGTTTGACCCACAAAAAAAAGAGAAATTTTTTGCTTACCCCTAAGTGGATTAGTATAGGGGATATATAAACTTGCAACAAAACCAATAATAGCTGCAATCATAGGGACACAAAGTGATAGTATAAAATTCCTGCCGGTGACTCTTGTTAAAAACGAAGCTAAAAATGTGCCTAATATCATAGCAAGATAAGAATACGAAGTAATGGCGCCATTAGCTTTTGCTATTTGGTCTTTTCGAACAAGCTCAGGGACAATACTAAATTTGGATGGACTTAAGAGCGCGCTTTGAAAGCAAAGCAGGAATAGTGTAATATAACATCCATATATGCTTTGATTTGAGTAGGCTACAAAGCCCCCCGCTATGATTAAAACCTCGAAACCTTTAAGTATTGCTATAACCCTTTGTTTACTAAAGCGATCAGCAAGAACTCCCCCTGCAGTAGAAAATAGCAAAAAAGGAAGTACAAAACAAACTCCGACCCAAAATAAAATGTCCCCTGATGCCTCTTTCCCTTGTAAATCAATCAAGAGATATATCGTCAAAAACTTAAAAAGATTATCATTGAGAACAGCGAAAAATTGTGCGATATTCAGTAGCTTAAATGCGTGTTTATCAAATCGAAGTTCGAGTAATCTATGCATAGAGAGAACCTTTTATTATTATGATGAATGAAACCATTGTACCCCCATCGTCAATTAGTTCAAACCCCGTTTTTATAGCCAATACGCTTATAGAGTTATCAAATATTTTAAAAGGAGTTCTCCCCGAAAGGAGAGGAACCCTTAGAACTCTTATTGTTATTCCTAGTAATCCCATAAAGAACTTTTTAATGCAATACCTTACGGACTGTGAAGATTGCTTTTTTGGTCTTACCTTTATGCCTCTCCAGCAAGCAATCGATCATTTGCTAACAACTTCCTCTCCAAAAGCTTATAGAAAACCTTCATCTGCTAATTTAGCAATTTTCATAGAGTCTTTACTCTTAAACCCTTGTGACGAACTCCTCCCTCTTATCGCCTATTTAGGAAGTGATAAGAAGAAGATCTCTTCTTTAGCAAAAAAACTTAGCTCTATTTTTCTACACTATGGTGTTTATGGAGGAAAAGCGCTACAAGAATGGGAAAAAAAGGAAGGGTGGCAACAACTCCTTTGGCAAAAATCGACTGGATACTGGGATTTTCCCTGCAAACTCTTAGAAAATCCCCCTAAAGGGCAAATTCCCACCCACATCATCTTATTTGATATCCCTCACATTCCTCCTCTTTATCAGCAATTTCTAGAAAATTTTTCCCATAAAACCATTAAAAGCGCCCCTATTGAGACTGATCTCATTCATAATAAGTCTATTCAAGTTCATGAGGCAAGCTCACCACTTCGTGAAATCGAAATTCTCTATGACAATTTGCTAATCATACTAAATAGAGGATCCGCTTTACCTGAAGAAATTGTTGTTATGGCCTCCGATTTAGATCGATATTTTCCTTTTATCCAATTTGTATTTGAAAAAGAAGAATCTCAGCTAGGATATTCCGTAACGAATATCTCAGCATTACCCTATAACCATTTTTTCAAAGCTGTACTTCTCTTTTTTTCTCTTGTTGATAGTCGCTTTGAAAAAGAATCGATTTTGGACCTCATCTTTTCAAAGCCTATTGCAAAAAAACAAGGTTTTGCATCTCCCGAATACTCTCTCCTCCGACAAATTATCGATGATATGAATATAGAATGGGGATTTGACGTAGAGATGAAGCGTGAAATCTTGGGCCTTGAAAAAATCTCAGAAAGGGGCTCGTGGAAGTTTGCATTTAATAAACTATTAGAATCCCTTGCGATCTCCTCCTCCATTGAAATTTCTAAATTTGAACTTCTCGGAAATTTGATTTTCTTTTTAGACACACTTTTTTCAGATTTGCGTGACCTAAAAAAAAGAGAAGTGAGTTTAGCAAATTGGTTAACTCTCCTAGATGAACTCCTACATAAATATTTTGAGGATTGTGATGACCTTCATTTTCTTTTAAAAGAAATTTACTCTTTCAATGATCTGGCACGCGATATCCACTCACTCTTTTCCTTTTCGACAATTCACTCTCTGATAAAAGAGATTTTGGAGAAAAAGCGTATTGATCGGGTCTTCTCTAAACATCCCATTATCCAATTTATTCATTTATCTGAAGGCTATCCCCTTAGAGCAAATACGACATTCATACTCGGTCTTGATGAAGACTCTTTTCCTAGAAAAAGTGGACGGGAATCTCTTAATGAATTAAAAGGAATGCCCGGCTGTGATCACCAAATGGAAAGCTCTGAGCTCGATAGATTTTTCTTCTCTAAAGCGATAACCTCTGCAGAAGAGGAAATTATTTTAAGTTTTACAGGCATCTCAGAAGCTGATGGCAAGCAACTTAAACCCTCGCTAGTTGTCCTAGAACTTATTAGCAGAGTGAATACACCCATCACAAAACATCAAAATATTGCTTTTACTTCAAAACCTAAAAAAGAGTTTTCCTTCTCTATTGCGCAAAAACCTGATGCTCCACTCATAATTGATATTCGACATTTGATTGAAGTCCTCAAACACCCCATTAAATTCTACTGCAATCGCATACTTGGATTATATTTAGATAGAACGCCTGAAAAGGATTCACGAGAATTTTTTCTCTCCTATTTAGACAGAGCTCTTGCAATTGAATCATTTTTAAAAAAAGAAAAAGAAGAGATATTTGAAAACTATGAAAAAATTAATCTCTTACCAACAGCCCTTTTTCAAGAATCTGCCAAAGAAGAACTTCAAGGCGAATTAAACGAAATTGAACTCGGCTTAAAAACATTTGGTCTTTCTAAAAACGAATTTTTTTCCATTCACTTTGATCCCGCATGCAAAGCGCCTTTCTCTCTAGATGCAAACCGTTATATTCACCCAGCAATCCACGCATCACTTCCTTCTGGAAAGCCATACGCTATTGTCGGCAAACTCCCCTCTCTATCAAAACAAGGCGTCTATATCCACAAGGAATCCTCTATTGCAGAAACCTGGAAACACTTATCACATCTAAGCATACTAAGCTCCATAGATTCCCCAGCAAAACCCCTTCTCCTATTCGGCAAAGACCTCACATCCAAAAGCTCCTCATTTCCAATTGAATCACTCATCGAATACTACCTCGAAGCAAAATCCTCACCTTCACCACTCATCCCAGAACAAATCGATAAACTGATTAAGAAAAAGCAATTCTCGCCCATTTCCTTTTTCGAAGACCCCTATCTCACCTACCTTCCACCAGACCTCACTAAGAACTGGGATACCTGGCTAAACCTTTTTAATGAATAAAGACCATATTTATTTTTTCGCGCAAGAAGCGGTTTTAGGACAGGGTCTTAGTCTGTGAAAGCGCCACCAAGTGCTGCCATTTTTAGAAATAGGCTAATAATCCCTGCAATTGCAGCTGTCCCAGCAAAAATCATCACTCCCGTGCAACATGAAATTCTTGCTTCTGGATTACAAGATAAAGAAAGCTCTCTTCTTGCAATATCTGAAATCTTTTTATTACCCATCTGATTCTCTAAATCAGGAAAATCTTCCATGTCTACAACAGTCGGTGATCTGCCTCTTACTCCATTAGCTCTATCCATATCAAACTCCTAATAAAAAATTCGGCACTATTCTATAATGGAAAAGGAATTTATCTCTATGAAAGAATTTGATTGCTTAGCTTTGGAAACGCCTCTTGAAGGGAAATTGTTTGTGGAGGCATCAGCCGGAACAGGCAAGACCTTTGCTATTGAGCATGTTGTTGCAAGACTTGTTTTGAAAGGGTTCCCGATTGATTCGATTCTAATCACTACATTTACCAACGCAGGCGCGCGCGATTTAAAGCTTCGAATCTATCAAAACTTACGAAAGCTTATCAAAAATGAAATTGCACCACCTTACATGAAGGGTTTTGAAAGTAGCGCCGCAACATTTTTATTAAAAACTGCTTTAAGTGTTATCGATGATGCACAAATATTTACCATTCACTCATTTTGTCACAAAATGCTTTCTCAATTTTCGTTTGAAGCTAATATTGATGCAGATTTAATTGATCCAGAGAAAGGAATGGGAAAGGAGACTCTTGAAATTGCATCTCTTGATGTACTGCGATCAATTCTTGATTCGGATGAATTTAGTCCAGCACAACTGACAAAATTAATGGGCCAATTCAAACGGGAGACCAAAAACTTTGTCAAAAAAATGATCTCCTTTCTTTCGGGAAATCCCAAACTACCAGAAACAAAGACATACAAAGAGTTGTATGATGAGTTTCAGCTTAAATGCAGCGACGTAAAAGAAGAACTTTTAGCAATTGCTCCGTTTTACAATAAAACTTCCAATCGGAGTGGCTCTCTTCATGCATTTATTCTTGAGCAAATTGACGCACTTTCCGAGGGCAATTTTGAGAAGCTCATCCTATCTAATCCTTCAATTTTTGAACTATTTACAGAGGATAATAGAAAGAAAAATTCTACGGTTGAAACACACTGGATAATAGAAGCTCTTGCCCCTATTTTACTCGAAGCGAGCGATCCATTTATCCTATTTTGCAGAATGGCAAAAAAGGTGCAAAAGCTTTTGGAAACTCGAAATGAAGGGCCTAATATTCTCCTTGAAACGATGTGTAAAGCTCTTTTACATTCCCCTTTTAAAATGAAAGTCAGCGAAAAGTATAAGGCCGTTATTATTGATGAGTTTCAAGATACAGACCCATTGCAGTGGTCTATTTTCTCTTGTTTACGTCCTGACTTACTTCTTGTTGTAGGTGATCCTAAACAGTCAATTTACGCATTTAGAGGCGCTGATTTACAAACATTTTTGGATGCTAAAAAAGAATTCTCTTCCATCTTTCAACTCTCTTCAAACTACCGAAGTGATCCCATTTTAATCACTTCCCTCAATAAACTTTTTCAAACTCCTGAATTATTTACTCTCTCAGAAAAGGGATTAGATTTTTCCTATGAGCCTCTTCAAGCAAAGAAAAAATCCTCAGGGAAGTTGACAGAAGATCCCTTTCAATTTGCATTGATTAACTCCGAAGAAGAGGAAGACACTTTTTCATTTATTGCCCATGAAATAAACAGATTGGGTGACCTTTTTACTTATGCAATTCTTGTAAAAGACAGGTTTGAAGCATTTCGAATTGCCGCCTATTTGGAGCTACAAGGACTTTCAGTCATAACAACAGCAACTGCAAATATTGCGGAAGGAGAAGCTTTTAAATTTCTCTTTCTTATTTCACAGATCGTAAAATCTCCTAAAAATATGAGTTTAGCAAAACAAATTCTAGCCCACCCTTTTATTGGCTGGCCTTTAGAAAAACTTGGGGAAATGCCTAATGACGAGGCTTTACTTCCATTTATTAAACTTAGCATTAGTTACAAAGAAGATAATCTAGCTACATTTATTACAAACCTATTTAAACTGATACATGTAGACTCAAGAGAAGATTATGCAGATCTCATGCAAATGACTGGTTTACTCCTCGAAAATAACCCTGAATCGCTTCACAATTATTTAGAAAAACTTTCTCTGCTAGAAGCAGATGACAACCCTTATTTAAAAAGAAAACCAGTTACAGATAATTGCAATATTACGATCATGACATCTCATATGAGTAAAGGTCTTGAGTTCGACATCGTCTTTGCTCTCGGCACTGCAGTCAGACAAAAACCTGCCGCATTAAAATCGCCGCTTTCGCAAGATCTTGAAAAATTAAGGCTCTTTTATGTTGCAGCAACAAGAGCAAAGGAAAAACTTTATCTTTTTGTAAAAATTGCAAAAGAAGAGGCGAAGATTGGCTCTAAATCGCCGATAGAGCTTCTCCTTGCGAAGCTAAAATGCCCATCTGCAAATTATGATGCGCTCCCCACTCTTACATTAGAGGATGTGAGAAAAGTTCTTACAGAAAATCAATTTGCATTTACTGAGATTGATGGGCCATATGTAATAACAAAAAAAAATCTCCAAACTACATGGGAAGAAGTGCAGCAAATCACGCTCCCCTCCTTTCTTCCCCCAAGACAATTCTCCTCCTTCTCTTCTCTTAATTCATCCCATGTAACTTCTGCCGTGCCGAAAGAAACGGACTTACCACCTGGATCAGAAACAGGAACAATCTTTCATGAACTCTTAGAAAAAATGATCGAAACCGGCTCCTATGTCGATTGGAATGAACTTTCAATCAAGAAATTTATCAATCAAGTCATTTTTAAAACTCATTTAGAAAATTACCAAACAGTCGTCTACGAGTTGATTTATGCTGCATTTCATACTACTCTAGATGACTTTTGTTTAAGAGATGTCGCGCCTGAATATATGCTTCAAGAACATGCCTTTGCATATAAACTGGAAGGAAGATCTTACATGAAAGGGGTTATAGATCTTGTCTTTCTTTATGAGGAAAAATACTATATCCTTGATTGGAAAATGAATTTACTCCCCTCTTACAATCCAGCTACTCTTAAAATCGCAATGACAGAGCACTCCTATTTTTCACAAGCAGCAATCTACAAAGAAGCTCTAGAAAGGGCCTTCAAGGACTTTCCATTTAGCAATACGTTTTACTTTTTTCTCCGCGGTAAAGAAAATGGTGTGGTGAAATTATGATTGATACTATGTTTGCAACGGCCTTACTTAATGGAGATAAAGATAAAGAGGCGCATGATTTTCTTTCTGATTTAATGAAAAAAACACGAGAAGGACATCTATTTTTACAAAATTCCACCATTCATGAAAAAATTGCCCACCTTACAAAAGGCAACAAATCACCTATTGCAGTTTATAAAGACGCTTATTATTTAAGAAGAAGCTTTGATCTAGAGACAAGACTTTTGTCTGAAATCAAAAGGCTCTCAAATGCAAGTCCCAAATTATATTTTCAGCCAAAATCAAAACTCCCCCTTTACCAATCGCAAAAAGAAGCACTTATAAAAGCATTTTCAAATTCGCTCTTACTTATTTCTGGTGGTCCTGGAACAGGTAAAACCTATCTCGCCCATGCTCTCATCGATGCGCTATTAGATCACAATCAACACGCATCCATTTTATTTACAGCACCAACAGGAAAGGCTGCCTTTCGGATAAAACATCCAAAAATCACACAAGGCACACTGCACAATATGCTAGGACTGCGTGAAAAAATGGGTGAAAATTTTGAAAGCAAGCCCCTCATCTATGATTTCATTATTGCGGATGAATGCTCTATGATTGATGCTAAGCTTTTTTCGATTTTTCTTGCATCCATACCTGCAGGAACAAACCTCATATTAATGGGCGATCCTGATCAACTTCCTCCTGTGGAAGCGGGGTTTGTATTCCCCGATTTTTTCAACATAAAAGATTTAGCAAAAATTCACTTGAATCAATCTATGCGAAGCGATCGCATGGGAATTCTAACTCTTGCAAAAGCCATCAAAGAAAATCAAGTAGATACTGTTTTTTCCCTTCTACACAACAGTAAAGTGCCTGACATAAATTTAGTAACTCTACCTAAGCAACCGCCAATTCCCAGAAACAATTCCATTACATTGCTTACACCGTTTCGAGAAGGTTATTTCAGCTCTACATTTTGTAATATCTACATAGAAAACAATAAAAACCCATCTCTTAAAACACCCCTGATCATCACAAAAAATGATTACAAGCATAGCCTCATGAATGGTGACATGGGCTGGAAAGAAGGAGATTTCGGTCTCTTTCCCGAGAAAATTCCCCTTGCGCTTCTAACTGAATATGAACTTGCATGGGCAATCTCCATACACAAAAGCCAAGGTAGCGAATTCGATCACGTCCTCGTCTTGCTGCCAGAAGGCTCAGAAACCTTTGGAAAAGAGCTTATCTACACAGCTGTTACAAGAGCCAAACTAAGCGTAACAATAGCCTGCAACCCCGAAACGCTCAAGGCTACCCTAGAAAAAACCTCAACCCCTCTCTGCAACATCGCGACCCGCTGGAATGATTTTACTAGTGTTAAATTTTGACTCTGCTATCCTAAACGGTATGGAACAGAATTGGAAAGATGAACTCGCCCCCCTCCTTCGAAATAATGAAGAGTGGGCGAAAAAAAAAGCTATCGACGAACCTAACTATTTTACAGATAATGCAAAAGGGCAGGTCCCTCCCTATCTTTGGATAGGATGCTCAGATGCACGGGTTCCTGCAATCCAAGTAACAGGCCTTGAATCAGGCCAAATTTTCGTTCACAGAAATATCGCAAATCTCTGCACTCATACTGACTTTAGTTTTTTATCCGTTTTAGAGTATGCGGTTATGATATTGAAGGTTAGGCACATAATCGTTTGCGGACATTATGGATGTGGAGGCATTAAAGCTGCCATGGAAGAACACCATTTAGGGCTTGTAGATAACTGGCTTCGGCACGTAAGGGATGTGTATGCCGTTAATAAAGAAGAACTTGAAAACATAACTGATACTAGCAGTCGAATGAACAGACTTGTTGAACTGAATGTAATTAGAAGCGTACTAAACATCTGCCATACAACTATTGTCCAAGTTGCTTGGTCGAAGAATCAACCCCTTTTCATTCATAGCTGGGTATATGACATATCAACCGGAAAAATTAAAGACTTAAATCGCTCATTTTCAACGATAGAAGAGCTTGAAGGGATTTATAAAATCAAACCCCATTAGTTACTGCTTGCAGTCGGGGTAATTCTTCCGAAAAGATTTCTAACTGAGTTTCTACCGGCTCTAGCAGCTGTGGAAACCGCATCCTTAGCAACTAATGTAATATCTTTAAGCAACTCAGCACCCTCTTCCCCTAGAACAAGCCTTGGAGTCTCTGATTTAAAAGGCATTAACGCTTCTACGCTACCCATTAAACTAGAACGACTAGCACTCGGAGCAGACATTCCTATGCTAGAAAAGCTTGAAAAGGGAGTTGATAAATCTCCTGGAGTCATAACAAAGGCCTCTAAAGACATCGTATCTACTGTTAAATTAACAGCTTTCTCGCCCAAATAGGAGGCAGATCCAGACACCAACTCAACTGCAGCAGAAGAAATAGGCCTAAATAGCTCACCATCAACCTCATTAGAAGTAGCAAGTGATGCTGCCCGAGCTAATATCGCCACTTTTAGGGCAAGTCTTGCCTTTCCATTATGAAACACCTTTTTAATTCTCTGTTTAGCTGCAGACACATCAGCTTTTTTTCCTTGTCTTTTAGCCTCATCACACTTATCTTCAATTGCTTCAGAAAATTTAACAACACCTTCCGTTTGAGGCATTTTTTTAGCAACTTTAGATAGAATCTTAAAAGTGCCCGCCTTAACCTTTTGAAATGAAGAACTTACTGCACCTTGAACTTCCCCAGCAGTATCAGCTACTACGTCTAACTTAGCATCAGAAGCTTGAGTAAACGCTTTACTACTTATTTGTCCAAAAAAACTAGATACATTCATAATAAGCTCCAAACAATTAATGATATAATATTATAATTATACACTATTTCAAATTAAAAATATACTATTTTCGGTGCCTGACCCCGAAAGATAGGCAAGATTTGATAACTATACTGCTCGTGTTTCAAAAACTGGTTTTTTCTTCGGGATAAATCAAATCTGGGGATTCCTGACTTGAAAATTCCCAATTTTTGAATCGCTCTCAGTATAGATCTTTAATTACTGTAGTGCCAGAGAGTCCAGGCAGCAGTTTTGTCGAAATACGTGTCCCAAACCTTTGGAAGGAGCTTTAAGCCGAAGGTGCTTTTGCGGTAAAGCTTGATCTCATTTGTTTGGGGCTCATGAGCAAAGGCAAAAAGGTCACTTCCCCAATTTGTATCAGCAAATGAAATAATTCCAGGATTATCACGAATGTAAGTATAGGTATTGCCGCTGTCATGCCATGCGTCGCTAAATGATTTGAGGCCAGGCTTAAAAATAAATGCATGGACCTTGTTTGTCATAAGAATTCCCTTTACGGGATTTTCTTCAAATTGCCTAGAAATCTCATACGGAAGATCTTTCATGTAGTCAATCAATGCTGCACAAAGGTCAAGCGGAGTTTCAGAGAAAAAATCTTTTTTAACAAGAGGATTTTTTAGTAGATAATAACAACTTACAAGAGACTCTAAATTACCACCTGAAATATAGGCCCACGGCTCTTTATCTTTTAAAAGAAATTGCATCCCTTGAATCGTTTGAATTACTTTATCAATCACTTCTGAAATGAATTTCTTTGCTTCGGGAAATGCTGCTTTATAGATAAGATCCGGCTCAATTTGTTTAAAAAAATCAATAAGTGCAACTCTATATTGATTTTCATTATAAATCATTGTCCAGACAGTCGGATCGCTTCTTCCGTGCTTAAAAACGAGTCTAAAACCAGCAGGAGAATCCTCCAGTATTTCTGAATTGTCCTGACTCATCGAAGGATCGAAGACTTCTTGAAAATGACTCAGCGAAGCTTTTAATAATTCATCGACAAAAAATGGGAAAAACCCTGCAATTTTTTCGCCATAAGTTCTTTTTTCTTTAAGCTCGCTTGCAAAGATTGTCATTTGGGTTCTTTCTGAAATAGCGCCATTCTTACTATAGCGAACCTCTGAAAGATAAAGGTCTTCATCCAATCTACTGATATCTTTATTAACAGCATCTAACTTTTCTTCCAATAAAGAATATATGGCTTTACCAAGACCGCCCTCCTCTTTTGCATCTAAGCCAAGAGCTGAAAATAAATTCCACTTATAGGATTCTGTTTTCCAATCTGCAAATGATGCAACCGTATATTCATAGGTGCGGAGCAAAGGAGACTCAAAATCTAGATTTACTGAAGTCTTAATACTAATCGGAACTTTATATTCAGCTCCATCTATCACTCGTTTAAGCGAGCCTCTCATAATGAGTTCACAGAGGTCATTAAACAAAAACTCAGGATCATTTGTCTGCATTAAAATTATGGGAGCTGTAGCAAAGCAGGAGCCAACTGACTGCCTTAAAAAGGTGAGCAGCGCGCCAATAAGCGCAACTGAAATGTGTCGTTTATCCAAGCTTCCGCTATTACTAACTGCTACTCGAATAATCTCCTCTACCCAATTATTCGCAAGAGGAAGGCTAAGTTGTCTAAGTTTGATCTGAATTTTTTTTTGAAAAAATAGTTCAATTATTTGCTTTACGTGATCTGAAAAAATAGCATCAAACTCGCCATATGCCTTGATTTTAAAACCATTGAGAACTTCTTTGGCTTTCTTTAAATCAACATCTCCTGAAGCATTTACTATATAATCAGAAATTAGCCTAGAGAACCGGCAGATACGAAATTGCTCAATCTGGAAAATTCCACTTTCAATAGAGCGCTTGCAAAGCTCGTGATCTTCTGTTATTCTTGAGATATCCATCAATTCACCAGTATACAAAACTATGAAAATATCATGTAATGAAAAAGAGTTAGAATTAGACAGCCCAACAACAGGAATTGACCTTGTAGAGAAGCTGCACCAGCAAGAACCTGCACAAGCTACTGCTATTTATGTAAATGGAATTGCAAAGGATTTTTCAGAGACTTTGAATCCAGGCGACCTAGTAGAAATACTATCTTTTGATGACAAACGAGGAAAGGAAGTTTTCTGGCACTCTTCAGCACATATTATGGCGCAAGCAATCTTAAGACTTTGGCCAGATGCTAAGCCTACAATCGGTCCTGCTATTGATGCGGGCTTCTACTATGATTTTGCAAATCTATCACTTAGCGAAGATGACTTTCCAAAAATTGAAGAAGAAATTCAAAAAATTGTAAAAGAAAATTATAAACCGGAAAAAACAGAGTTTAAAAGCAAACAAGAAGCTATTGATTCGTTTAAGGACAATCCCTATAAGCAAGAACTCATTCGCGATTTGCCAGATACAGCACCAATTACAGGTTACAAGCAAGGTGAATTTTTCGACCTTTGTAGAGGTCCTCACCTTTCTGCGCTCGGCAAGGTAAAAGCTTTCAAGGTAATGAAAACATCAAGCGCATACTGGCGCGGTGACTCTACAAGAGATACATTGACTAGAGTTTATGGCATCTCTTTTCCTGACCGAAAATTATTAAAAGATTATCTAACACTTTTAGAAGAAGCAAAAAAGCGTGATCACAGAGTGCTCGGAACAAAGCTCGAGCTTTTTTCATTTTTTGATGTAGCTGCCGGAATGCCTCTCATTCAACCAAATGGAGTGTACATCTGGAATCAACTCCTAACCTACTGGAGAGAAGTACACAGAAGAGCTAAGTATAAAGAGATCAAGACGCCCGCAATGATGGACCGAAGCTTATGGGAAACATCTGGACATTGGGCTAACTATCGCGAAAATATGTATGTTAGTGAAATTGATAATCGCACCTACGCAATCAAACCAATGAATTGTCCTGCATGCATGCTCTACTTTGGGTCGAAAAGTCATAGTTATCGCGAGCTCCCTCTTAGAATTGGCGAAATCGGCCATGTTCATAGACATGAGCTTTCCGGATCACTCACAGGGCTATTAAGGGTTAGAGCATTTCATCAAGATGATGCCCACATTTTCATGAGACCTTGTGATATTAAATCTGAGATTCTTCGCGTACTAAAGCTTGTTGATGAAGTATACAAGATGTTTGGTCTTACATACAAAGTTGAACTTTCCACAAGACCTGAAAAAAATACAATTGGTTCCGACGAAGATTGGCTTCTCGCAACTGAAGGACTAAAAGGGGCTCTAGAAGAGTGGGGCATGCCTTATCGAATCAATGAAGGTGATGGTGCATTTTATGGACCTAAAATTGATCTTCATGTGGAAGACACACTTAAACGGACTTGGCAATGCGGAACAATTCAGCTTGATATGGCATTACCACAAAGATTTGAACTAAAATATACAGATAGTGATGGTGTAGAAAAGCGGCCTGTCATGATTCACCGTGTAATTTACGGCTCAATAGAAAGATTTTTAGCCATTTTAATTGAACACTTTGCTGGTAGATTTCCGCTATGGCTTAATCCGCGCGCCGTTCGAGTTCTTTGTGTTGCTGACAGACATGCTGAGTATGCAAGGCAAGTAGCTGATCAAATTGAATTAACAGGCATTCCTGTTGAAGTTGATGACACAAACGAATCGGTATCAAAAAAAGTTCGTCTTGCACAAATGGATCAAGTCAACTATATGTTGACTATAGGCGATCAAGAGTGTGAAAAGAAGACTATTTCTCTTCGAACCCGTGATAACGTGGTTGTTGGCGAGATGTCTTTAGAAAAATTTTTAGAGGGTGCAGAAAAGGAATATAAAGAAAGATCGCTTCATTCCTGCTATAAAGTATGAAAGACATCAATTCACTCTTATCAGAAAAGCTTGCCCATCAAAATCAGACAAAGCTTCAAACGCTTGCTGATAAAAATTTTGCTCATCCAACAATGGGCAGTTTTTTTAAAACAACGCCCCTTTCAGAAGGTGAAACTTTTACTCTTCATAAAATTCTTTTTGAAAACAAAACCAAATCCACTGATTTGGAAAATGATTTAGATTTTCTTAAAACACTTACGCAAGAAATTAAAGCAATACAAACCCAAGCAATTATTTTACATGGCGAGCGGATTAAAAAAGCGCAATTATTACTAAAAAAATATAAAGATGGCGCTTTTACAGAATGGCTCCTTACAGTTTATGGGAATCGTCAAACACCTTATAATTTTCTTCAATATTATGAATTTTATCTCACACTAACAGAGGGGTTGAGACCAAAACTATTAGATATGCCGAAACAAGCTGTTTATACACTCGCCAGCAGAAGCGGCTCTCAAGATAAAAAGCAGCTCATTATAGAATCTTATCAAGGAGAGGCTAAACATCTTATTTTAGCGAAAATCAGAAATACATTTCCCTTACCAACTTCCGACAGACGTAAACAAAAATTTTCAGAACAAATTATTCTCACCCTCTCTAGACTTATAGAGCAGGTTGATCAGAAAGAGTGGATTCCCACTAAAATTGAAAAGAAAAAAATTGAAACTCTTCTAAAAGCTTTTATAAAGAAAATTTAATAAAACTTCCTCGACAATTGATGTTTCTTTTTGTATAGTGATCATCAGTTTTATTATTAGGAGAATCACCTTGAGTAATCGTCCGTTAATTGTTAGTTATTATACAGAAGAGAGCCCGTACGCAAAAGAAGCAGCAGATCTTGTTGCATCTTGTAAAAAATTTAATTTAGATGTTGAGGTATCAGCAATCCCGAGTAAAGGATCTTGGAGCGCAAATTGCTGCTTTAAGCCTGAATTTCTTTTAGCTTGTTTAGAAAAACATAATAGGCCCCTTATTTGGACTGATATAGATAGTACTTTTTTTGCTTATCCAACGATATTTGATGATTGCAAAGCAGATGTTGCTTTACGCATCAATGATAATGTTCCTGTTGACTCCCCATCGAAAATTCTTTCCAACACTATGTATCTAAACAACACAACATCAACAAAAAAATTATTGAATTTTTGGAAAAAAGAGTGTGAGAAATTACTTCTAAAAGAAGGACCCGTATTTGATCAGGTCGCTCTTCGTAGAGTCATTCTTCATTACCCAACAATGGTTGAAATCAAACGTCTTCCTGCAACTTATATCACAGTAACTGATACTGTTGAAGACAGATCGGCTTTCCCAGACAATGCTGTTGTTGTACACTATAAGTTATCAAGACTGTACGCAAACGAACCTGCTTTGCAGAGCGTTTAAATCTTGAAGGCCCTTGTTGTTAGTTACTACACAAAAGGGACACCCTACGAAAAGGAAGCAACAGATCTTGTTGCTTCCTGCCTTAAATTCCATTTAGATCACGAAATTCTACCGGTCCCAAATCTGGGTTCCTGGAGCGCTAACTGTTGTTATAAACCTCAGTTTCTTCTAGATCAATTAGATAAACATAACCGCCCACTCATATGGACCGATGTTGATAGCACCTTTGTGCAAGCGCCCCTATTTTTTGAAACTTGCACTTCTGACCTTGCAATAAAAATCAATCACGCTCTTCCAAATGATGCAAAATCAAAAATTCTTACCGGAACCTTCTTTATTAACAATACACTCACTGCGCGCAATCTATTGCGTTTTTGGAAAGAGGAATGCGAAATTGCGCTAAAAGATAATTCTCTTCTATTTGATCAAGCAGTTCTTGCAAAAGTGCTCTTTGAAAAGATTCCTGAAATCCACATTACCGAACTCCCACCTTCTTATATCCACATTGAAGGTCACCCCGAAAACATCGGCGCGCCCGTAATTATCCACACACAAGCTTCACGCCTCTATCAAAAAATCATCGACGGTGAGGTCACATCTTCACTCACAGAGCTTCTAAATTCGACCGATTTAAAAAACCTTCGCAAATAGCTAGCCCGCATTTCTCACAAAAACTAGAAAATTCGGGCTAGCTGCTCATAGATTTCTTCGCGGGTATCAAATGTGACAGGCAGGAGCGGCAAGCGCAATACATCTTTGCATAGCGATTCCCTTGAAAGAGCGCACTTAATTCCTTGTGGATTTACCTCTAAAGATATGGCCCAGATAACCGATTTAATTGAATTATAAAGTTTTTCAGCCTTCAAAATATCATGATTTAATGCGGCTTTTATAATTTCTTTCCAAATACCTGGCAACAAATTTGCAATTACTGAAATAGAGCCTTTTGCGCCCATTTGAATCATTTCAATCGCGCGGTCATCATCACCTGATAAAATAATTGTATCGGGACTTTTTTCTAACAACTCTCGAAATGTACCTCTATTTTTAGAGCACTCCTTTATTCCCACAAGATGATCAAAACATGAAAGTTCGATTAAGGTTTCTAATCCAAGCTCAATCCCGCATCTACCGGGATGATGATAAGCAATGTAGGGTAATCCAACTTTACTAATCTCTTTAAAATGAGAAAGCACACCTTGATCTGTTGGCTTATTATAATAAGGTGTTATGATTAGCGCGCCATCTGCACCGATTTTTTTTGCAAGCGCTGTTAATTCAACCGTCTTCTTTGTAGAATTAGTACCTGTCCCCGCAATTACTGGAATCTTCCCATTCACTTGCTTCAGCACAAATTCAAGCACATCACAAAACTCGTCTCTCTCTAATGTGGGGCCCTCTCCGGTAGTTCCACCAATTACAATTGCATCTGTACCTTCCTCTAAATGAAGCTCAACAAGGTTTTTCAGAGCAATGTAATCAATATTTTCGCCACCACTTTCAAATGGAGTCACCAAAGCAACAATAGATCCCGTAAACATAAGCACACCCTTTTACAGAAAAATATATCACACAAACTTCAGACAATCAAAATAAAAAACATTAAGCGAGGAGCTCAGACCAAGAGTCCGCTTCATCAAGGAAATTTTTTATTGTATCTTGGAAAAAAGTGTATCTCTCTAGCGGAGGTACATTATAAAGAAAATAAACGCCTCTACCTGCATAATCTTTTATTGCAATCGAGCCGCAAACTGTAAATGGATAGGAAGAAAACTCCCTAATCTCAGGATGGTTTTTAGAAGAAACTTTAGTAGATATTTGCCACATGTCATTCTGCTCATTTGTAAAAATAAAAATCTCTTTGTCAAAAAGAAAGAGTCTTCCCTCTCCCCTTGTTGAAATCGATGCCAATATAGCTTTAAAGTCTCTAATCATGAATATAGTATAACAGAAACGCAACTTATGTAAAACAGCTTTACTTCTCGTAAAATAATTCACAACCAAACGATAATATAAAAATTTATTTATACACATGCGTTTTCTACTCATCTTATATTTTATTGTTTTTTTTAAAGATATTATGTATAGTTCTTAAATTTTATGTATAGGTATTGTCATGATAGGGGAGTTATGTGCTATTTGCCGGGATGAATTGGGAGATGAGCCTAAATCTTTGGTCCTTCATGCTAGCGAAAGTGTTACTCAAACTCCACATCTATTTCATACTGTCTGCCTAAATGGTTGGGCAGAGCATCACCCGACCTGTCCCGCATGCCTTCAATTGAGGGTTTCTATTTTTTCTATAAACGGCACATCAAAAGAAGAACGTTCAGATACTTTTATGCGCGCAGCAGTTTTTGCAAATTTTCAAGCTTTAGAAATTATTTTGCAAGGAGGTCCTCTTGCTGAAGATGTTATTTGCAGGGGCTTTGAAGAAGCGTTTATATCAAACCATAAGGCTGCAGATTATTTATATGAAAAATATCCATTTTTTCAAGAGAGATATAAATCATTAATGTCGTATAGGGAATTGAGTCGTAGAGGAGATATACCTGCTCTCAAACATTTATTAAATACTCAAATTCTTCTTCCGCATGAATTATATATACTAAAACGATTTGCTAATCAAACCTGCGCGCTCTATCCAGCTGGAGCTTGTATTTTTTTTATAACTGGATATACAGCTCCTATTAGAAGTAGTATATCATATATATTGAAAATCATTTTAGATAGAGGCCACTTAGAATGTGTTCAAACTATGGTGGAACACGGATTGATTACTCAATTTATGTTGAGTGAATGCTTTCCTCTACTTTATAATCAGATCCATCTGCATCCATTTTTTTCAGAAGTTTCATTAAATCTACGTGATAAACTCCGGCAGTTTTTTATATTAGCTCCACTAATTTCAACAAGAAATCTAGTAGAAATTAATGCATTTCTACAAAGAGAAGTTCTTACAGAGCCAAATCGTTTATATGCGAAGCATATGGCCTTTTTTCACTTAACAAAAGTGCAAACCTTGTATTTTAGTTCAATTTCTGAAAGAGGTATCGAATTAGAGGAAACGATTACAAGGTTTCCTTTACCCAAAAAAACTGACATAGAAATGATTTTGGAAAGCGGTCCGATATCAACGAAAGCTCGCGGTGACATTGTAATAAAAGCCTTAACAACACCTTTTTTTGATACGAACCGCGAAAGTTGGCTCGCCATCATCATAGAAAGTGGCCCTATTAGTCCAGAGGATCTCCATCGCATTCGAATTTTTCGATCTATTATCAGTGAAAACTTAATAGACCTATTAGGTCTTATGGAAAGCGATTCTATTAATGCAGTAAACTTTTTTGAAGGATGTAAAGTTGCTTTATATAACGGAAGTGATCGTAGCTTACAAGCGCTTTTAAGTTATCATTCGAATGTTGAGAAATATATTCAAATATGGCGGCAATCAAATGAATACTTACTATTTCGTAATGGTATTCAGCGAGATGTGGTTGTAAAAAAGCTATTAAAATCTTTGCGATTACATTGCCCTGAAAAGGATGTGATTAAATTTTGCAATATGATAGTTAATTCTCAACAAAGCCACCATTCAGATATTCAAGCTTGCCTTCCATTTACAACGGCTACTCTTGATCTATCTAATTTTGTTCAGATGATTCATTATGGTCTTTTGCAAAATAGACCAAAAGCAATTGCACGGACTATAGAGAATAGAACAAAGAGCAAGTGGCCCCTTGCGGGCAAATTGGGGCGCTCTTCCGCTCTCTTGGACACATCTATTAGAATAGCCCGCGAAAGGGGTTTAGACGACATCGTTTCCCACTTAAGGTCTGCACAAAGATTGGATCGATTAAAACGCGCTCCCGAAATTTTAGCAGGACATCTCATAGGATTGCCTTTTTTCTTAATTGGAAAAACGCAGCAGCTTATCGATAGAATCCGTGATATAGCACCCCACCGGATTGCCCCATATGAACCACATATACAAGGGAGGTAAAAAGAAATTCCAGCAAGCTTTCAGATTGTAAAAACATCACTTTTCATTTTAGCAAGAAAGAAGAATGCTAGAGCCATTGATAAGGATGCAAATATAAAAGGAATTTGACTATGAGCTTGAAGAAAAAAACCTCCAAATAAGGGGGCAAGCAGCATTGCTAACGATTGGACAGATTGTGAAATTCCTAAAGCTTTTCCTTGAGATGCTTTATTAGCGGACTTAGACATGATTCCCATAAGAATCGGCCAAATGCCTCCTGCAAGAAAAACAGCCAAAGCTGTTATAATGATAAAGTGGTAAAATTTACTTGGATATGGTATAAAAGCAACGATCCCTCCAAATAATATAAAGAAACAAAGTAAAATAATCTTTTGTCTCGACCAGAGGCGAACAAAAAGGGAAATAGTTATAGTCCCTACAAACCAAACAATTCCCATAAGAGCTGTTAAGTCGCCAATTAAGGAACTAGGTGCTTCGAACTCTTCAACGAGTAAAGCGGGAAGAAACTGATAAAGCATATTCCAAGCAAATAGAAAGAAAAAAAACACAGCATATAAGGAACGTATCGATTGTGTTTGAAATGCGCCCTCTACATTATGAATCGCTTTTATCGGATCAACAATGACATTTTCTTTATTCGTGCAAGTTTCCTTAAAAGCAAAAACTATCAAAATAAGATTAAAAAGCGCAAGTGCTGTTCCGACCCACAAAGGAAATGAAAAGCTAAACAAAGGTGATACAGATCGGTCAGATAATCTTCCTCCAATAAAAGGGCCCAACACAAACATAACGCCTGCAATAGCAGAACCGTAACTAAAATATCTCGCTCTTTTTTTCTCGTCGTGACTAATATCCGCGAGCGTAGCAAGACACACAGAAAAATTAGCTGCACCAAGCCCTGTGATAAACCTTCCAATAAATAAAAGGCTTAAGTGGCGATACTGAATCCCAAATCCTGATAAAAAGTAACCAACAACCTCAAGTATTATTGTAATAATAAATGCATTCTTTCTCCCCTTCCTATCTGAATACTCGCCAATTAAGGGAGAAAATATGAATTGAGCTAATGGAAAAGCTGCAAGAAAGATTCCAAATAAAATTGATCGAATACTCTCAGGAATTTCTGCTTGTATTATTGATTCTGAACTTCCGAGAAAAAGTGGCGCCAATATGGGGAAAATGATTGTGGCACTAAGAGATGAAAGTGCAAAAGTAGCAAGTATTACAACAAATGGAAATTTTTTTATCTGGCCCAGTCAATCTCCTCTTTCCCTATAGTTTTAAGAAACGCATTTGCTTTTGAAAAATGCTTACAACCATAAAATTTACGGACAGACAGCGGAGATGGATGAGCTGCTGTTAGCACTAAATGGTGGTCATGTAAAACAGATTTACATTTATTCATAGCATGCTTTCCCCATAAAATAAAAACAACTGGATCGCGTCTTAATTCTAGCTTTTCAATAACTGCATCTGTAAACCTTTCCCACCCTTTTCCATTGTGTGACAAAGGCTCCCCTGGCTTTACGGTAAGGGTTGTATTTAACAACAAAACGCCCTGTTTTGCCCATTCATCTAGACATCCATCTTTTTTAATACCAATATCTAAATCTTCTTGCAACTCTTTATATATATTTTTTAAAGAGGGAGGAAGTTTAACGCCCTTTTTTACGCTAAAACAAAGGCCGTGTGCTTGTCCTGGGCCGTGGTATGGATCTTGTCCTACAATAACAACCTTTACATTTTCAAATGGGGTTAGACTAAACGCTTCAAAAACCTCATTTCTAGAGGGATAGAATTCTCCTTCATTTTCTAAAAACAAAAGCAACTCTTTAAAATATTTTTCATTAAACTCTTTGGACAATATTTTTTTCCAGCTTTTTTCAATCTCCAAAACAGCTCCTTGACATTTTCGCTACTGCAGCATAGCATATAGGCAGATTTATTTCATTTCAGGGTGTGGCGCAGCCTGGTTAGCGTGCAAGTCTGGGGGGCTTGAGGTCGGAGGTTCGAATCCTCTCACCCTGAATTTCCAAAATATCATTTAAAAAAATAAATAGAGCAGGGCAAAAGGCACCCATGCTATTACCCATAAGTCGCCTCAAGACTCTCTACATAAGCTTTTCCAATGAGCAAAATTGTTAAATTTCATCAGCGCAGAGGCACTAGCGTGAACTAGAGACGCGTAGGCCACAGAGAAGAAAAATATAGAGTGAAGAGTGCAGCGATCTTTAATTTAACAGGTTAATATAGATTTGAGTTTAAAAGCGGTTTTTTCTTGTTTTTTTTCTCAGCGACCTCAGCGTCTCCGCTGCATGCTAGTGCCTCTGCGCTGATGAAATTTGGCAAGATTTAGAGCTTGAAGACCCCCTCTGTATAAGCCTTAGAAACTGTCCTAAAACCTAAAATTTAAAAAAATAGTACAATTTTTGTCGCGCAGCTGCCATCAATTAAGAATGTACAGCGAAGCATGTTTCTGATCAGGAAGTGAACATGCTTCGCTGTGATTCCTAATTGGTGGCTGCTGTGCGCCAAAATTTATTTTTTGGTTATTACAATGGGTTTTAGGAGCAGGCTCTTAATAGGACTTATGGGTAATACGATGCGAGCACCGACACGTTAAGGTTTTGGGCAACCTGTCTGGTGTGAATCTTTCTTCTTTGTTCATGATATGTTTGCGGGGGTGTTCACAACATCTGAATGTTTATAAAGTGGGGTGTTATAAACACGATGTCGACAAGTTGTAAACAAACCTTTCCTCTATGAGGAAATTGTGTTATGAACAAATCCACAATCTATGAAGAAGAAGAAAATACTAAATTCTATTATACTCTATAATTTTAAGCTGTGGAGATTGTTCATATGTTTCTTGCTCGTAATTTATTTAAGCTTTCCAATCAGGTTTTCTCTTCATATTTTTCCGGAGATCTGGAAGGTTGGAAGATCTTAGATTCTTTGGATGAAATTTTAAAACATTGCTCTTTTGAAAAATTAAGCACCTTAAAAAAAGGTGTCTTTTTAGATAATGAGAAGGCAATTTACATTGGAAAAGATTGTGTGATTCAAGAAGGCTCTTATTTAGAAGGACCTTGTTATATTGGTGACGGATGTGAAATACGAAATGGTGCCTATATCAGAAAGGGGAGTGTAATTGGTAATGAATGTGTAATCGGACATGCAACAGAAATAAACAGGAGTTTAATCCTAGATGGGGCAAAAATTCCCCATTTAAACTACGTAGGTGACTCTGTTATTGGTGAAGGTGTCAATCTAGGCGCTGGAACAAAATGCGCTAATCTAAGGCTAGATGAAAAGGAAATTGCTGTTATTTGGAATGGAAATAAAATTGCTACGGGTAGAACTAAATTTGGCGCTTTGATTGGACACGGAGCTTTTGTTGGGTGCAACACTGTTTTGAATCCAGGCACTGTTCTTTTACCTTTCTCTAAGGTGGGACCTTGTCTTTCGATAAAAGGAGTCATTCAATGAATGTAGAAATTGAGCAAGCGATAAGACATGCTTTCCCAGAAAGCAATGAGTTAACAAGTGCTGTTTCTTACGCGCTATTAAGTGGGGGAAAGAGGATTCGCCCGCTTATTGTTCATTATATAGCAGAAGCTCTTGATTGCAATTTTCCTGTAATGGATGCAGCTCTTGCTGTTGAGTTTTTTCATACTGCATCACTTATTGCCGATGACTTGCCTTGTATGGATAATGATGAGATAAGAAGGGGTGAAAAATCGCTTCATGAAGTTTATGGAGAAACTGTTGCTTTACTTGCAAGCTATGCATTGATTTCTGAAGCCTTTAAAAAAATTGAAGAAAACGGGCGAAAAATGGCGCTTTTATCCCCACATGCCTATGAGGCTGTAGTCATTGCTCTTGGTCATGCTGCTGCGGCAGCGGGAATAAGAGGTGCGGTTTTAGGTCAATATTATGATTTGTTTTATGGAAAAAAAGAGGCTCTTACAGAAGAGCTGTTAGAAAGGGTGATTTATTTGAAAACAGGAACACTTTTTGAGGGATCATTTGTCCTGGGTTGGGTTTTTGGAGGCGGGGACTTTGCTTTGCTTGATCAAATAAAAAAGTTAGCTGGGCATTTTGGTCTTGCCTTTCAAATACGTGACGATCTTAAGGACATCCCTCAAGATCTGGATAAAAATAGCATGAATTTTGCACTGTTTTTAGGGAGAGATCTTGCTCTTAAGCGTTTTCACCATGAAATAGAAAGGTGCTTTGCTATTTTAGAAGATCTCCCGATTAATAAAACTAAACTCCACTTGCTGCTAACTGAGCTTGCTCGGGGGATTTAATCTCAAACTTCTCTTTGTAAGCTTTTAATATTACGCTTTCAAGTTCCTCTAAAAGCTGCGGATTTTGCTTTAGTTCCGTCCGCGCACTCTCTCTACCTTGAAATTTATGCCCCTTATAGCTAAGCCAAGGCCCTTTTCTTTCAATTATATTCATTTCAGTTCCTAAATCAATAATATCGCCAGTCTTTGAAATCCCTTCATTAAATATAATATCAAATTCTGCCGATTTAAATGGGGGCGCCATTTTGTTTTTCAGTACTTTTACCCTAACTCTATTTCCAAATTCAACTCCGTCTGCTGTTTTTAAGCCGCCGGTTCGTCTAATTTCAATTCGAATGGATGCATAAAACTTAAGAGCTCTTCCGCCGGTTGTTGTTTCAGGGTTACCAAACATCACACCAATTTTTTCCCTAATCTGGTTGATAAATATGGCACATGTATTGCTTTTTGATAGAGTGGCCGTTAACTTTCTTAGTGCTTGTGACATAAGTCTAGCTTGAAGACCAATATGTGCATCTCCGATTTCTCCCTCAAGTTCACTTTTAGGCACAAGTGCAGCAACTGAATCGACTACAATTACATCAACTGCATTTGATCTTGCAAGCATTTCAGCAATATTGAGCGCTTCTTCACCAGAATCTGGTTGTGAAATAAGAAGATCATTTAGGTTTACTCCAATTTTTGCTGCATAACCTGGATCCACAGCATGTTCTGCGTCAATGTATGCTGCAATACCGCCAGCTTTTTGGCAATTTGCTACAATATGCATTGCAAGTGTTGATTTACCAGACGATTCTGGTCCGTAAAGTTCTACAACTCTACCTCTTGGGACTCCACCAATTCCAAGTGCTATATCTAGCGAGAGTGAACCTGTTGGAATTACTTGAATGCTATGAGAGAGAGAGTGTTTGCCAAGAGACATAATTGATCCCTCACCAAACTGTTTTTCAATTTGAGAAAGAGCGAGTGCTAAAGCTTTCTTTTTTCCATTTTCATCATTAGTTGTCATAGATAATCTCCAAATTAAATCTTTGCAAGAAACTATAGCATACATTATTTGTAGTGACAACATGGCTTTGAAATTTTTAGTAGGTGATATTGGTGGAACTAAGACGGAGCTTGCTCTTACTTCTGACGGAATTATTTTTGAACGGATAGAATTGTTTCACAGTAAAAAATACGACTCACTAGAAGAGATTCTAAATCTTTTTCTTGGGGGGATTCAGGTCTTTGGCGCCTGTTTTGGAGTTGCTGGTCCTGTAAAGGAAGGTATTTGCAAGGCAACAAATCTTCCTTGGATTATTGAAGAGCAAAAGATTAAAGATAGGTTTGCAATTGAAAAGGTCCTTCTTGTAAATGATATAACCGCATGTGCTTACGGTGTTTTGAATATTAGGAATGAAATGCTTTATACTCTGAATAAGGGGCAGATTGATGAGTTAGGCAACAGGGCAATTATTTCTCCAGGGACAGGTCTTGGCGAAGCATTAATGATATATAGTGAAAAAAGACTAATACCTGTTGCATCGGAGGGGGGGCACTCAGATTTTGCACCAAGAAATGAAAACGAAATTGAGCTTTTCCGATATTTAAAAGAGAAGTATGGGCGTGTTTCTTATGAAAGAATTTTGTCTGGAAATGGGCTTTCTGATATCTATTCATTTCTTGCTAAGGGTATTAAAAAAGATCCTGATGAAATTTCTAGAGAAGCATGTCTTTCTGAATGCTCAATTGAAAAACAAGCAGTGAAACTATTTTGCGAGATACTTGGAGCGGAGGGGGGAAATCTTGCTTTGAAGGGATATACTACGGGAGGAATATATATTGGTGGGGGAATTGCGCCAAAGATATTAGAGATTCTAAAAGAAGGAGATTTCTTGACTGGTTTTTTTGACAAAGGACGGTTTTCTGATCTTTTAAAACAAGTTCCCATCTCCATAATTTTAGATTTTCAGATAAATATCCGCGGAGCTGCATTTTTTTTCTTAAATTCTTCTAAAATGTAAGTTTTCATAGAGGAAATTACGGATAAAAAAATAAAATTTTCATCATTTTTCCTATAAAAATAAGGTGTTTAAGAAAAAAGTGTTTTAATAATATTGAAAATTATTTTATAGGAAAGTAAGATAGACAGAAAACAACCTATGAGAGGTAACATGAGTAAGTACATTAACAGTATGATGCAGATATCTGCAGCGTCTGTTGTTATGATGACTGCAGGTTATGCAGATCAAACAACTTCAAGTCAAACATCATCAATGCCGCATTGCATGCCGACAGAGATGTGTTCAGCTTACCCAATGCTTAATAATGGATATAACGTCCATATGGACATTGGTTATTTACTTGAGCAATTCGTTCTAACAGGAACAGATTTTGCTTATACATTGGCAAATGGTGGATTTGACGTTGCTGGAGATCAAACTTTTCCAGTTTCTTCTAAAATTCTTCGTCCTAAGTTCAACGTAGCAAGTGGTCTTACAGCTGAATTAGGCTTTTATTTTGAGCATGACAATTGGTTCTTAAATTCAAAGTTTGATTGGGTGAGCCGTAAAGGACATAGATCATTTACTGCTGTAGGTTCAGAGCAAGTTGTTCCATTTAGCACATACACAACCAATTTACTTGGTGGTACTTCTGATGTTCATGCTTTTGCTTATGCAAAAGACAAACTTAAAGTTAGTTACTATGATCTACAAATCGATCTTAATCGTGGTACCTATGTTACTAAATCATTTGCGCTTGAGCCTCATACAGGTCTAAAAGCTGCTTGGATTTATTACACAGATGACCAAACATTTGCTAGCTCTTCAGATTTAGCAACTGCTGCTACAGTTTTGGGCCAAACAAATACTACAAGTTTCTGGGGCCTTGGACCTGATTTTGGTCTAAACTCAACTTGGGTGTTTGGAAGCGGATTCTCAATGTATTGCGATACAACAGTAGCTCTTCTTTGTGGTGGTGCTAATGCTAAGTTTGATGCAAGCTATAATGGATCTGAACTTTATGAAGTTTATGCATCTGAGCGTCCAATTGTGTTCACACCAACAGCAAGAGCTGTACTTGGTTTCCAATACAATTCAGCTATGTATGACAACTCACAGAATGTGAGAGTTAGACTTGGTTTAGATACAGCTTACTACTGGAATCAGTTCCAACACGTTGCAAATACTGCTAGCTATGAAGGACAATTGTTCTCATTAGCTGATCAAGGTTCCTTTGCAATGATTGGTTTGATTGTAGAACTTGGTTGGGATTTCTAATCTAACCTTAAGTAAAGTAAGTCAAAATATTAAAAGCGGGGCCTTTGCCCCGCTTTTTCTTTTCCCCCCTTTCAGAAAAAAATCATCCGTCGCAAGAAGATAAATATTCACTGCAGAGTCGCAGAAAATAAATAATGAAACCACAAAGATCTAGAGATGCGCTCAGCGCAAAGAAAAAGATGTATCTGACAGATAAACCTATCGAACAAATTTAAAGGACTATAACGACATATCAGAATTTATGTGTTTTTTGCGCCGAGCGCCTCTCTAGATCTCTGTGATCTCTGTGGTAAAAATCTGATACTTCGAACAGTTATACACCACTCCCTCTTTCATCCATTTCCACAGCCGTTCAATAGGATTCAAGTTGGGACTCTAGGGGGGAAGGAAATGCAACTCTATCTTAGAGCCTGTCCTAAAACCTTCCACAGAACATCAAAAAAAATTTAATTTTCTTATATTATTTTCTTCTTTGCGCTCCTTTGCGTCTTTGCGCCTTTGCGTGAATTTATTTTAAAAGACTGAT
>JACCDT010091994.1_pt1 | contig 63145 bp, 56 predicted proteins | sample 7446291 | NCBI WGS metagenome assembly JACCDT01 (sample SAMN15323446, study PRJNA562643) | freshwater metagenome | isolation source: river surface water | place: USA:Blue River Watershed | collected 2017-08-17 | reverse complement strand
GTGAACATGAGTTGGGGGCTCTACCATTTCGGTACCCTAGACGGCACCTCTATTTTGAGTCAGGCTATTACCGCTTTCAGCAACCTAGGGGTTGTGTTTGTCAATTCTGGAGGCAATAACGGCAACGTCAACTTCCACCTCAAAAAAACCTTCAACAACGATCAACTCAAGTCCAGAATTGAATTCTATGACTACGCAGCCAACCCAAATATGTGGGGCCAGAGCATACATGCTTGGGGCGAGGCGGGTCAAAGCTTTGCCAACGGCATTATTGTGACCAATAGCGCCAATGTCCAATTGGCAGAAAGCCCTTACTACAGCACCGCAAGCACTACAAGCTACATCGACACCTTCTTGGTCGTGAATCAAGACACCATTTGGTACAACATTTCTGCCGACGCAGCACATCCGCTCAACGGCAAACCGCAAATGCGCTTGCGCATCAAAAACACAAATACCAGCTTGCGCATTCAACTCAAATCGCAAGCGAGTAGCGGCACCGTTCATTACTGGAACGTCACTGAGCTCAGTACCGATGTCGGCAACTGGGGCATGGCCTTTTTAGCAGCAGGCAGCGGCACCACAGCCGGCGACAACCAAAATGGCATCAGCGAGCCTTCTTGTGCCGACGACGTCATCAGCGTTGGGGCTTATGCCACCCAATACGCCACGAGCTCCGGTTCTTTAGTTGGAGGTGCGTTGGCCTCATTCTCTAGCAAAGGTCCGCGCTATGATGGCGCCATGAAGCCCGACATCGCCGCACCTGGCGTTGCTATTGCCTCCGCTATTTCCTCTTTTACAGATGGCTCTTACACAAGTGTAGCCACCACTGATTTCAACAATACTACTTATCGTTTTGCCAAATTCTCTGGAACCTCAATGGCCTCGCCAATGGTGGCTGGCGTGGTGGCCCTTATGCTCGAAGCAAACCCATATTTATCAGCAGCACAAGTGAAGCAAATCATCATGCAAACGGCTCGCCAAGACAACTACACGGGCGTCATCCCGACAGAAGGCAGCCCGCAGTGGGGCGCTGGCAAAATCAACGCCTACGCCGCCGTTCAGCTCGCTGTTCAAACCCTAGGTCTATTAGAAGCTGCTCCCATCTTAGAGTGGTCGGTTTATCCGAACCCCGTCCAGCACTACCTACACTTTACCATCGTTGAGCTGCCCGAATTTGCAGAAATCATCGGCCTAGATGGCAAACGCTATTGGGTTGCCATTGACAACGGCAAAATGTCAGTTCAAGACCTGCCAACAGGTACCTACTACGTGCGTTTGCAGCAGAACGGACGCATACAGCAAGCACCTTTCGTCAAAATCTAATATGGAACTCCGCCTTGCAAGCCCAAGCGAACTTTCTATTCTAGAAAGTTTAGCACGACAGATTTGGCCCCAGGCCTACGCAAACATCATTAGCCCGGCTCAAATTGAATTCATGCTCAACTGGATGTACAGCTGTGAGACGCTTCAAAAGCAACAGGCCGAAGGTCACGAATTTTACATCTTAGCACTTGACGGCCACGACATCGGGTTTATTGCCCTGGAATGGGTCCATGAGGCGCATGCGGTTTTCAAACGACAGCTGAAAATCAATAAACTGTATGTCCTGACTGAATTTCAAGGTAAAGGAGCAGGCCGAGTCTTGGTGGAGAAAGCAACTGAGCGCGCCTTAGCAACTGCCTGTGAAGCCATTTTTCTGCAGGTCAATAAAGTCAATCCAGCCAAAAACTTCTATCTCCAATTGGGTTTTCAAGTAAGAGAAGAAGCTGTTTTCGATATCGGGAACGGTTTTGTCATGGACGACTACATCATGGAAGTACAGCTCTGAGCTTTTTTGTATCTTCGTAAACCTAAAAAAATTACCCATGCTCAAAATCGATATGCACAGCCATATTTTGCCGCAAACCATGCCCAATTGGACGCAAAAATTTGGTTACGGCAAATTCATTCACCTCGAACCCAATACCGATGGCAGCGCCAACATGATGCAAGGCGGGCAATTTTTTAGACGCATCGTGGAAAATTGTTGGGATGCACCACTGCGCATTGAAGAATACAAACCCTTTCATACACAAGTTCAGGTCGTTTGCACGATCCCGGTCATGTTCTCTTATTGGGCCAAAACGGCCGACGCGCTAGAGTTATCTCGATATCTCAACGACCATATCGCCGAACTCGTACAACGCTATCCTAAAAACTATATCGGCCTGGCAACTATACCTATGCAAGATGCCGAAGCCGCTATTTTAGAACTCGAACGCGCCAAATCAATAGGCCATGTCGGGATCCAAATTGGTTCTAATATCAACGACGAAAATTTATCAGAAGACAAGTTCTTTCCAATTTTTGAGGCCTGCGAACGCCTCGGCATGGCAGTCATGATCCACCCTTGGCAAATGATGGGCTTTGACAGCATGAAAAAATACTGGCTACCTTGGTTGGTTGGCATGCCAGCAGAAACCTCGCGTGCAGCTTGTTCACTGATTTTTGGCGGCGTCTTGGAACGCCTACCCAATTTACGCGTTTGCTTCTCACATGCAGGCGGCTCGTTTCTGCCAACGCTTGGACGCATCGAGCACGGCTTCAATTGCCGCCCAGATTTAGTGGCCATAGACAACCCGCACAACCCGCGTACTTATTTAGGAAAATTCTGGGTAGATAGCATTACACACGACATCGATGCACTCGAATACATTCTTAAAATGCAGGGTTCCAAACGGGTTTGCCTAGGCAGTGACTACCCCTTCCCGCTCGGCGATTTAGAAATTGGTCAGTTCATTGAAGACAGCAGCTTAAGTACTGAAGTCAAGGAAGATATTTTCTGCAATGCGACCTTAGAATGGCTACAGCTCGATAAAAATCAGTTTATCTAATCAATTTCATATTTCAAGCGGATCGTGACGCTCGCCGTTTTGCGGCGCGAACTCGTATTGAAGCTTCCTCCCCACTCGTACTCTTCAGAAGAGTTCTCCGCTGTAATTTGAAATACTCCCATGTCGGCAAACATCAGTTTACCTAAACTACCACCGCCATTTTCGGCTATTTTGGCCGCGCGTTCATGTGCATCTTTGGTAGCCGCCTCAATCATTTTGAGCTTCAATTGCGCCAACTTCGTGTAGTAATATTCTGGCGCATATGAATTGAGTTCGATACCTGCGTCTATCAGTTCAGAAACCTGACGCGAAGTTTGTTCAACAACGTTTACTTTTTTAGAGCTTACTTTGACACTCTGATTGAGCGAATAACCGTCGAAAATCGTTTGGCGGACATTGCCTTCATCGTCGTAGATATTGCTCCATTCTTTGGAAATATCCGCTGCCTCAAATACCATTTCTTCGTCTGAAATTCCGCGAGATTTGAGGTAAGATTTTACTTTTCGAATATCTGCATTGAGTTGGGCATATGCGTCTTTGAGCTCCATACTTCTGCGAGAAAAAGAAGCGCGCCAAACAATCAGATCTGAATCAAAGGATTCTTCCCCCAAACCAATAACCGAAACGGTGTCGTCGGGCTTGCCTTTTGACATATAAGACTTTCCTAAAATGAGGCCGGTAATAATGACTGCTGCACAGATAAGGAAGGTTGCGAAGTGGTGTTTGAGGAAATTCATCTTGATTTTTTTAACAATTCTAAACCAAGGTAGTGCAAATTTGTTACAAAAACATGGAAACTAAAATTATCGCTATTATTGGCGCATCGAAAGGCATCGGATTTGCCCTAGCCAACCAACTACTCGAAGCAGGCCACCACGTTTTTGCCACCTATGCAAACACCAGTCCTACATTTACGCATCCGAATTTAACTTGGGTGCATTACAATGTCTTGGAACCTACTGCGCTTCAATTTCCCGATATTTTAGACGGATTGGTTTATTGCCCGGGTACTATTTCGCTGAAACCATTCAACAGATTTGGTTCTGCAGATTTTCAAGCCGATTACCAACTCCAGGTTCTGGGTGCCATTCAGAGCGTTCAAAACGCGCTTCCGTCACTTAAAAAAAGCGCACAAGCATCCGTAGTGCTCTTTTCGACAGTAGCAGTTCAGCAAGGCTTGCCGTTTCATAGTTTGGTTTCTGCCTCAAAAGGTGCTATTGAAGGCCTCACACGCGCACTCGCTGCAGAATTTGCCCCTAAAATTCGCGTGAATGCCATTGCACCTTCACTCACCAACACCCCACTCGCTGAAAACCTGCTCAACTCCGACGCTAAAAAAGAAGCCAACGGAGCCAGGCATCCGCTCAAACGTGTGGGTGAGCCTGCCGATATCGCCGCAATGGCAGCCTTCTTACTGAGCGCTAATGCATCTTGGATTAGTGGACAAATTTTGCATGTAGATGGCGGTATTTCTAGCTTGCGCGTATGATGCCCTTGCTTTCCATTGTCGAAATCTATGCGCTCATTGATCAGTTCGATCCAATTCGCTATGGAAAGTCACGCAATTACCAAAATGGGAACGTTTCCAAGTTGTCTCCATATATTTCGCGCGGCGTCATCTCCACGCGCCAAATTTATGAACGCTTGCGCCAAAGGGGCTTTTCATTGTATGAAATGGAAGCTTTTCTGATGGAACTTTGTTGGCGAGACCATTCGCAAAGAGTTTGGCAGCACCACGACCCACAACTTGAAGCGCGTGCTCCACAACATTATATCCACAACGACCAACAACTGCCTGCGGCCATTCTAGAGGCCAATACCGGTATTCAGGCCATTGACGAGGCGCTGCGCGAGCTCAAAGACACAGGTTACATGCACAACCACCTGCGCATGTATTTGGCTGCACTCGTCTGCAACCATTACGGTGCACATTGGCGTACGGCTGCCAAATGGTTTTTTGGGCAGCTCTGCGACGCCGATGCGGCGAGCAATCACCTCAGTTGGCAATGGGTTTGTGGCGCAAATGCACCCAAAGTATATTACGCCAACCAAGACAACATCAATAAATATACGGGAAGTGAGCAAAAAGGCACCCCTCTCGATACTTCCTATGAAGAATTACCCCAACTTCACATCGCCTGCACGTGGGCCAATCCGAATTCAACCTTTATTCCGGAAGTTGCAGGGATCAACCACTTTCAAGCTGATCTTCCAACCTTACTCTACACACCATATCACCTTGACCCCAATTGGCGCAATGAGCAGCAAGCCAATAAAATACTTTTTTGGGATTTGGAGCAGTGGCAGCACTATCCATTTAACGAAAATATCTTCAATTGGATCAATGAACTAGCCCACTTGCAAATTCCCGATTTACAGGTGGTAGTTGGTGATTGGAAAAGCATCCAACAAACCCTAGACCTGACTCGCGTATTCACCAAAGAACACCCTCTTACAGCAGCATACGGAGTCAATATAGACCAAAGAGATTGGCTGTGGGCACTGAGCGCAGAAAAACCAGGGTCATTTTTCAATTACTGGAAAAAAGTTCAAAAACACCTGCGCCGTGAAAACTGAATTAGGTGTGGTATGGTTCAAGCGAGACTTGCGCCTCCTCGACCACGCCGCGTTGTGCGCAGCAGAGCAAAGCCAATTACCGCTGCTCTATTTATGGTTAATAGAACCAACGGAATGGACTGCTCCTGAAAACGCCTTGCGGCATTGGCAATTTCAGTATGCATCTGTACTGCAAATCAACAAAGAATTGACTCAAATTGGCAGAAATATCCACATTTGTATGGGTGAAGCCACTGCAGTTTTTGAAGAATTGCATGCAGCATACGATATCAAAGCAGTTTGGAGCTACCAAGAATCGGGTCCGCCAAGAACCTTTACCCGAGACCGCGCGTTGCAGGCTTTTTTCAAGCAACAGCGTATCAAATGGACAGAATTTCAGAGAGACGGCATCGTACGCGGCCTTAAAAACCGCAAAAACTGGGACAAATCATGGTTTGCCTATGTGAACAGCCCCATCTTGCATTTTACACCAAATGTCGCAAACAAATTTATAGCTTGGGATCACCCTTTCAGCCTACCTGAACAGCTACAAGCACAATTGGAACAATACCCCGATAGCTTTCAAAAAGCCGGGCCTTACTATGCGCTTCGTTACCTTTCTGATTTCTTAGAAAAAAGAAGCTGGTTCTACCAGAAAGGAATCTCCAAACCCGCCATGAGTAGAAAAAGCTGTAGCCGACTCTCCCCTTTTTTAGCTTGGGGCAATTTATCGATTCGGCAAGTGGTGCGAGCTAGCTCCGCGTACCTCAAACAGCCTCAAAACAAACAAAACCTCGACGCTTTCTTAACGCGCCTACATTGGCATTGTCATTTTATTCAAAAGTTTGAAACCGATTGCACGTATGCCACACACTGCATCAACAAAGCATATGAGGGCTTGACCTATCCCAAAGACGACGCCTTACTCGCCGCCTGGAAAAGCGGAACAACTGGTTTTCCGTTGGTAGATGCCAACATGCGCTGCTTACAGCAAACCGGCTGGATCAATTTTCGAATGCGGGCCTTGCTGGTCTCTTTTTTGTGTCATCATTTGCTGCAAAACTGGCAAGATGGCGTAAATCATTTGGCTAATCTCTTTTTAGATTTTGAACCCGGCATACATTACCCGCAATTTCAGATGCAGGCAGGCACCACAGGCGTCAATACCATTCGTGTGTATAATCCTGTTCACAATAGCTACAAACACGATCCAGATGCGGTTTTCATCAAACAATGGGTGCCTGAGCTCGCTGAACTTCCGCTGCCCTATATTCATGAGCCGTGGAAAATGACCGAGATGGATATGGAACTGTACCACTTCAAATTAGGGAGAGATTACCCCTTACCTATTGTAGATCCGAAAGATGCAAGAAAAGAGGAACGTAAATTTCTCTGGGACATCCGAAAAAGTGCAAAAGGGAAAAGCGAAGGCCAGAAAATTATTGAGACCTTGGTGCGGCCCTCAAAGGCGCGCCAAGAACCAAAAGCAAAGCAGACCCAAAGTCAGAGAAACAAAGATATTGAGTCCAAACAAGGCCAATTGCCCTTGTTGTAGGAGCTGATAATTCTCAAAGGAAAACGTACTAAACGTAGACAACCCTCCGCAGAAACCTACTACGATGAGGGGTTGAAGGCTTGTCCATTTTGGATGGTCCTTGAATTGAAATAGGAGGACCGCTAAAAGCAAACTAGCGATGACATTACTCAGCAAGGTAGACCACGGAAAACCAGTTTTGTCGATCGGTAAGACGCGCGCTAAAAACCAACGCAAGATGCTACCCAAGCCACCTCCTACAAAAACCAATAATACCGTTTTTAGTCCCATTTTGAGATCAATTGAGCAAATAAATGTCGCCTAAAAAGCCATCCCATCAAGAGGCCTAACAAAGCGCCACACAACACGTCAGATGGAAAGTGTACGCCAAGATAAACGCGACTGTAGGCCACCAAAAAAACGTAAACACCAAGTAGATAAATGGAATAAGTATACTTTTTCAGGTAAGGCAACACAAAGGCAAACATGGCGGCCAAATTGGCGGCATGAGACGAAACAAAACCAAACTTTCCGCCCAAATAAGGATTGTCGGGGCCAATCATATAAAAATGCAGATAATTCCCTACAATTGGGTCGTGAGAAGGCCGCAATCTTTCAAAATAATCTTTGAAGAGTTGTGTTGAAATGACATCTGTTAAGGATACAACCACGAGCGCCAATAAAAATAAAAGACTCGTTTTTCTCCAAGAAAACTGACTTTTGAGCAACAAAACGATGCAAAAGGCAAGCGGAATATTGATCCATTTAGAAGAAAGTACCCACATGCATTGATCTAGCCATGGCGCATTGAAATCATTGATGCGCAAAAGTAAGCCATTATCGATGCGCTGTAGAAATTCAATCATGGTTGAGGTGCTTCCAGATCAGGTCTTTGAGCTCCGTGAGGCCTTGTTGGGCAACGGAAGAAATAAATACGTGTGGAATAGCCGGTAGGTCTTTGCTGATCTCTGCCTTGAGTTCGTCGTCGAGCATATCAGATTTGGTGATGGCCAACAAGCGTTCTTTGTGCAATAATTCAGGGTTGTACTGTTTGAGTTCATTCAAGAGAATACCGTATTCCTTTTGGATGTCGTCGGAGTCTGCAGGCAGCATGAAGAGCAATAGTGAATTGCGTTCGATGTGACGCAAGAAGCGCAAACCGAGGCCTTTACCTGCGTGCGCACCCTCGATAATACCCGGAATATCGGCCATGATGAACGAGCGAAAATCACGGTAAGAGACAATTCCTAAATTAGGACGCAAGGTTGTAAATGGATAGTCGCCGATTTCGGGCTTGGCCGAAGAAAGTACAGATAACAAAGTACTTTTACCCGCATTTGGGAAGCCTACCAAACCGACGTCGGCCAAGATTTTGAGCTCGAGTATTTTCCAGCTTTCAATGCCTTCTTCACCAGGTTGGGCATGGCGTGGCGTTTGATTCGTTGGGGATTTGAAGTGGTTGTTACCCATGCCACCGCGTCCACCGCGCTGAATGATGCGCTCTTCGCCATCTTCGGTAATTTCAAAGAGGACTTCACCGGTTTCGCCGTCTTTGGCAAGGGTGCCAAGTGGTACATCTATGTAGACGTCTTCACCTTGCGAACCTGTTTTGAGGTTGCCTGAGCCATGGGCGCCGTGTCCGGCTTTGATGTGTTTTTTAAACTTGAGGTGCAACAGCGTCCAGAGTTGTTTGTTGCCACGTAGATAGACGTGTCCGCCACGACCGCCATCACCTCCATCAGGACCTCCTTTTGGAATGTATTTTTCGCGTCTGAAGTGGGTAGAACCGCCACCACCATTGCCGGAGGTACAGTGAATTTTTACGTAATCAACAAAGTTATCTGAAGCCATTTAGTTGTTTGTGTCTATGGCAGAGAATAATCGTTGAGTAATATCGTCGATGCTACCAATGCCATCGATGGCAACAAATTTGTCTTGAGCTTGGTAAAATGCCTTTACTGGGGCGGTCTCGTTATTGTATACGGTAATGCGTTTTTCTATGACTGCTGGGTCAGCGTCGTCCGGACGGCCAGAGAATTCGGCTCTTTTGAGCAAACGTGTTTTGAGTTCGTTTTCTTCTACCTCTAGGGCAAGCATCAAAGAGATTTCAGTTTGAAGACTGGCCAAAAATTCGTCGAGGGCTTGGGCTTGGGCGTTGGTGCGCGGAAAACCGTCGAAAATAAAACCTTTTGGGGCCTCGTGCTTGACAACTTCTGAACGCAGCATATTGATAGTGACCTCATCGGGCACAAGTTGCCCAGCGTCCATGTAGCTCTTGGCGAGTTTGCCGAGGTCCGTTTCGCCTTTGATATTAGCGCGAAAGACATCGCCGGTGGATAAATGTACAAGACCATATTTTTCGATGAGTCTTTCGGATTGGGTTCCTTTACCTGCTCCTGGAGGGCCAAAAAGTACAATATTTAACATAACTAATTGATTAATTGATAAACAGCTGGAAGTTCACGACCGTGTTCTTTGTAGTCGAGGCCATAACCGACCACAAAGCGATCTTCTATCTCAAAGCCAATATATTGGGGTTGATGTTTTCCTTTATAGGATTCCGGCTTCAGCAAAAGCGCACAAACAGCCATTGATGCGGGTTGTTCGGTCTGAAGCAAGGTAAAAATTTTGTCCATGGTGACGCCGGTGTCGAGGATGTCTTCGATGATGATGACATGGCGGTCTTTGAGGGCGGTTTGCAAGCCGATGAGTTCGTCTACCCTCCCACTAGACTGCGTACCGACATAAGAACTCACCTTGACAAAAGTAAGCTCTGGCTTGCACTGCAATTGCTTGAACAAATCGGAAGCAAACATAAACGCACCATTGAGCACCGCTAAGAATATAGGATCCTTGCCTGTGTAGTCAGTATCCAACTGACTTGCCAATTCTTTAATGCGCGTTTGTATTGTCGTTTCCGAAATGAAGGGCGCGAAAGAAAGGTCGTGTATGTGAACCACTGTACGCATCGTCGTACAAAGGTACAATTTTAAACGTATCTTTGCGGCATGACAAAAACATGGTACGGTAGGGAACTACAAATTGGCGTGCTCGGCGGGGGTCAGTTAGGGCGCATGCTCATCCAAGCAGCCAATAGTTTGGACATTCAATTGCACATGCTCGATCCCGATCCAGCTGCACCCTGCGCACAAATTGCGTATAGCTTTCAACAAGGTGCACTCACCGACTACAACACCGTCATGGCCTTTGGTCAAAATAAAGACCTTCTTACCGTAGAAATCGAAAACGTCAACACCGATGCCCTGCGCGAACTCGAAAAGCAAGGCGTAAAAGTCTTTCCTCAACCACACATTTTAGAACTCATTCGCGATAAAGGCACCCAAAAACAATTTTACCAAGATCACGGTATCCCTACTGCACAATTTGTTTTTTGTGAAGCTTCTCTGCCTTTACAAAACCCCTTCGGGTTTCCGGTAGTTCACAAGCTGCGAACAGGAGGCTACGACGGTAAAGGCGTCAACATCATTCAAGATGCAAGTCAATTGAATACAAGTTTTAAAGAGCCTTCTATTTTTGAAGCCTGTATTCCTTTTACCAAAGAATTATCCGTAATTGTGGCGCGCAATGAAGCTGGCCAAACCAATTGCTTTGCGCTTGTAGAGTGCGAGTTCAACCCAGAGGCAAATTTGGTTGAGTTTTTATTTTCGCCAGCTGCTGTTTCTTCTGAAATTGAAGCCAAAGCACAGCAAATTGCCATCGACATCATAGAAAAACTCGATATGGTTGGCTTGCTTGCCGTAGAGTTGTTTTTGACCAAAGATGGCGAACTCTTGGTGAACGAAATTGCACCAAGGCCCCACAACAGCGGGCATCACACCATAGAAATTGCACGCTGCTCTCAATTTGAGCAGCATTTGCGCGCCATTCTCAACCTTCCGCTAGGCGATACCCAACTTCATAGTGCAGGCGCCATGCTCAACCTCGTTGGCGAAAAAGGCCATGAAGGCCCTGTCTACTACCAAGGGCTCGAAGAAATCATGAAATTACCTGGTGTGCACCCACATTTATATGGCAAGAGCCACACCAAACCTTTTCGTAAAATGGGGCACGTCACGATCAGTGCTGCCCATATGGACGACGTCCGCAAAACCGCCGAAAAAGTAAAAGCGGCCATTAAAGTGCTTGCTACAAAATAAAAAGAGCCGCAACTTGCGGCTCTTTTATTTGAATCTATTTTGATGAGCAGCTTATCTAATCACCAATTTCTTTTGAACGCGTTGGCCATTCATTTGCATCTCTACAATGTATAGACCTGGTGCATAGTTACTCGTATTGAGACCAATTTCGAAGTCACCTTGAAGGCTACCAAACTGACGCGCTTGCAAAATACCGCCTTTGGCGTCGAGTACATGTACACTCACTGGCGCAGCAGTCGGAATATGCAGCGTGATGTTTGCAAAATCAGTTGCAGGGTTTGGCGCAACCGTGAGCATTTGCTCTAAATTAATAGCGCCAATGAGCTCGCTCAGACCGACATAACCATTCTGAACAGCCTCATTGATGTTGGTATAACCTGCGTTGTCAATTTTTCCTTGTGGATCGATGAGCATCCCTACAATGTGCATTTGGGTTTCGTCCCAAGTTGTAGGTAAGGTAAAGCTGAAGTTTGCGGTGTAGTTGTCGCCTACTGTTGTAGTGGCAGCAATCACACCTGTTTGCCCTGTAAAGCTAGGTGCAATAGCACGCGCCACATGATCGTAGACCATTTGTGCTGCAGGAACTGGGCTGGGTAAGCTCTCAAAACCTCCCATTGCGCCGTTGTTGCCACCAGCATAGGCGTTGGATTGATTGTAACCAGAACCCGTTCCGGTAACGCCGTCTTCTGTCAAGACACAAGCTACTTTGTAAGCGCCTGTGGTAGCTTGCAGCATTTCGGTAGTCACTGAAACATTGAGTACGCGCGTTGCTGGATCCCAGGTAGCACCATTTGTAAGCACTCCTTTTGGAGCGGTTTGCAAACGGGTGAAGAAATCAGAACTCATTTGTGAAGGATCTACGTCACCAACGCGGTCTACAAGTGCACTTGGATAACCACCGATCAGCGCGCCAATACCTGCATCGTAATCTGTAACGGTCATTGGGTCGCCGTTGTGTACAGCAACACCTGCCCAGAATCCGTTGTAGTCAGCTGCAAATTTGTCCATGAAGACCGCACCGCGCGGGCACCATTGGCACCAGGTGCCTGTCGCTTCTTCACCAACCACAATTTTACCTGCCGCCGGAACAACTGGATCTACTTCTTGTGTGAGCGTGTTATCTGCTGCGTTGTCGTCGTTGCCGCCATTGATGTTAGAAATGGTGACTACCGCATTGTTGAGCCCTGGCACTAAGGTGAGGGTTGGAATGTTTACGGAATAGCTTGCAATGCTCGCTACATTGACACTCGTAATATTTTGAGTGTAGTTCTGACCATTGTAATTGAGGTTGACATCAAAAGAAGTCAGGGCTGTTTGACCCGCGTTCAAGATAGATACACTAGGTGCTACGTTCTGACCTGCGATGCTGCCACCCATATCCAACGAACCCACCATTGCATTGAGCGCAGGGAGCGTATAGGTTTGGTGATCAAAACTCACGTTGTCCATGAAGAATTGGTTGTTTTGCAGCGGAAAGAAGTCGGCCGAAGCTACGCTGTTGACGCCATTCACCCATGTACCCACTAATTGGTTGTTGACATAAGCCTTCCAAACGTGCAACGTTAGGTTGGCTTCAATTTTTAAATTGAACCAAGTTGCTTCTGGATAAGCGGTGAGGCACAAATTAGGAGAAAGACCGTCGTCTATGGCTAATTCACCGGCGTCCATGTGGACGTTGAGCGCCCATAAATTACCAATAGTAGTGGCGCCTTGAATATTGTAATAGGCACCTTTGCCGCTGTTAACGTAAAAATCTGCGGCTAAGGTAAAAATACCTGAGTTGTAAAGTTGGCCAAATGTAAGGACAACATCTTGCGGACCTCCGCTGGCTGCAGTAGACGCAAAGTAAACTGAATGTGGCGCACTTGCCGCTTGGTTGTTGGTGGTAGCGGCATCTTCAGCTCCTCCTTGTGCACCTGACCAGGTAGTCCAGTTATTGGATTGTGGCCCAATAAAAGACCCTAATGCATAGCTGTCAAAATTATCGGAAAAAAGCTGGGCTGAGACCAGTTGGGTACTGAGTAGACCCATTAATAAGAATGCGGTTCTTTTCATAGTTTAGCTTATTTGAGAGCCAAAAGTTATGAAAATGACCTGAATAAAACTAATTTATGCTTTTACTTTCGACAAATATCGCAACACTTCTGCCGCACCCATCAGACCAAAAAGGGCTGGCATGTAGCTAACTGTTCCATAAAAACTCTTCTTGTAGCGCGTGCCGTCGGTCATTTTTAAAGAATGTGGCTGCTGAACTTCTGTCGAGAAGACCACCTTTACGCCACGGTACGATGCATTTTTGCGCTTCATGCGTTTTTTAATGTGCGCACCCAGCTTACAGCCCGAAAGTTGTTCCATATTACCGACTCTCACCTGTGTGGGGTCGGTTTTGCCACCTGCCCCCATATGAGAAATGATTTTTACTTTCAAACGCTTACAGGCTAGGATCCATTCGAGCTTGGGCGTTACTGAATCAATGCAATCCATCACATAACTTGGGCGGTCTGCTTGCAAAATTTCCCAAACGCGTTCGGGCAACACAAATTCTTCAATAACTGTCAATTGACATTCCGGATTGATTTGCTTGATCCTTTCGGCCAAAACCACCGCTTTGTTGCATCCTAAAGTCGCATCGAGCGCCGTCAGTTGACGGTTTTTATTGGAGGCGTCAAAATCATCACCATCAATTATAGTCATGCGCCCCACACCTGCTCTGGCAATAAATTCTGCAGCATAAGAACCGATGCCACCAAGACCAACAATCAATACATGTGCCTCTTTAAGTTGCTGCATGCTCGTTGCACTCAACAAAAGTTCGGTGCGTTCTAACCAGTTTGTCATTTTGTTCATTTTCGCGGCAAAATTAGTATATTCGGCATGTAAACTAAAATTGCATTATGGAAAATACAAAAAAGAATGGGCATCCAACGGGACTTTGGTACTTGTTTGGAACTGAAATGTGGGAACGATTTGGTTACTATCTAATGTTAGGGATTTTCTCCCTTTACATGATTGATGGATGGAATAACGGAGGAATGGGATTTGATGCCCAGAAAAAATCTGATATCTACGGAACTTACCTAGGTCTTGTTTACCTCACACCTTTTATTGGTGGTTTATTAGCTGACCGAATTCTTGGCTACCGCCGTTCCATTATTATCGGTGGCTTAATGATGTCTGCCGGCTACTTTGCCCTCTCCTTGCACAGTGAAACCTCTTTTTACATCGCTTTGCTATTGATTATTTTGGGCAACGGTTTTTTCAAGCCAAATATTTCTACCCTTGTTGGTAATTTGTATTCGTCTGACGATATGAAAGACAAAAAAGATGCAGGTTACAACATCTTTTACATGGGCATCAACATCGGTGCTTTCATTTGCAACTTCGTGGCTGCCTACATGCGCATCAACTACGGTTGGGGTCACGCCTTTGCAGCAGCGGGCGTTGGTATGCTCATTGGTGTAGGCGTGTTCTTACTTGGCACGAAGCACATCAAGCATGTCGATGTCGTTAAACCCGTTCAGGATGGCGACATGACAACCGTTAAAATCCTATCTTACACCGTTTTACCAATGTTCGCTTTTGGCGTCCTCGGTTATTTAATTCCAGGAAATTTCCTCGGATCTGATACAAACGATGCCTTTATCATCGGTTGTTTACCGGTTATCGCTTTCTTTATCTACCTCGCCTTTACAGGAGACGCTAAAGAAAGCCGTGCAATCAAAGCACTATTGGCTGTGTTTGCATGTGTAATTCTCTTCTTTGCAATCTTCCATCAAAACGGAGATGCACTCACCGTTTGGGCTGAAGACCACACCGACCGCGAAATGAGCGCTGGCGTTGCCGATGTTGCAGATCAACTTGGAATGGCTCAAATTGTAGTCAATAACAAAATCGTAAGTGCACCAGCTGCCGAATTCAAAGCAACAATCGACTCTTTGCGCGGTGTAGAAGAAGATATGCCTGCTGTCACTAAAAAGGAAATCAAAGCAAAATCTGATTTTTCTGGCAGCATTTCTCAACTTGAAAAATCTAGAAAATACTTTGAAACGCTACCTGCTGACAAAGTTCCTGCTGAAGGTAAAGATTTGAAATTGTACTCAACTGAGCTCTACCAATCCATGAATCCATTCTGGGTTGTTGTACTCACCCCAGTAGTTGTAGGTTTCTTTGGTTGGATGCGTCGCCGCAAGCGCGAACCGTCTACACCAACTAAAATTGCCATCGGTTTGGTGATCACTGCACTTTCTGCCTTAGTGATGGTAGGTGCTGTATTCGCTACAAACGACATGACCATCAAAGCTGGATCTATGTGGTTATTTGCTTCTTACGGAGTGATTACCGTTGGTGAGCTTTGCCTTTCTCCTATGGGTCTTTCATTGGTATCTAAATTATCTCCACCAAGAATTACCGCGCTCATGATGGGTGGTTACTTCTTGGCTATTTCCGTTGGAAACAAGTTGTCGGGGATGTTATCTAGTTTGTGGGAAAAATTCCCACAAAAAGAAAATTTCTTCTACCTAAATTTTGGCCTTGTATTGGCAGCGGCAGTCATTTTGATTCTCATGTTGAAATGGCTCAATAGCGTCATGCGCGAAAACAACGTTCAATAAAAACTTGAATCAATAGTTTTTTAGAAAGGCCCCAATCGGGGCCTTTTTTTATTATCTTCACTTTATGAACACATTAGAATCTATCCAAGACTTCAAAGGCACCTACCCTAAACAATTATTGAGTCTCTTTTTTACAGAAATGTGGGAGCGTTTCTGTTTTTATGGCAACCGCGGCATGCTCATGATTTTCATGACCGACATCTTGTTATATAAAGAAGGAGATGCAAATTTAAAGTATGGCGCAATCCAAGCGTTTGTCTATGCATTTACGTTCATCGGAGGGCTTTTTGCCGACAAAATTTTAGGCTTCCAGAAATCTTTACTTTGGGGCGGCGCACTCATGATTTTAGGTAGCACTATTCTGGGAATCGATGCCGCAAATTACTTCTTTTATGGCATTTGCCTGATCATCGTAGGAACAGGTTTTTTCAAGCCAAATATCTCTACCATGGTTGGTGAGCTCTACAAACCTGGCGATGTGCGCCGAGACGCTGGCTTTAGTTTATTTTATGCCGGCATCAATATTGGCGCCCTTTTTGGAGGTGGCGTTTGTGTGTATGTAGGCAAAGCCTATAGCTGGAATCTCGCCTTTTTATTATCCGGAATTTTCATGGCAATCGGACTCCTTAATTTCTTGATGACCCGTAAAAATCTAGGGCCAATTGGCTTGGAGCCTAAAGCAGCCAACCCCGATACCATCAAGCGCAATCAAAATTTAGTATACGCCGGTACTTTACTGTCCTTACCGTTGGTTTACATCCTGATCACAAACACTGCATATACTGATATTTTCATGTACATTATCGGGCCCCTCACCCTTGTTCTTTTGCTTGTTGAAATGAGAAAACTAAACGGCACACAAATCAAACAATTATTTGCAGCACTTATTTTCATCTTTTTAAGCATTGTTTTCTGGGCATTTTTTGAACAAAGCGGCGGCTCTTTAAGTTTGGTAGCACGCGATTTATTGAGCAATGACCTCGGTCCTATACAAATCGATCCAAATGTTGTGAATAACAGCGCCAATTCATTTTTTGTTATCCTCTTCAGCACCGCAATTGGCTTTCTTTGGATCTGGCTTAAGAAGCGCAATATCGAACCCAATTATTACCAAAAATTTGGCATTGCCTTTTTATTTCTTGGCTTGGCTTTCTACATCTTTTATGCCCTGCGTTTTTATCTTGACAGCGAAGGAATGGCTTCATTATGGTTATTTATTTTGGCCTATCTCGTGATTTCAATTGGAGAATTATTCCTCTCGCCTATTGGTCTTTCACTCATGACCAAACTTTCTCCAAAGCACCTCTGGGGCATCATGATGGGGATGTGGTTCTTGGCCTCTGCTTATGGTCAATATTTTGCTGGAATTCTTGGCGCTGGAATGGCAAGCCCCGATGAAAAAGCCAGTTTAGCAACCCGACTCGACGGTTACACACAAGGTTACTACCAATTAGCGATTTACGCATTCATTACTGGTGCGGTTGTGATTTTGGCATCGCGCTGGTTAAAACGCCTGATGCAAACAGAGCAAGAAGCCTAGTTCAAGCGCTTCTGCACCAAAGCCGCAACTTTTTGATAAAAGTGTTGGGGTTGATACGTGCGCCACTCAATTTCTTCGAGTTCGCCTCCCATTACAAAGTAATGGTCTATGCCTACGTGTTCGAATTCGCGAATGACGTGGTCGTGGAAGTTCACCATTGCGATCCAGCCGTCCTCGACGTCGTCGAACCATTCTTCGTAATAGCAGTCGTCGGAATGATGAAAATTCAGGACGTTTTCGCCGATTAAGATGAACGCAGAGATACCCGCTTCTATCAAGACATCAATGACGTCGCGCTTGAGTAGCATGATGTCGTTTTCGATGGCGTCGTTCCATTCGCCGATGAGTTCTATAATGGCGTAGTGCTCGTCGTAGTCTGCGTACAGCACTTTTAAAAAGAGCGTTGGCGAGCCAAATTCATCCCATTGCGGGTGGATATAAAAGTTGTAAATGGTGTTACTGAAAGCAAACTCGCTGTATTCCCTGCCGTAAAATGGAGAGCTCGGGTCTTCGTCGGCAATATAATAGCCGCGCCAATTGTAAAAGGGTTCAACGAAATGCATGGCGCAAAATTACAAGGAATCTCTTAACTTTGCGGCGTGGGAAAAGATAAGTTAAAACGCTTTGCAGCGATCAAAACATTTGCCAATGTATTCGAACCCGTTATGGGTGAACCATTCGCGCCAAAAGGAAATTGGAGAACGAGCGTTTTTCAGAACAACAACCCTATTATCCTGGAACTCGGTTGCGGAAAAGGCGAATACGCTGTTGGCATGGGTCGTCAATTTCCAGACCGCAATTTCATCGGTGTAGACCTCAAAGGCAACCGCATCTATATTGGGGCCAAAGAAGCACTAGAAACCAACCTGAGTAACGTTGCGTTTTTGCGCACCCGTATTGATTTTATCCTCGATTATTTTGCCGAAGGAGAAGTCGATGAAATTTGGCTCACGTTCTCTGATCCGCAGCCGCAAAAAGCCCGCAAAAGGCTTTCATCGCCTATTTTTACGGCGCGCTACAAAAAGATTTTGAAACCTGGAGGCATCATTCACATGAAAACCGACTCCGACGTCTTGTTCGACTACACCCTAGAACAAATCGAAGAACACGGCCACCAAATGCTAGAGTGCTACCCCAATCTGTACGCCAACCTCCCAGAAGATCTAGATGCACAAACCAAAGAAATCTTCCACATCAAAACGTATTACGAAGAATTCTTCAGCAAGCGCGGGCACATCATCAAATACTGTAAGTTTCGTTTGGCAGAATAACGCTAGCGAATGAGCGTATAATTGGCATAATGGGTATCGATCCCAATTGCCTTTAATATATCCTTGATTTTGTTTTTGAGCGACTTCTTGTTGCGCGAGATATCTGTCTGAAAAGACCAGTTGCGGGCTGCAATGCGCTCAGCAATCCATTGTGGGTGCGTGCCTTCAAAGCGCGCGAGCTCGTGAATGTGGTCTTCGTAGTCAAAAGCAATGGCCACCTTGATATTTTTTTCTAGCCAGGCGTCGTCGTGCCAAAGCTTATGAAAACGCTCTTGTTTGCGCTGCATCGCTTGCGGATCCTTGACCCAACCGTAATGATGCACTTTCGCATTGGCCAAAGCTACTTTGAGTTTCTCATCAGGTGCTTTGCGGAAACCTTGCGCGTCCCGAAATGAGTAAATACCACGACCCGGCTTGATGATGCGGATTTCTTTTTTGTACCAATTGTTCGAGACGCCAATGTAGTCGTAAGAACCATAAAAGTGCAGGTAATCGAACAATAAACCGTCCACTTCTTGGTCATTTTGGTGTTTTTCCATGGCGCTGCGAATGGCAGCATGATCTGCTTCGTGCAGCACTTCATCACCTTGGATGTAAATAGCCCAATCGGCGTCGGGTGCAATAGCGGCAAGTGCTTTGTCGGTCTCGACTGCGAGCACGCGGCCGTTTTGGCGCAGGGAGTCGTCCCAGGTGGTTTGGATGATCTTGACTTTAGGGTCGATATTTTGAATGAGGCCAAGGGTGTCGTCGTCTGAATTGCCAACAGCTACCACCACTTCGTCGCACAAAGGCAGGATGGATTGAATAGCAGCCACTATCGGGTAATCGAGCAGAATGGCGTTTCTAATGAATGTAAAGCCGCTAACCTTCAAGGCTATTTGTCTAAAACCTTCGGGATTCGGAAATAATCGGAGTCTTTTTTAGGTGCATTGCGCAGCGCTTCTTCGTGGCTCACGCTTTGTTCGGTGCTGTCGTCGCGGAGTCGGTTGACCTCGTTGGACATAAAAATAAGTGGTTCAACCCCGGTGGTGTCTAGTTCGGAGAGTTTGTCTACAAAGGCGATCATGCGCTGTAAATCTTGACGAATTGCCTCCTTTTCTGAGCCTTCAAAAGACAATTTAGAAAGGTTGGCGATGTGATCGAGTAAAGCTTCGTTGATTTCCATGAGACAAAATTACGATTTTTTAAATAGATGCGGATGGGCTGCTTTCAGCGGTGCTTCAATGAGCTCAAAGCATTTGTCGCTGATTTCTTCGGTACTGCACGCGGCGATTTCTTCTACAGAGATGTAGGGATGGATGTACACCTCCACAACACCCGGGTGGGCAGGACCCAAGAGTTGAGTTGGGTCTGAAAAAAGGTGGAAATTTTGGGTAAAGGTCAAAGGTAAAATGGGCACATTCAGGTTTTTAGCCAAACGAAAGGCGCCGTTTTTGAAAGGATACATTTGGGGGATGTTTTCTTCTGGGATGGTCCCTTCAGGAAAAATAACGATAGACCAACCGCCTTCCATTGCTTTTTTAGCTTGCCCAAGTGCTTGCCCAGCCTTTGATTTATCTTTGCGATACACTGGTATATTGAGTGCTTTGAAGTAAGTCCGGACAATTGGGTATTTGAGAATTTCTGCCTTGCCTAAAAAAGCAAATGGGTGCTTGGGAAGAATGGAGGGCAAGAGAAAGATGTCTAGGTAGGAACTGTGATTTGACACGATAATAAACGGCGCATTTGGCAAAGCTGAGTTGAGCTTGACGCGAACGGGATAGATACAAAAAATTCTCAATAACCAGCTCCAGAGTATAAAGATCTGAAAGCCATATTTGCGCCAAGAAGGCCTGAGTTGTAAAACCCAAAAGAAAGGATAAAACAAAAGCGCGAAAATAAAAAAGACTAGGGCTATGTATAGCTTCCAAATGAGACCGAACACACCAACGATTTTCTGCATGCCTCAAAGTTAGCAATTACAAGAGAGCAATAGCCACTCAAAAACGCTGCAAAATGACTAATTTTGAACAAAATTAACGCAATGTCTCGCATTTTAACCGGAATTCAAAGTACAGGAACACCCCACTTAGGCAATATCTTAGGTGCCATTCTGCCTGCTATACGCTTGGCTCAAGACCCCGTCAACGAATCCTTTTTGTTCATTGCCGACATGCATTCCCTGACGCAAATCAAAGATGGCGCCACTTTGCGCAACAATACCTACGCTACAGCTGCCACTTGGTTGGCTTTTGGTCTCGACCCCGAAAAAACTGTTTTTTACCGTCAATCCGACGTTCCGGAAGTAAGTGAACTCACTTGGTATTTACTGTGTCAGTACCCATACCAGCGCCTCACCCTTGCACATTCTTTCAAAGACAAAGCGGACCGCCTAGACGACGTCAATGGAGGCTTGTTCACCTACCCCATTCTAATGGCTGCAGACATTTTGTTGTACGACGCCGAAATTGTACCTGTTGGCAAGGACCAAAAACAACACATCGAAATGGCCCGCGATGTCGCCAACCGCTTCAATCTCACCTACGGAGACACCTTCGTGTTGCCAGAAGAACAAATTCAGCCAGACACCATGCTCATTCCGGGCACCGACGGCGAAAAGATGAGCAAGTCGCGCAATAACTTCATCGATATCTTCTTGCCAGAAAAACAATTGCGCAAGCAAATCATGTCAATTGTTTCAGACAGCACCCCTCTAGAAGAGCCCAAAAACACCGAAACATGCCATACGTTTGCACTCTACAAATTATTGGCTTCACCCGCTCAAATTGAGCAAATGACAGCCAACTATCATGGCGGCAATTACGGTTACGGACACGCCAAACAAGCTCTTTTTGAACTCATTCTAGAAAAATTTAGCAATGAAAGAGCACGTTTTGACCACTTAATGGCCAATACAGCTGAAATTGATGCCGCACTTGCTATTGGCGCACAAAAAGCGAGAAGTGTAGCGAAAGAAGTACTCAAGCGCACGAGAACAAAAGTCGGTTACTAAGCAACCCGGTTTAAGGCCTCGGATTTTCAATGGCACTGTGCCCAAATGTGATCCCTAGCTTGAACCAACGGCCTGGCATCTGCACAAAGCCCGCTTCCACATATTGTGTATTCGTGAGGTTGTTCCCTTCTGCAAAAACAGTCCATTTGTTTTTGATAGGCACCAGTATTTTAGCGTCCACTACCTGATACAAAGGCTGTTCTATGCGCTGCACCAAACGGTAGTTAACACTAAGTTGTATTTTTTCACTTAAATCAAACTGGCCTACTGCATTGAGTTGCTGGCGCATGCTCGTGATTGCATAGCGCGATTCTTGCTCACTCGTAAAATTGTGCTGCGCAGTGATGTAGGTGTAATTGACGTTGAATTTATTTAGACCCCAAGTAGTGCGCTTTTTAAGACTAAGCTGCACACTAGTTTCTATTCCTGAAAATGACACGCTCGCAATGTTTACTGGTGTCCAAGGATTCGGATTGGGTGAAATTGTTGAGGCATCTCGCACCCAGTCGATCATGTTGGTGTGCTGACGATAAAAAAGTGAACTAGCAACTTGGTAACTCAAACGCGTACCATCGTCATATTTAGGGGTTTGTCTCCAACCGAGTTCGGCAGCATGCGAAAATTCGGGCTGTAAATTTGGGTTGCCCACATTAGAAGGGTCTGTGTAGTACATTTCGGTCCAGCTCGGCACGCGGTTACCCCGGCTATAATTGGCAAAAACATACTGCCGACTTTCCAAAGATCGGCCCAATTGAAGGCTCGGCATGAGTTGTGGGTTTTGCCAGTTGTATGCAAAAACCAAAAGCCCCGCGGCATAGTTCACAGTACCCAGCGAGCCTTGAGCTTGCATAAACGCACTCTGATATTGCCGCTCGCGCTCACCTAAATTACTGCTATTGAGTTGCTCTAAGCGTTGTTCCAAACCAAAAAGGATGTGTTGCCTCTTCACATTCACCGACAATTGCGCTTCATAGCTCAGTACATTTGAAACGTGGGTATTGGTATAAAACGCAGGATCATTGCGCTTCAAGCGAAATTCATCGGCATGGCTGCGCAACATGGCTTGTTGGCGAAATTGATACCAAGTAGAGCTTCCTTCTTTTTTTGAATACCAGTGGAAATTATGTTTGGCACCAGCCATCGCCATAGTAGTGCGCTCCCACTGATCTGGAAATTTATTGGTGTAAAAACCGTTGGCGCCAAAATTCCTATCTGTATAAGCCGCTAAATAGGTCAGGCGCTGTCTTTGATTTACACCTAAAGGATGGGAGGCCGTATAAAACAGCTGGTGGTTCTTGAAATCTGAGTTATACCAATGCCCTGCAGATTGATCTCTGGCTACCGCCAACAGCTGCTGACACTTTTTGATTTTCATGCGCACCATGGCTTGCGCACCAAAACTATTGAAACTGCCGCCATAAGCTGTGGTCTTGACCTGAAAAGCGTCACTTGCATAGGCGCCAATATGCACTGCTCCGGTTAAGGCGCTTTGGCCAAATTGCAAGACTGTTGGGCTTTTGAAAACTTGAATTTCCGAAACAGCAATGAGTGGGATAGGTAAATTAGCCGCATGATGCCCGGTTTGTGGGTCGGACATCTTGAAGCCGTTGACGACTATTAAACTTTGCTCGAAATTGCCACCGCGGATGCCGATATCGGCCTGCGTTCCACACAAGCCTCTTTGGCGCACATCTACCCCACCAACATAAGACAGCGCCTCCGGCAAGCTTCTAACAGGAAGTGCCGTGAGTTGGACTGCTGTTAATTTATCGATGCTTTGCATTCGCTCCTGGTAAGAACCCCCAGTTCGCCCAGCAATTAGTTCAACTTGACGGGTGGTCATGACGCGGGATGGAAGAAGCTTTAAAATGGAGTCTATGGACGGCTGCTGCGCCCATAGTACTGAAAGTTGAAAAAAAGTAATTGAAATGAAGAAAAACAAGGTGTTTTTATTCAAAAAAGGGGTGCTTTTAGCCATTTTACAATGATGTTTTGCGTCGTTTTTTTCCATAAAAACCTGCAAAAATACACAAACTAAATGGCTCAGCGCTTGGAAATCTTGTTGCCGGTGATGTTGCGCTGTAAGTTGCATTTGTGGCGGCCTACTTCAAAGCCGCGGAGTGCGCTGTGCTTGGTGGCTCGGCCCTGCACGCGGGCGCGCCACATGCGCCATGAGCTCGGTTTCATTTCTCTGCGCATGAGCGCAATCACTTCTGCTTCTTTGAGGCCAAACTGTAAGAGAATGGCGTCAAAAGGCGTGCGGTCTTCCCAGGCCATTTCTATGATGCGGTCGATTTCTTGCTCCGAAAGAAGTTTCAAGTCCATACGCTTCAAACAAGATTTGCTACTTTTTGTTTTTAAAGTATGAAAGGTGTGAAAAAACAGCATTTACCCGAAAAAACCTGCCTAACGTGTCAGAAACCCTTTGCATGGCGCAAAAAGTGGGAGAAAAATTGGGATGAGGTCAAGTATTGCTCCGATCGGTGCAGGTCTCAGCGCAATAAATAAAAGAGTTCATCTACCGTTGGCAAATGGTCTTTGTAAGTAAATTCCAAGGTATGTTTGCCCGGCAAAAGCGTTTGAAAATTGTTGTCAAAGTGGAGTTCTTGGTTGTTGCTAAAGAGCCATAAATCTACCAATGGTTGTTTTGTATCAATCTGCACAACGGCTTTTTTCAAATCAGGATCAGTAAGTTGAATCTTCATTATGGCTTGCACTTCAGGAGCTTTCCGCTTCTCAACAAAGGTGAACAAGCGCGTATATTGCTCATCGAGCGTCACTTTGATAAATCCTTGTTTTTCTTCATTGATTGCGATGAGCACCTGCATTGTATTTTGATGAAGAGGATAGGTTCTTCTTTGGGTATCAACGCGTTTCCCATCGAGGTCATAAAAATCTAGCTGGACTGTAACTAAAGTATCTTCAGGCAAATCACTGGTTAGTACCAGGTAATGGGTATCATCTTTGATTTGTTCGAGCACCGCAATGGAGCGGTAATCTTCTTTTACTGCATAATGCAGCGCCTTCCAATTGTTGTGGTCGTCTAGGCTAGACCAAGTTGGCGCCGGCCAACAATCGTTGAGCTGCCAGAAAATAGTGCCCATACAGCGCGGCGCGTCGGCTCTATGGCCTGCTATTGCGATGCTCACTGCCTTGCGCTGAGTCAATTGAGAATAGTAAATAAAAGATTGAAAATCTTTGGCTTTTCCGAAATAGAGTTTGGCGTGCTTTTCGATCATGCCATTGCCCACATATGACTTTTGGTGGTTCTTCATTACAGCCGAATGCAGGCTTTGTTCTGAAAGCGGCGCAAAGCGATTGATGGTGCTGGGCTCTGGAAAACTCTGAAAACCGTATTCCGCATTGAAACGACCTATTTTATTTGCGAAATCGTGCAATGGATCTTTGCCATGCCAGACACCCCAATAGTGCATGGTGCCGTGGTCAAAATATTCGTCTTTTCCCCAATTACTTAGTGGAGAGGTATGAACATACGGGATGCTTTGCCCCGTAAGTAAATTGACGTAGAGCGGCAGGGTCTTTTGAAATAAATTTTGATAAGCCGCTTCAATTTCTTGCTGTGCATTCTCTGCTAAGTTATATTGCGCTTGAAAACCCCAGTTGTGCCAAGCTACATCTACTTCGTTGTTGCCATTGAAATAAACCAACGATGGATGCGCAGCCAAACGCGGAATCTGTTGCTTGATTTCTTTGGTCACTAGGTCCAAAAAGGGTTTGTCTCCTGGATACATGGCACAAGCAAACATGAAGTCGTGCCAAACCATGATACCAGCGCGGTCGCAAGCCTCCATAAAGGCATCTGGCGCATACATGCCACCGCCCCAAATGCGCACGATATTAAAATTGGCTGCTTGCATTTGCGGAACCAACGCAACATAAGCGCTATCTAAGGCAGTACCGGCAAAAATTCCGGGTGGAATGACATTGGCTCCTTTTGCAAAAATTTGGCGACCATTGATCTGAAAAACAAAGGAAGTTCCCCATTCATCTTTTTCTTGAATCAGTGCTGAAGTACGGATGCCAAATTTAAATGGATGTTCCAACACCAGCGAGCCATTCGCGTCGTAAAAACGCAGCGTATCGGAATACAAGTGCTGCGCGCCTTGCCCTACTGGCCACCAAAGCTGAGCGTTTGACAACATTTTATCCGACTTTAAACTAAAGCTTGAAACTTTTGAAGAGGGCTCTGAACTGTCAATTGGGGATTTTTCAGGAAGGTCAATATCCGAAAAATAGGTACTCTTACATACCAGTTTGACTCGTGCTTTTTGGACGGTGAGGTTCAAAGAAATGTTGGCTTCATTGGACTCCGTAATACTTAAGGTATTTACGTTGAGGTTTTCAACGAACACAATTGGCGTGACTCCGATTGCAATTGGATATGCAAATCCGATGGTATTGAGCCGCGGTGCCCAATCCCAACCAAACTGATATTGAGGCTTTCGGGTTAACGAAGCGACTTTCACAGCACCCACATCATTTGGAGACGGATAGGTAAATGATTTGTACTGATCGGTTTGTGCATGGTAACTTATCGGAGGGTCTATCCTGATTTCGATGCTATTGTACCCGCATAACAATTCTTTAACCGCAATTGGAATGCGGAAATGAATAAAGAAATTATCGGTCTTGGCCAATAACTTTCCGTTCAGGTAAATTTGCGCGTAGGTATCTAAATTGGGGATATCTAGGATAAGTTCTTCGGCATTGTAGAAGGTTTCACTTAAGAAAAACTTAGAACGAAATTGCCAAGCATGGTCTTCTATCCATTGGTATTTGGTTTCGTTTTCACCATAAAATGGATCGGGGAGCTCACCTTTATGCCATAAAAATTCTTGTACCGTTCCGGCTTGGCCAAAAGGTAGCCAAGTTTGTTGAACAGGATGATAGACCTCCCAATCGAGTGTGAGTTGCGCATAGGATTGCAAAGCCGTCAGACTCATAAACAAAGACCAAAGAAGTTGTTTCATCCTTACCAATTGCGGTCAAATTTGGCGTCAATGAGGGCCTCACCTGCGTTGTTGCGCAAAGCATAATTGAAACCTGCAAAGATGGAATAACCACCATAGTTGCCGTTTTTATCGATGGCAATAAAACCACATTGCAAGCCCGTCAGGTCTTTGTTTTTGCGAATGATGCGCATACAGGCTTCTTTGCAGGCCGCCTCTGGCGCCAAGCCTTGGCGCATGAGTTCTACAACAGTATGGCTGCCCGCTACGCGGACAATGGCTTCGCCCAAACCAGTGGCTGTGGCCGCTCCAACTTCTTCATCGACAAACAAACCTGCCCCGATAATTGGGGAGTCCCCCACGCGGCCATGCATTTTGTAGGCCCAGCCACTAGTGGTGCAAGCACCCGCAAGCTGACCATTGGCATCCATGGCGATCATGCCGATGGTGTCGTGGTTTTCGTGATTGATCTCTGGTTTCTTGAATAAATCTTTGTTCTCTTTGCGCCACTTCTCGTAGTCTTTTTTGACTTCTGGAATGGGCATTTTGGCTGTTTCAAAGCCTTGTTCTAGGGCAAATTTCTTGGCGCCTGCACCCACGAGCATGACGTGCTGTGTGCGCTCCATGACCGCACGCGCCACATTGATCGGGTGTGCCAAGCCTTCTAAGAAAGCCACTGAGCCACAGCGCGAGTCGCCGCTCATGATACAAGCATCTAGCGTAACGTGGCCATCGCGGTCTGGTCGGCCGCCAACTCCTACACTGCGGTTGGTCAAATCGGCTTCTGTCACCATCACGCCTTTCTCCACTGCATCTAGCGCAGAGCCACCTTTGGAAAGTACCTGCCAAGCCCCTTCATTTGCGGCCAAGCCGTGGTTCCAGGTAGAAAGTACGAGAGGGCCGTCGGTCTTTCCAGAGAAAGATTGGCTAAAGGTCTGACTGGCCTTTGGTTTGTCTACCAAACTGAGTGCACCTAAAATGGCACCAAAGCGGATAAATTGTCTTCTTTTCATAGGCTTATCTGTTGCGAAGTTCTGCCGCTAACCAATTTTGAAAGACTTTGGCATTTTTGGCATGTTCAGCTCCTGAGGCTGTAAAATTGTGCGTACCTGAGTAATCTGGTTTGGCGCACATGAAAATATAATCATTCTTGTCAGGATTCAGTACCGCCTCTACAACGCCCACGGGCGGTAGGTAAATTGGGCCTGGAGGCAATCCTTGGATTTTGTAGGTGTTGTATGGGCAATCGATGTCGCGATGCACAGCCAACAAGCGCTGAACCCCTTTTAATTGGTCGCCCCAACAGAACTTAAAAGTAGGGTCAGATTGCAATTTGATACCCTGTTTGATGCGATTCAAATACAAACCAGCAATGATCGGCCATTCTTCTGCCCTTCTCGACTGCTCTGAATAAACAATACTCGCCAAAGTAACTGCCTCGCTTGGTGCGTTCAAACCCACCGTTTTTAACTTGGACCTGCGAACTGGGGTCCAGAAATTTTTGAATTCTTTGGCCATGCGAGCTACAAATTGAGCAGGCGTTTGGTCCCAATACATTTCGTAGGTGTTCGGAATAAACAACGCTGGTAGTTGCTCTAGTGTAAAGCCAAGAGTAGTAAGTGTTTGGCCATTTTGAAGATGCGCAATAAATGCCGTGCTATCGAGATCTAGTTGTTGTTGTAGTTTTCCGGCGAGGTCGTGGATATTGCGGCAATTTTCAAAATTCACCTTGACGGTTTGCTCCGCGTTCCCGTTCAACTCACTGTTTAAAGTAAACCCGTTCCAAATGTGGCGGTAAGCCGTACCGGGTTCAATGATGTATTTGCCAGGGGCAATATTGCGTGCACTCATTTCTTTTTCAGAACCAACCAATTCAAATAGGTCAAGTTGAGAAATGATGCCTTTCTCTTGCAGCAAGCGCGCAACGCTTTTTATTTCCAAAGCGTCGTCTTGACCAGAAAGGTAAATAACAACTGCTGAGGTATTGCTCGACTTTTGAAATGCCGCATAATAATACCTGAGTTTTGGAAGCAAAACAATTGCTACACCTAAGACTACGGCACAAATAAGGAGGATCAGTTTTTGTTTTCTAGACATAATTGATAAGTAAGTTCGTCGAAATATTGATTTTTATAGCGCAGCCAATTTTTACGGGTACCCACATGCTCAAAACCTGCTTTTTCGAAAAGCTGGACGCTAGCGTGGTTATCTCCGTGAATTTGACAATATAAATTGCGGAGTTCTAATGTTTCGCTGCAGTAGGCGACGAGTAAAGAGAGGGCATCGCTGGCAAAACCCTGCCCTTTATCTTGGTCTTCGGCAATCAGAATGCCAACTGCGGCATAGCCATGCTTGAAATTGAGGTCGTAGAGGTCAATGACACCAACTGGACGAGCCTCGTTGTTGGTTTGGAGTACCAAGCGCATTTGCCCAGACTTGCGAATATCCGATTGCTGCTCGATGAGTTGGTGGATATCGTACATCGAAAAAGGTACTTCGGTATTGGAAACCTTCCAGTTGGCCGGATTGTTTTCCCAGAGAAATATAGTGCCGGCGTCGTCCTTTTCGACCGCTCTCAATGTAATTAGACTACCCCTTAAGCTCATAAATTCCGTTATAAACGCGTTTGGCTGGCCCAGTGAGATACACCTCGCTATAAGATAAATCGTCGAGCTGTTGCCATTCGACAATTAAGGAGCCGCCTTTGGTCTGCACATTTACTTTACCAGTAGCTACATCTTGAAGTTGTGCAAATACGAGCGCAGCAGCGGTAACGCCTGTGCCGCAAGAAAGTGTTTCGTCTTCTACGCCTCTTTCATAGGTGGCAACTCGAATAGAGTTATCTTGGAGGGCCATTAAATTGACGTTGATGCCCTCCTCACAATAAGTTTCGTTGTAGCGAATGCTGCGCCCCACCTCTACTACATGTGAGTTGTCGTGATTGATGTCTTCTAAAACAAAGTGTGGCGAGCCAGTTTGGACTTCATAACCGTTTTCAAGTTTTACAATTGGTGGCACATTGGCCATTTTGAGGCGCACTTCATCTTCGCAGAGCCAAGCTTCATGTGGGCCATCGATGGCCATGAATTTGGTATGCGGGCTTTTCAATAGGCCAAGGGTATGCGCAAAAGCAACCGCGCAACGCGCACCATTGCCACAAAAAGACTGCGTGCCATCGGCGTTGTAGTAAACCACTTCAAAATCTAGGCTCGAATGACGCTTGATGGCGATCAGGCCATCTGCACCAATGCCAAATTTGCGGTCGCAAAGTGCTGAAATGACAGCAATTGACAAATTGTCATGAGATTCATGCGTGTGATCAAGCATGATGAAATCATTGCCCGTGCCTTGATATTTGGTGAATTGCAGTGTCATTGTGGTCGAACAAAAATAGTTGAATAATCGTTACCAAATCTTAACAAAATTTAACATTTTTCAAGCAATTTTTGGAACGCTCTTTGCGTTTATGGAGCAGTAATTTAAAATATGACACTATGACACTTTCCAGCACACTCAAATTATTCGGCTTGGGTATTTTAGGAGGAACCCTACCGTTGGCTACTTATGTCATTATTCAACATCACAGCAGCCGCTTATCCGATCAAGTTCTAGACGGCAAGCTTCGCGCACCAATCCAGCAAGTAGACTACAACGGCGTACCACAAGGTCTCGATTTCACTGCTGCGGCAGAAAGCACGGTTCATTCCGTAGTCCACATCACCACCAAAGTAGTACAAACTACCTTTCAGCGCGATCCATTTCAGGAATTTTTCTACGGACCCGGTGCCGGAGGCCGCGAATTCAAACAATACGGAGCGGGCGCCGGATCTGGCGTCATCGTTTCGTCCAAAGGCTACATCGTGACCAACAACCACGTCATTGAAAACGCCAGCGAAATAGAAGTCATCCTCAACGACAACTCCAAATATACCGCTAAAGTGGTGGGCACAGACCCATCCACAGATATTGCCGTGCTCAAAATTGAAGGAGAGAACTTCCCCGCCATTCCGATAGGCAACTCAGACGAACTCAAAATTGGCGAATGGGTATTGGCTGTAGGCAATCCCTTCAACCTCACCTCTACCGTTACTGCTGGCATTGTTTCGGCCAAAGCGCGCAATATCAATTTGCTTTCCGAGCGCAATTCCAAAGAAGTGGTGCCAATCGAATCATTTATTCAGACCGACGCAGCGGTGAATCCAGGCAACAGTGGCGGGGCGCTTGTCAATACCCGCGGCGAGCTCATCGGCATCAATACCGCAATTGCCTCTCAGACCGGTTCTTATGCAGGCTATTCTTTTGCAGTTCCCGTCAATTTAGTGGATAAAGTCATGCGCGACCTCATCGATTTCGGGATTGTGCAACGCGGTTATTTAGGCGTTCAAATAGCCGATGTATCGCAAGACATCAAGGAGAAAAATAAACTCCCCGACCTCAAAGGCGTCTTTATTGCCAAAGTAGTTGAAGGCGGCTCTGCAGACAAAGCAGGCCTCAAAGACGGCGATGTCGTGCTCAAAATTGGCAGCAAGGAGGTCAACTCAGTAGCCGCTTTGCAAGAAGAAATCGGCAAGCGTCGCCCCGGCGACAAAGTCACGCTCAGTGTGCGTCAAAAAGACGGCGATATCATCACCAAAGACCTGGTGCTGCGCAACCAAGATGGCGAAACCGAATTGCTCTCCAAAGAAGAAATCAACAAGAATTATGCACTTGGGGCCACTTTCATCCCACTGACCGACAAAGAGAAAAAAGAGCTCAACATCAGCTTTGGTGTTAAAATTAAAACCATCAGCACAGGCAAACTCAAAGCCATAGGCTTGAGTGAGGGCATCATCATTACCAAGATCAACAACGAACCGATCGAAACTGTCGAAGAACTCACCGAAAAACTAAGTGGTGTGAACAGAGGCGTCTTGCTCGAAATCATGGATGAAACGGGTAAAAGAGACTACCGCGGCTTAGGTTTATAAAGCATTTTCGTCGAAATCAGGCGGCGTTGAAAAAGTTAAGAACTCGTTAATAACTCAACAAAAAAAGCCTTGTTCAGATTTTTTTATCCCTGATTTTCGGCGTTACTTTGCTTCATAAGCCGAAGTCAAACTTCACCTTGTAATTCAGTATAGATAAGCGCATGAGACAGTTAAAAATCACCAAATCCATCACCAATCGCGAGAGTCAATCTCTCGATAAATACCTTCAAGATATCGGTCGTGAAGAACTCATTACCGCAGAAGAAGAAGTAGAATTAGCACGCCGCATCAAAGCCGGTGACCAGAAAGCATTAGAAAAACTCACTAGAGCCAATCTTCGCTTTGTGGTTTCTGTTGCCAAGCAATATCAAAACCAAGGCCTCACCCTTCCTGACCTCATCAACGAAGGCAACCTAGGTCTCATCAAAGCTGCTCAAAAATTTGACGAAACACGTGGTTTTAAGTTCATCTCTTACGCTGTATGGTGGATCCGTCAATCCATTCTTCAAGCTTTGGCTGAACAAGCACGCATCGTTCGTTTGCCACTCAACCAAGTAGGTTCACTCAACAAAATCAACAAGGCCTTTTCTCGCCTGGAGCAAGAGTTTGAGCGTCCACCAAGTGCAGAAGAATTAGCCGAAGCACTAGAAGTTCCAGAAGACAAAATCAAAGAAAGTCTCAATGTATCTGGTCGTCACGTTTCTATGGATGCACCACTTACCACCAACGACGACGGCGGTACCCTCATGGACGTCATGGCCAACCCAGACTCCCCACGCACCGACCACATGCTCATGGCAGAGTCTCTACAAAAAGAAATCGAGCGCTCACTGAGCACCCTCACAGACAAAGAACGCGAAATCATCCGCTTGTTCTTCGGTATCGGCATGAACCACGGCCTCACTTTAGAAGAAATCGGCGCCAAGTTCAACCTTACCCGAGAGCGCGTGCGTCAAATCAAAGAAAAGGCCATCCGCCGACTCCGACACACCTCGCGAAACAAACTTTTGAAGTCTTATTTAGGCTAAAAAATTCAAGGCTACCTACATGTGGGTAGCCTTTTTCTTTTCATCAGTAATCAGTAATCAATTATCCACATCAATCAACAACAAAATGGAAAACAAAAACGGTTATGAAAAAGAGCTCAACCTACACATTGAGCGCGAAAGAGCAGCTGTTAAATTGCAAAGTAAAGTCGGAGAACTCCTCTACGACAAAGGTATCGAACTGGTTTTATTCAGAAACCACCTCACAGATATCACGATTTCAGAAATCCTGAATTTACATGAATACGCCAAACAAGTCGTGAACAAACCAATCGACGTTTTCACGACAGCCGCTTTGGCCGAAACCCTCATGACCCTCGATATTCCTGCCTCTAAATTGGATATCGGTTTATTGGCAAGCGAATGGTTAGCTGGGCAAACTGAGCAAAGTGGTATGGCGCGTTTTCTCATGGAGAAATTAGGTGATTTACAAACGCCACAAGCTATTGAGCCCCGCGACGTTGTACTTTACGGTTTTGGCCGCATTGGCCGCTTGGCTGCGCGCGAGCTCATCAAGCAAGCTGGTAAAGGGCAGCAATTGCGTTTGCGCGCAATTGTCACTCGCGGTTCTTCAGATGCAGATATCATCAAAAGAGCTTCCTTGTTGCGCAACGACTCCGTACATGGCGCTTTCAAAGGTTCGGTCATTGAAGACCTCGCTAATAAGAGCCTGATCATCAATGGTCAAATTGTGCACATGATCGATGCTGCAAACCCAGAAGACATCGACTACACAGCCTTTGGCATCCAAAACGCATTGATCATCGACAACACTGGTGTTTTCACCAACCGCGAAGCACTTTCTCGTCACCTCCAAGCAAAAGGCGTTGGCAAAGTATTGCTCACGGCGCCAGGTAAAGAAATTCCAAATGTGGTATATGGTATCAATCAAGACACGCTAGATGTAGCTAACGAAAATATTTTCTCGGCAGCATCATGTACCACCAACGCTATCTCCCCTATTCTGAAAGTAGTCAATGATCATTTTGGCGTGGTGAAAGGTCATATCGAAACCGTTCACGCCTACACCAACGATCAAAACCTTTTGGACAACATGCACAAAAAACCGCGTCGTGGCCGTGCAGCAGCTGTCAATATGGTCATTACCTCAACAGGAGCTGGTTCTGCGGTTACAAAAGTGATCCCTGAACTCAAAGACAAACTCACAGCCAACGCCGTGCGTGTCCCGACACCAAACGGATCTTTGGCTATTTTAAGCTTAGAACTCGACAAACAAGTTACACTCGAGCAAGTCAATGCTGCCATTAAAGATGCAGCCCTACACGGAGAATTGGTCAATCAAATTTACTATTCTTTTGACCCTGAATTGGTATCATCTGACATCATCGGCAACACGTGTTGTAGTGTTTTTGACTCCAATGCGAGTATTGTTTCTGTCGATGGCAAAAACGTGGTGCTATATGCTTGGTATGACAACGAATTTGGCTACACAAAACAAGTGATTCGCATGGCCAAATACATCACACAAGTACGCAGAGCTATTTATTATTGATGCAAAAAAAAATCACCATAGCAATTGATGGCTATGCCGGTTGTGGCAAAAGTACGCTCGCCAAAGCCCTAGCTAAAGCCCTTAATTATACATTTATAGACTCCGGCGCGATGTATCGCGCCGTTGCCTTTTATTGCTTAGAAGCGCAACTGGTCTCTGCGGACCATCGCATCAAGGTCAATGAATTAATCGAGCACCTTGTTTCTATCGACATCACTTTTGGCGTAGAACAACAAGTTTTACTCAATAACCGTGATATTACAGAGGTGATTCGTTTGCCAAGGGTAGCGGCTATTGTATCGAGCGTAGCTGCCATTAAAGAGGTGCGCAACAAGTTAGTTGAACTACAAAGACAAATGAGTGCAGCAGGTGGCATTGTAATGGACGGCCGCGACATCGGGACGGTCGTGTTTCCAAACGCAGAGCTCAAAATCTTTGTAACAGCTTCTATTGAAGTCAGGACTCAACGCCGCTTAGCAGAACTCAAGGCCAAAGGTGAAGATATTGACCAAGTGGCCGTACAACAAAACCTCCTCGATCGCGATCACCAAGACAGCACGCGAGCAGAGAGCCCGCTCAGGCAAGCAGACGATGCAGTGGTTTTGGACACCTCCTCGCTGAGTCGTGAAGAACAGTTGGATTGGGCGCTTTCGCGCGTAGCTTTACTCGTAACCGATTAACGCGAATACCGAGAACGACGACAACCAGTGGTCGATGTCGTAGTTGCCTTTTCCGATGCTTTCTTGTGCGTAATCCCACATGGCGTTCATGTTTGTAACCCATGCAGCTTTAGTAGCTTCGTCTAGCGTACCGGCAGGCAAAGTTTTGAGCATGCCATTCAGACACCAAATGCGGTTGAGGTGGTAGCCATCCCAGTGAGACTCATAGCCATCGTGTTTATCGGTCTTTTTGATCTGCAAATCTTTTCCAGCTGTTTGCGCCGCAAATAAGCCCGGGCTAAATTTCTTCAACCACACCAAGTAATCTTCTGTATCGTATACCTTGCGCATGAGGTCGGTCACGAGCAAAGATGCCGACATGAAATCGTACTCAAAAGGTTCGGCACGCAAAGGCGCGTTGGTCATTTTGCCAAAATAGCGTTTACTGGCTTTAAGTGCTACTTTCAGAAGGTCTTCGTCACCAAAAGTTCTGGCGTAGTCGATGGCAAAAGAAAGGTTGAGCGAAGGCGCGTCGTGCGAACCTGATAATTTAACTTCTTTAATGTCTTTCCAGATCACTTGTGAGGCCGCTGCACACAAATGATGCAAGGGTGCCAAGTTTTCTAACCAACGTGCTGCATCTGGGTCATCCCAATTGGCGAGTTCGTCTGCAACTTTTAAGAGCCATCCTTGACCATAAGGGAATTCAAATACGTAGCGCTCTTTGTTGGTTTCAAAATATTGGTATTCCAGACGGATGTTTTCCTCGCTGAAACTTTCATTCAACTTGGCGCGAATTGCAGCTGCTTCCGGAATATCGGGAAACGTTTTCAAGATTTTTACCAAAGCCCAATGGTTGTGGACGGCACTATGCCAGTCGTAGCAGCCGTAAAAAGATGGCCAAATGTCGGTAGGTGTTTGGGTATCTCCGGGCTGGCGCAACGCTTGGTAATAGTAGTGTGGCGTGGGCTTGGAGGTGCAATCCAACGAGAGTTTGGCAAAATACGATGCGCCTTCAGACGACAACGTGTAACGACCATCTGAGGTAGTGCTTACCAATTGGGCAAACATAAAGCTAACGCTTAAAAAAACGCCTAAAAAGGAAATGAGTTTGAGCATGGGATACGCGTAAAAATTGTTAAAAATCAGGATTTGAGCGGTTTTTTGAATCCGTTTTTGAAAATCGAAAGCCCTTCGGTTCCGATGCCAACTATAGAAACAATATTGAGTGGAAACTCGAGCAAGACGTGAGAAAAGCTCAAGAAAAACAACAAGCTGAGGCCTAAAGAGTAGTCATAGGCGTAAAAAGCTGAAGATGCAATCCAGGTAGCAAGCACCAAAATAAAGCGCACTTTGGGCACTTTATGCCAGCGAATGATTTCTGTCTTGCTGAACCAGTTGAGGTAATGGTAGAGGTACGCAAAAGCGATGAAACGCATGAGCATGATGCCGACCTCTGAAAAGAAAATCAGGCCATCGATCTCTTTTTTGGTGCGCGATTTCATGACCTTTCTAGGCAAAGGCTCAAAGCGGTATTCATTGATGCTATTGATGTAGCGGCTTGAGGTATCGAAGAAATACAAAAGGTGGTCGTACTGAAATTGAGGTGCTAAATTGGCCGTATTGATGGCCATTGGCTTCACTACAAATGCGCGGTCTGCAATTTTGCTGAGCGAGTCGGTGTGCGCATTAAAAGCAGCAGTATCGATGAGCCCTTGGCGTAAAAAGTAGCTTTTATTGCCCTCTTTAGTGATGATGTCAAGGTATTCTTTATTGGTGAGCTTCTGCTCTTCAATGAGGTCGAAATGATCTAAAATGAGGTAGTTGGTGTTGTAGAAACCATCGCCTTTTGCATAATAGGCATCTTTGCCGTAGTTGGACAAGAAAGCATCTTTGGTATCGACAGGAAGGCTAAATACCAAAAGCAGTGGAACAGCTACAAAGCCGACCATTTGCCACATACCCGAAACACTGCGGCTTTTGAGCGCACCGTAAAGCATGAACAAACCGGTGAACACATAGACGTGAATGAGGGTTGGAATAAGTGCGGTGAGTGCGAAGATAGTGGTGCTGTCGGCGTTCTCTTGCGCGCGTTCTGGGCTGAGCCAGCCGCCCACAAAGATATAAAGCAAGAAAATGGAGCCCAATTTGATCCAGAGGCTTTTGACTAAGGCAAACAGTATGGAGGCAAAAAGTGCAAAAACCAAGAGCTTATCGAAAAGATTCATTTCTACAAAGTAGTCGTAGACGTCTTTACTGAAGCCAAAATCTTTGGCAAACGCTGCATAGGAAAGCAAAACACCAACGATCAACAGCACCATGAAGTCCCATTTGCCTTTGGCGTAGTATTGGCGGTCGTGGAGCCAACTGATTTCGGTGAGGTAATGCAGCGGCCCAAGGTAAGCATAAGCTAAAAGAAAGGTTTCAAAAGGAAAATAATAGGCCAACACTGCTGTTACGAGCATTAGGCCAATATTGAGGTAATTGATGCGGTCTTCTTTGAGCATGTTCATTTGCTGCTGTTTTTAGATACATACAAAAATAAGCAAAGCCCTTTCGGCAAAAAAATGATATTGCTCATTTATTTCAAGGATGTTTATTCGACCTCTGGGTCTTCTATAAATAGTGGGATTTGATCCGGGTTATCGTCTTCTTTTTTGGAGAGGTCCCACTCCATGCTCGCTGGTTCTGCTTCATCTTCGGCTTGTTGATCTTCTATTTCAAGCGCTTCTTCTACCGGCCAAGGTTCTGGGCTTTCATCTATAGGATGGGTCAAAACAATTTCTTTGACCTTCATTTTGGTCATTTGATTGCCCTGCGCTTTCATGCCCTTGACGTCGATGAGATCGGCTAAATTCAGGACTTGATCAGGTAAGTTTTTGGTTTCCTTGAGCAATTTATTGAACACAATACGGGCCTCTGGACGGAAGGCCGTAGAAACGATATCCAAGTAAGAACCGGGGGTCTCAGAGATGAAACTCACGCGTTTGTCTTGGGTTACTTCGCAAGTAAAGCGCTTCACGTAATGAAGTTCTTTCTCGGCATCGTAGTAGACTGCAGAAATGGGGCGGTCTTGGATCCATTTTTCGATGTGGATCATGTCTTCGTCGAAGTGCGTAGCTAAATCAAAGGTGCTGAGGCGGTATTCGCCGTTTTTGTAAAGTGTTAAGATGCGGTCTTCGCCTTTGAAAGAACCCAAAAACTTGCCGCGGCCTTCGTCGTTGAGGCGCCCCACAACGGTATCGTACCAAATTTTGCGGGCCGCAAGCGTGGAGCCACCCACTTCTTTTTGGACAATTTTTTGAATGATTTCTTTGGTGACCCGATTGCCCGCTGAGTTGCGGCCTTTAATGAGCAGCGCACCGAGGTCGATATCGAAACGCAAGCGCTTGAGATGCGGACGCGGACGCAGCAACACACTAACCACTTCTCGTTCGCCGTTCGGATGCACACTAAAATAAAGCATTTTGGATCCTTTGGTGCCTTTGGTGAGGTCGTATTCGGTGTCTCTGGTGATGGAGTTGACGTAAAAACGTTTCATCATGGTAGGACCGCCAGCACCGTCTTGGTAAAAAAGATGGTAAATGGTGCGCGTATCGCCTTTTTTCCAAACATTGGCGTAAATGAGGCCTTTACCGATGAACTTTTTATCGGCTACTTTGGTAATCATCAGCTTACCAGATGAGAAAAAGCAAATGACGTCGTCGATTTCGGAGCAGTCGGAGACGGGTTCGTTCTTTTTAAGGCCATAACCAATGAAGCCTTCTTCGTAATCTACGTAAAGTTTGCGATTGGCAATAATCACTTTACTTGCGGTAATGGTATCGAAGGTTTTGATTTCGGTTTTGCGCTCGCGGCCCGCTCCAAAACGTTTTTTGAGGTCTTTGAAGTACTCGATCGCATATTCAACCAAATTGGCTAAATGGTGCTTGACCTGCTGCATCTCCTCCTCTATTTTGAGGAGCGCTTCATCGGCTTTGTCGGCATCGAAACGCGTGATGCGGATCATGGGGATTTGCGTCAGCTTGTGCAAATCTTCGTCTTGGATTTCGCGAAGAAGCTGTTTTTTGTAGGGCTTGAAACGCTCATATAGATAAGCATAGAGCGCCTCGCGGTCGCTGTAATGCTTGAAATCGATGTACATTTCATGGTTGATGAAGAGTTTCTCTAGCGTTGAGAAATGCCATTGGCGCTCGAGTTCATCTAGCTTGATTTCTAGCTCGAGCTTGAGCAACATCACGGTATGATCCGTATTGACCTTCAGGATTTCAGTAACACCCATGAAGCGCGGACGTTCGCCGTCGATGATAGACGAATTGGGCGAAACCGAAACCTCGCAGTCGGTAAAGGCATACAGTGCATCTATGGTGTTGTCTGGCGACACGCCCGGGGCCAAATGCACAATGATTTCGGCCTCAGAAGAAGTGTTGTCTTCGATTTTTTTGATCTTGATCTTGGCCTTGTCGTTGGCTTTGATCACGGATTCTATCAATGAAGTAGTGGTGGTTCCGTAGGGAATTTCATTGATGATGAGTGTTTTGTTGTCGACCTTACGGATTTTGGCACGGATGCGCACTCGGCCACCGCGCAGGCCATCGTTGTAGCCAGAGAAATCGGCCATTCCGCCATTCGGAAAATCTGGTAAAATCTCTACTTTTTTACCTCTTAAGTGATTGATTGACTGCTCGATGAGCTCAATAAAGTTGTGTGGTAAAAACTTACAGGCCATCCCGACGGCAATTCCTTCTGCACCCTGAGCGAGCAACAAAGGAAATTTCATGGGCAATTGTTGCGGCTCTTTATTGCGGCCGTCGTAAGAGGATAACCAATTTGTGGTTTTGGGATTGAAAGCCACATGCAAGGCAAATTTGCTCAAACGCGCCTCGATGTAACGTGCTGCCGCAGCACCGTCGCCGGTGAGGGTGTTGCCCCAGTTTCCTTGGCAGTCGATCAGGAGGTCTTTTTGACCAATTTGCACCAAAGCGTCGCCAATTGAGGCATCGCCGTGCGGGTGGTATTTCATGGTGTTGCCAATGATGTTGGCTACCTTATTGTAGCGCCCGTCTTCCATCTCGCGCATGGAGTGCAAAATGCGGCGCTGTACTGGCTTGAGGCCGTCGTAGAGACTAGGTACCGCGCGCTCCAAGATGACATAACTTGCGTAATCAAGGAACCAACTTTGGTACAAGCCATTGAGCGGGACAATTTTGTCGTCCACGTGCTGTTTTTCAAATGGATTATGCCCGCTTTCTTCTTGTGGCATTTGGTCTTCGATTTCGTCTTCTGCCATATTAAGATGCTAATTCGGTGGTTGGTGCTTCTTCTGTAGTGTCGGCCGCTGTGGTTTCGGGGAGGTCTTTTTCGACGCGCAAGTTATCAATGATGAAATCCTGCCTTTCTGGGGTGTTTTTACCCATAAAATAGGACAAGATGGAATCGATAGAGGCATCTTTGGTCAAAATCACAGGTTCTAGACGGATGTCTTCGCCAATAAAGTGAATGAATTCGTCTGGCGAGATTTCACCTAAGCCCTTAAAGCGCGTGATTTCGGGATTTTTGCCCAGCTCCGCGATTGCGGCGCGGCGTTCCTCATCTGAATAACAATAAATCGTTTTCTTTTTGTTGCGCACCCTGAAAAGTGGTGTTTGCAGCACGTACACGTGATTGCGCTTGACAAGGTCCGGGAAAAACTGCAAGAAGAAGGTGAGCAAGAGCATGCGGATGTGCATACCGTCGACATCGGCATCGGTTGCAATGACAATGCGGTTGTAGCGCAGGTTGTCCATGTCTTCTTCGATGTCGAGTGCCGCTTGAATCAGGTTGAATTCTTCGTTTTCGTAAACCACTTTTTTAGTGAGACCATAACAATTGAGGGGCTTACCTCGCAGGGAGAAAACCGCCTGCGTGTTGACGTCTCTGGACTTCGTGATCGAACCACTCGCTGAGTCTCCTTCTGTAATAAAGAGCGTGGTGTCTTCTCTGCGCTGGTCTTTGAGGTCGGTGAGGTGCGTGCGGCAATCGCGTAGCTTTTTGTTGTGTAAGCTGGCTTTTTTGGAGCGGTCTCGGGCCAATTTGCGAATGCCTGCTAAATCTTTGCGCTCGCGCTCAGACTGCTTGATTTTCTTTTCAATGATTTCGGCGACATCTGGGTTGCGGTGCAGGTAGTTGTCGAGCTTATCTTTGAGGAAGTCGTTGATAAAGGCCCGCATGGATTTTCCACCTGGCTCAATTTCTTGAGAACCCAACTTCGTTTTGGTCTGGGACTCAAATACTGGCTCAACAACCTTTACGGCAATAGCGGCCACAATTGATTGGCGGATATCCGAGGCTTCGTAGTTTTTATTGTAAAAATCGCGGATTACTTTGGCAACAGATTCTCTAAAAGCGCTTTGGTGCGTTCCACCTTGGGTGGTGTGCTGACCATTTACAAAGGAGTAGTAGTCTTCGCCGTAAGTGCGTCCGTGCGTGAACGCGACTTCGATGTCGTCGTCTTCGAGGTGAATAATGGGATAGAGCGGGTCGCCGTCCATGTTGTTCTCGAGCAAATCTTTGAGGCCATCTTTGGAATTGAACTTCTCGCCGTTATAATAGATGGACAAACCTCTATTGAGGTAACAATAGTTCCACATCATTTTGTCGAGGTAGGCTGTCTTGAAAGCATACTTCTTGAAAATGGTGTCGTCTGGGGTGAATTCTACGTAAGTTCCGTTGTTTTCGTCGGTCGCTTCTATTGGCGTTTCAGAAACGAGCTCGCCGCGCTCAAAAATAGCGGTCTTTTTCTGGCCGTCACGGACCGCATAAAGCATGAAATACGAGGAAAGCGCATTGACTGCTTTTGTACCTACCCCGTTCAAACCAACAGACTTTTTAAAGGCTTTGGAGTCGTACTTTCCGCCGGTGTTCATTTTGGAGACCACCTCCACGACTTTACCCAGTGGAATACCACGACCGTAATCGCGGACCGACACTTTGCCGTCTTTGACTTTGATATCGATGCGTTTGCCATTGCCCATTACGAATTCATCGATACAGTTATCGACTACTTCTTTGACCAGAATATAAATACCGTCGTCGGCCGCAGCGCCATCGCCTAGCTTTCCAATGTACATTCCGGGACGCAAACGAATGTGTTCTTTCCAATCTAAGGAACGTATGTTGTCTTCGGTGTATTGATTTTCAGCCATGTAGCTTTACAAAATTTGGAACAAACAAAAATAACAATCTATTGCGCTCGCAAGTCGCTTGTTGGGCGGAAATTATAAACTAAATGTGTTGATAACAATAGGAATTCGGCTATATTTGCGCAAAATTGAATTAGAATTATGGCAACAACTGCAGATATCCGCAACGGTTTGTGCATCAAGCACAACGAAAAACTCTTTCAAATCATCGAATTTCAACACGTGAAACCCGGTAAAGGCCCAGCTTTTGTGCGCACCAAAATGCGCCAAATCGAATCTGGTAAAGTCCTTGACCACACCTTCTCGGCAGGTCACAAAATTGAACCTGTTCGCATTGAAAACCGCGAATACCAATACCTCTACCAAGAGGCTGAAGGTTACATCTTTATGAACAACGAATCCTTCGAACAAGTGAGCATTCCGCTCAAAATGGTCGAAAAACCTGGTTTCTTACAAGAAGGCATGACTGTCAATATCTTGTACCATGCAGAAGAAGAAATGCCCTTAGTTGTCGAATTACCAATGTATATCATCTCTGAGGTTACTTACACTGAGCCAGGTGTCAAAGGCGACACCGCTACCAATTCCATGAAGCCAGCCACCATTGCAACAGGCGCAGAAGTACGCGTTCCTTTGTTCATCGATAATGGCGAGGTCATCAAAATTGATACACGCACCGGCGTTTACGTAGAACGCGTTAAAGGATAACATGAAAAATACAGCCCTCAGCCACAAGCACATCGAACTCGGCGCCAAAATGGTACCTTTTGCTGGCTACAACATGCCAGTTCAATACGAAGGCGTCAATGCCGAACACGACACCGTCCGCAATGGCGTGGGTGTTTTTGACGTTTCTCACATGGGTGAGTTCTTGTTAAAAGGACCAAATGCCTTGGCGCTCATTCAAAAAGTTTGCACCAACGATGCAGCTGTTCTTTTTGACGGCAAAGCACAATACAGCTGTATGCCCAATGGCAAAGGCGGTATTGTAGACGACCTCATTATTTACCGCATCGACGCCGAAACCTACTTCATTGTCGTCAATGCCTCGAACATCGAAAAAGACTGGAACTGGATTTCCAGCCACAACGACCTCGGTGTCGAAATGCAAAACTTATCAGATCAATATTCTTTGCTTGCTATTCAAGGCCCTAAAGCGGCAGAAGCAATGCAAAGCCTCACCGCAATTGACTTGAGCAACATGACCTACTACACTTTCCAATACGGCACCTTTGCCGGCATTGAAAACGTGATGGTTTCTGCTACTGGTTATACGGGTTCTGGCGGTTTTGAAGTGTACGTGAAAAACGAAGATGCCGAAAAACTTTGGGATGCCGTCTTTAGTGCTGGCGCCAACTGGGGCATCAAGCCAATCGGCCTTGCCGCACGAGACACCCTTCGTTTAGAAATGGGCTTTTGTTTGTACGGCAACGACATCGATGACAGCACTTCGCCTCTAGAAGCTGGCCTCGGCTGGATCACCAAATTCACCAAAGACTTCACCGATTCCGAATTCTTAAAAGACCAAAAAGAAGCTGGGGTCACTAGAAAACTCGTTGCTTTTGAAATGGTAGACCGCGGCATTCCTCGCCACGACTACCCTATTTTGGATGCAAGCGGAGCCATCATTGGCAAAGTAACATCAGGCACGATGTCGCCAAGCATGAAAATTGCGATAGGCCTAGGCTATGTGCATACTTCACACAGCGCACTCGATTCAGAAATTTTCATTGAAATCAGAGAAAAAGGAATCAAGGCAAAAGTAACCAAACTGCCTTTTTACAAGGCTTAAATTCAATCCCTAATGACCAACGCACCGCGTGGGTCGTCAGCTAATATTGCCGAGGGCTGCTTTTGTAAAGCGGCCCTTTGCTTTTTACTCGAGCGCATTTCAAAAAGATAGCTTTCCTTGCCCAGCGTTTTCAAATAGGCAATTTGCTCGGCTGTGATGTCCTTACTGCGCATCATCAGGCCACTAAGTGCCGGTACTTTTTCGAGTTGTTTGAGCCCTTCCTCAAAAGTTACGGTAGAAAACACCACCTTGAAATCCTGACTGATTTGTGCCAACCAATTTGGATTTGATGAATCTAAAACGATTTGATCCCTGAACTCCAAAGGAATAGCGTACAATGCTTCCTTAAAAAGCTGCATATCGACATAACCTGCCGTACATTCATTCCAGTGCTTGAGATCTAGAATCAGCTGGTGCCTGGGGCTTAGCAAAGGCCAAATTTGATCTAGGCGGGTAAGTTTTTCACGGTGTAAACTTTTGTAACGTACTTTTTCAAGCGTTTCATCCGTCTTTTCAAAAATACAACCAACGCCGTCAGTGTGTGCCTCTAATTTATTTTCATGGTAGAGCCATAGCGTTCCATTTTTGCTCATGCGGACATCGACCTCAACACCATCCATGGTAGGCAAACTCAAGGCCAATTCAACCGCCTCTAGCGAATTGTCGTGAAAGGCACTCATGCCGATATCCATTCCCATACCTGCATGACCAAAAATCTGTACGTCAGGGTAACTTTCCTGTTTGCGACAAGACCACAAGAGCAAACTCAGGATGAAAAGAAGAACCGAATGTTGGAGGATTTTATTCACGAAATAAAAAGTAATGTAATTGCAGCTGTGGGTTGAAAAAGATGGGCTTATTTTGATAATGAAGTCCAGACAAGGATTCCATAGCAAGCCCTGCAAAAAGCGCGACTCCCCATTCATGTTTTGGGCCAAAGGCTAAACCTAAACCACCATAAATACCTTGATGCAGGTCCAAAAAAGTCGTTTTTTGTATATCGCACTGATAACGAAACGAATAAAAAGGCAAAGCCTTATCGAAAGGGCACTTGGTAATTGCATCTATCCAAAAAAGTCCTACAGCAGGAGCCAGAGCACCTTGCAAACTGCGTTCAACCCCCAAGCCAAGATCCAGACCTAGGCCACCCAAATCAAAAGACTTCACTACTTTAACACTGAGCACCTGATCGTAACGGTGAAGTGCAGCACCCACACCAAAAAACTGCTGCGCACGAACCTCGATAATGAAAGACAAGCACAAAAAAAGAAATAGTCGAGACCGCATGCGTGCAAAAATAAAAAAGGCCTTCGAGAGAAGGCCTTTTCGATTCAAATATTTTTGTTGGCTTATACCAAACCTTGGTCAATCATGGCGTCAGCTACTTTTACAAAGCCCGCAACATTGGCGCCTTTGACGTAATCGACATTGCCATCGGCATCTTTACCGTATTTAACACAAGCTTCGTGGATAGAAACCATGATGTTGTGCAAACGCTCGTCAACTTCTTCTGCCGACCAAGACAAGCGCAAAGAGTTTTGCGACATCTCGAGACCTGAAGTGGCAACACCACCTGCATTCGAAGCCTTACCTGGCGAGAACAATACTTTTGACGCTTGGAAAACAGCAATTGCTTCTGGTGTAGAAGGCATGTTGGCACCTTCAGCGACACACATCACGCCATTGGAAACGAGTGCTTGCGCTTCTTCTCCGTTGAGTTCGTTTTGTGTTGCACATGGAAGTGCGATATGCGCTTTTACCTCCCAAGGACGCTTACCGGCTACAAACTGTGCTCCAGGGAATTGCTTTGCGTATTCGGAAATACGGCCGCGGCGCACATTTTTGAGGTCCATGACCCAAGCTAATTTTTCAGCATCAATACCAGCTGCGTCGTAGATATAGCCTTCGGAATCTGAAAGTGTAACAACAGTTGCACCGAGTTGGGTTGCTTTTTCACAAGCATATTGCGCTACATTCCCTGAACCAGAAACAGCAACAATTTTACCGTTGAAAGATTCACCTTTAGTAGCTAACATTTCTTTTGCAAAATATACAGTACCGTAACCTGTTGCTTCTGGACGGATCAATGAACCACCCCAATTGCGACCTTTACCGGTCAAGACACCTGTAAATTCGTTGCGCAAACGCTTGTACTGACCAAACATGTAGCCAATTTCACGACCGCCCACACCGATATCGCCAGCAGGTACGTCGGTATCAGGACCAATATGACGAGCGAGCTCAGACATAAATGATTGGCAGAATTTCATGACTTCATTATCTGATTTGCCTTTCGGATCAAAATCAGAACCACCTTTACCACCGCCCATAGGCAATGTAGTGAGGGAGTTTTTAAAGATTTGCTCGAAGCCTAAGAACTTGAGAATAGATAGGTTAACTGATGGGTGAAAACGCAAACCACCTTTGTACGGCCCGATAGCACTGTTGAATTCAACGCGGTAACCGCGGTTTACTTGAATATCGCCTTTGTCGTCTAACCAAGGAATGCGGAAGATGATCGTGCGCTCTGGTTCTACGATGCGGTCGAGAATTTTTGCTGTTTTGTATTTCGGATTAGCCTCAATAAAAGGAATAACCGCCTCGGCTACTTCCTGAACCGCTTGCAAAAACTCTGGCTCGTGGCCGTTTTTTGCGCGAACACGATCCATGAAAGCCTCGATTTCTGCGTGATACTGATTTGACATAATAAATAAGGTGTTTTAGTTTGTAAACTTGGGCAAAAATAATTCAAAATAAGGTCCAAAAACCATCTTTTTTCAACATTTTATTAGTGTCAAAATGACACTAATTTAAAGCATAAATAAAAAGCATGAAGAGAAATTTGACCTTCGGCAAAAAAGTCGTTATTTTTACAACGCTCAAAGCAACCCATTCGCATGCTTTTACGTTTGACCTGAGTACCTACTACTAGAATACAAACTACATGAAAATAAAATCTACTTTACTCGCAACTTTTTCAGGCATCTTATTCCTAGCGCTCACTCTACTGAACGCCACGAATTCAAATGCTCAAGGTCCTGTGACCTTATGCTTGGGTCAAGACGCTACTGTTTGCCCAGGTCAAGCTGTGATCATCAACAACTGCAATACCGGTACTACTCCCGGAACAGCTGCAGGCCTTTATCTCAACGCACCAACCAACGTGCAACTTTCAGACGACTCTTGGTCTGGTTCTGTTGCAATTGGTTTTCCTTTTAGCTTTTACGGTAACACCTACTCGCAATGTGTGATCGGTTCAAACGGCATCGTTTCGTTTAACCTTGCCAATGCCGGTGGTTACTGCCCTTGGGCACTAAGCGGTGTTGGCACCTTGCCAAATGCTGGATTTGCTGCCGCAAAAAATAGCATCATGCTCACCTACCAAGACATCAACCCTTCCTTAGGAGGCCAAATTCAATACCAAACTTTGGGCACAGCGCCCAATAGAAAATTTGTTGTTCTCTATAAAAACATCATGATGTTCAGTTGTACTTCACAGTGCAACTACATGGCAATCGTCATGTATGAAACCTCAAATATTTTCGAATTACACATCGGAAACAAACCAATTTGTGCTGGCTGGAATGGTGGCTTGGCCATCCAGGGTTCTGAGAACAACATGCCTATGCCTACAGCTCACATTACGCCAGGCAGAAACAACACAGTTTGGGGTGCCAACCAAGATGGCCGCAGGTTCTTGCCTACCTCGCCAAGCAACACCGCTTCTTACACCATGTCACAAATTCCTTATGTCATGGTCAATAGCCCTGGTAGCAATTTTGTATGGGCAAATACGCTAGGTCAAACGTTTCCTTACAACAACGGTACGCTCAATGTCAATGTTGTCCCACCAGGCACAACAGGCTATTTCTTATCTGGTGCAGCATGTGGCACCAGTATTGGCTCCATTACCCAAGATACCACCTGGATTACCCGATCCAACCCAAGTGTAACCACAACCGTTTTACCCGATGTTTGTACACAGGGTGTTGGTAGCGCCACGGCGACACCAGGAGCTGGTTCTCCTACTCCTTGTACCTATACCTGGAACCCGGGTGCAATTGTAGGCAACCCTGCAAACAACCTTTTTGCAGGTACCTATACCGTTACCCAAATTGATGGCAACGGTTGTAGCGCAACAGCAACAGCTGTAGTTGGAGATACGCCAGCAACATTCACGGCTTCCACAACCCTTGTTTCTTGCCCCGGCGGCAACGACGGAACAGCTACAGCAAACGTCACACCGGCAACGGGTGTCATCACTTACCAATGGAGCAACGGCCAAACATCCCAGACAGCTACTGGCCTTAGCGCAGGAAATTACTGGTGCTACGCCTCCAACACTACAGGTTGTTCAGACACCATTTATGTAACCATTGCAGAAATTCCAGCTATGGTGCTCAGCGCCATCAATGTGCTCGACGCAGATTGCTACACAATTGCCAATGGTGAAGCCACCATCGATGTGCAATTGGGTACAGCTCCATACACTTTTGACTGGGACATCTCTGCATCTTTGGCCGCAACGGCGCTTGACCTCGGTGCTGGTCTTCACACATGTACGGTTACCGATGCCAATGGTTGTATTCAAACTATTTCAGTTAACATCAACCAACCGAGCCCACTGGACATCACATTCTTGACCCAAGACACCATGATCTGCTCAGAAGCAAGCATCTTACTATCTGCAATTGGTGCAGGGGGTTCGAGTGCATACAATTTCTCCTGGACTGAGGACGGCATTCCAATTGGTAACGGCACGAGCATTACCGTTGACCCTATCAACTCCGGAACCGTTTATTGCGTTACGCTCAGCGAAGCATGTGGTTCGCCAACTACCACCGAATGCATGACTATCATTTTCCCATTAGAGATTATTCCAGTCATTACAGCCATTGACAACCAAATTTGTACGCCTGGTGACTTCCAATTGCACAACATGTCTAGCAATGGCCAAGACATCTCGAGCACCTCTTACCTCTTCTCTAACGGAGACAGCTTTACGGTTCCCAACCAAGATGACCTCCTCCACACTATTGTTCAGCCAGGAACCTACGATTTATCTGTTGTCATGACCTCCGTTCACGGTTGTATTTATAATGGTTTCTTTGACGACTTGCTCACCGTTACCGACAACCCAACGGCGAACTTCACCATCTCTAAAAACCCAGTTACTTGGTTTGAAACGACCGTACAAACCAACGACGTCTCTATGGGCAACATCGTTCAATACAACTGGTCTTCGCCAGGATCCACAAATATAGTAAGCACTGGTTCTAGCGCCATGATTACCTACCCAGAAGGTGTGATGGGTTCTTATCCTATTATGCTCACCGTCACCACTGTAGATGGCTGTTCAGATTCAATTACAATTGACATCGATGTAGTTGCTGATGTCATCTTTTATGCACCAACTGCGTTTACACCAGACGACGACGAACACAACCAAGTTTGGTCTTTCTATGTAGAGGGCATCGACTTCGAAAACTTTCACTTAGAAATCTACAACCGTTGGGGTGAAGTCATTTGGGAAACCTACGACACCAAAGGATTCTGGGATGGCTATTACAACGGACACAAAGTACAGCCAGGTACCTATTCTTGGAAAGCTTGGTTCAAGGACAAAGACACCGACGGGAAAACAGTAAAAACAGGCATGATTCACGTGATTCGCTAAGCTGCCATGAAAATTCTACTGATTTCTTTTATTTCTCTTTTTCTTGGGCACTGTTCTAAGATTTCTCAAGAACTCTTGACCATGGCCAACGGAGTAGGTAGCGTCACAACCCCGCCGACTACACCACAACTCACGAACGCCGAAGTCATTTCTGGTCTCAAAGAAGCGTTGCAGGTCGGTATCAAAAATGCGGTAAATCAGAGTGCAGTAATAGATGGCTTTTTAGGCAATGCACAAATTAGACTACCCTTCCCTCCTGACGCACTCAAAGTAAAGGAGAAAGCACTACAACTTGGCATGAACAACCAAGTGGAACAGTTCGAAACCACCCTCAATAGAGCAGCAGAAGAAGCTGTTAAAGAAGCACTTCCTATTTTTACACAGGCCATTCTAAACATGACTGTCCAAGATGGTTTTGCCATCTTAAAAGGTGGAAACGGAGCAGCTACTGCTTTTCTTAAGAACCAAACAAGCCAACAACTTTACAATGCTTTCTTGCCAAAAGTAAAGGAAGCTACTTCTAAAGTGAGCCTTACTGCCAAGTGGACGCCACTCATGAACAAATACAACCAAGCCATGGCCCTAACAGGCGGAGAAAAAATAAACCCCGACCTAGATGCGTTCGTAACACAGCGCGCCATAGACGGCTTATTTTTAATGGTACAGCAAGAAGAGGATAAAATTCGAGTCAATCCATCGGCACGCGTTACAGATCTGCTCGTTAAAGTATTCGGATCGCTCTAATTTTTGCTCCTAGCATCCTGATATATGCAATTTCCAGCCACAGAATTGGTACTTGACGCAAATGGAGCAGTGTATCATCTCGGACTGCAACCTCAGCAATTAGCCTCTAAAATCATTTTAGTTGGAGATCAAGATCGGGTCGCTAAAATCTCTCGTTTTTTTGACACAGTCGAATACAGCGTTCAGCACCGCGAATTTGTCAGCCACACAGGTACTTTCCAAGGCAAGCGTCTAACTGTGCTCTCAACAGGTATTGGAACCGACAACATCGATATTTGCATGGCAGAGCTCGATGCATTGGTCAATATTGATTTAACAACAAGAACAGAGAAAGCCATCAAATCAAGCCTAGAGATCGTTCGAATTGGCACCTGTGGCATGCTACAAGCCGACATGAAATTGCATAGCTATGTGTTGTCTAGCCATGCTTTAGGACTCGACAACATTGCTCATTTCTACCCTATCAACTGGACTCAAGAAGAGAAAAAATTATTGACTCAGTTGACAACGCAAGTCTCTTTTCCGAAGGGCATTACACCCTACTTGAGCGCGGCCTGTCCAAAAATGGTTGAAAAATTTGATTCGGCAAAGGTCAGAAAAGGAATTACCGTAACGAGTTCAGGGTTTTACGGTCCTCAAGGACGCTCCTTGCGACTGCCAAGCCTCATGCCAGAGATCCATCTTGCATTAGGCAATTTTGATCACGAAGGCTTGCAAATTGTCAACTTTGAAATGGAAAGCTCAGCTATTTTTGCGCTCGGAACAGCGCTGGGTCATCAGTGCACGTCTATTTGTTTAGGAGTTGCCAACCGGCCTCAAGAAATATTTTCAACAGGTATTGACCAGGCCATGGACGAGCTCATAGGCTTTGTGCTCGAACGGATTTAAGGCAGTTTTAAAAGCGCCCTGCTTATTTCAAGAATTTATCTAAGGTAATGTGCAAGTTGAGGCCGCGTAGTTGGGCACCACTCGCCACAATAACGCCATTTCCATCAAGAAGAAAGGCATTCGGAATGGTGGCCACTTGGTAATTGGCCGCTGCCAAGCCTTGCACATCAAGCACATGGTTTTTCCAGACGAGTTTGTCTGCTAGAATAGCTTGTTTCCAGGCTTCGGCATCGCGATCTAGAGAAACACTAAATACCTCAAAACCCTTTGCATCTTTAAATACTTTTTGGTGGTACTTTTGATAGGCTTCTGCCACATTTGGGCTTTCTTTGCGACACGGACCACACCATGATGCCCAGAAATCAACTAATACCATTTTGCCGCGCAAACTAGATAACTTGAGTGTTTTGCCTTTTGGCGACAACAATTCAATTTCAGGTGCAGTTGCATCTTGCGGCAGTGTTGTGGTTGTTTCTTGCTTGAAACACAATGCGTAACAAGCAAAAGCAGCTATAAGCGCAATAATGAGTACTCTTGACTTTCTCATCCGATTCTTCTGATGTCGGCACCAATATTATTGAGACGGTATTCGATGTCTTGGTAACCGCGGTCAATTTGCTCGATGTTGTGGATCACACTTTTGCCTTTCGCAGACAAAGCTGCTATCAATAGAGAAACACCCGCACGGATGTCTGGAGAAGTCATTTCAATGCCTTTTAGGTCGTGTTCGCGGTTGAGGCCAATGACAGTGGCGCGGTGCGGATCACAAAGGATGATTTGTGCGCCCATATCGATGAGTTTGTCGACAAAGAAAAGACGAGATTCAAACATTTTTTGATGAATGAGAACCGAACCTTTCGCTTGGGTAGCCACAACTAAGATAATAGAAAGAAGATCGGGCGTAAAACCAGGCCAAGGTGCATCGTAGATGGTCATGATAGAACCATCGATGAAGGTTTCGATTTCGTATTTTTCTTGTGCAGGAATAAAGATGTCGTCGCCACGGCGCTCTAATTTGATACCGAGTCTTCTGAATACATTAGGAATGATACCGAGGTTGTCCCAGGAAACATCTTTGATGGTGATTTCGGACTGGGTCATGGCAGCCAAGCCAATGAAACTACCGATTTCGATCATGTCGGGCAAAATGCGGTGAAAACAACCCCCGAGAGACTTGACTCCTTGAATTTTGAGCATATTGGAGCCAATGCCTGTAATTTGAGCACCCATGGAATTGAGCATTTTACAGAGTTGCTGAATGTAAGGCTCACAAGCGGCGTTGTAAAATGTAGTTTCACCTTCGGCCATCACAGCAGCCATTAGGATATTGGCTGTTCCGGTCACGGAGGCTTCGTCTAGGTGGATGAAAGTGCCTTTGAGATTGGCGGCCTCTACAGAATAGAAATGCTCACCAGCATCGTAGTTGAATTTGGCACCTAAGAGCGCAAATCCTTCAAAGTGGGTGTCTAGGCGGCGACGGCCGATTTTGTCTCCACCTGGCTTTGGAATGAATCCACGACCATAGCGAGCCAACAACGGACCAACAATCATGATAGAGCCGCGCAAAGATGACGCACGTTTTTTGAAATCTTCTGTTTCTAGGTAGGCAAGGTCAATTTCTTTGGCCTGAAAAATATACGTGCCTTTCTCGACTTTTTCTACCTTGACGCCCATTGTTTGCAACAAAGCAATCAGTTTATTGACATCGACGATATCTGGAATATTGGAGATGGTGACTTTTTCTGAAGTCAGCAAAGGTGCACAAAGCACTTGTAGCGCTTCGTTTTTTGCCCCTTGCGGAATGATTTCACCTTTGAGTGGCTTGCCACCATAAATTTCAAAAGAAGCCATGCTTTATTTTTTGATGAATTTTTTCTTTTTGTACTTATTGTTATTGTTGCTCTTTTGCTTGTTAAAGCGTTGGTTTTTCTGCTGATTTTGACCAATTCCCATTGTTTTGAGCAGGGTATTGGTATGGACTAAATCATCTGGATTTTCCAAAATAAGTTCGCCTTTGGAAAGTTCTTTGAGCTGTTGAGCAATGACGTTGTTTTCGACGGTATCGTTGTTGTAGGCCAAAAACTGCTTCTTCATGAAGTTGGCCATGGTCGTCTTGAGGAATTCTTTTTCCTCGGGAATGCTGACTTCTTTGGCTGCTTCTAGAATGTTTTGCGTGTATTTGCCGTAATGGCCATAGCGGATTTTACTTGACGGATAAACCATGCGCTGAGGCTTCTCGTTGAGCACCTCTTGTTTTGGTTTTTCGTAAGGAGAATCTACATCGAACTCGAAATTTGACATCACAAATAGGTGTGTCCATAGTTTGTGGCGGTAGTCCTCGACGTCGCGCAAGTGCGGATTGAGTTGCCCCATCACTTCGATAATCGCTTTTGCAGCGAGGTTGCGCTCAGTGCGGTTGGTCAGTTCCATGGCATGAGCAATCATGTTTTGAACATTTCGACCATATTCTGGCAAAATAAGCGGACCACGCGTGGTGTTGTATTCCATGTTTATTTTTCTAAGTGTACGCCTAAGGCATTGTCGTAAATGGCTTTGGCCTCGGTAATGAAACCGTAATGTTGTTCGTCTATTTGAAGTTTGCCTTTGGTAACATGCCCTAAAAGCGTCATGTTGACACCAGAAGCAACCATATATTCTACAAACGCTTCCTCTTGCTCTTCGGTAACGGACACAACTGCGCGGCCTTGTCCTTCGCCAAATAAGAAAGCATCCAGACGGATATCGGCATCGGAGACGATATCAAAACCTAAACCTCTAGGCATAGACATCTCGACGAGCGAAACGTAAAGTCCGCCATCGGCGACGTCGTGAACTGCATTGACCAAGCCTTCTGCAATCAAGCCTTTGATCGCTTGGTGCATCTGGAACTCTTTCTCGAGGTCGAAGTATGGAGCAGGCGACGCTTTGACGCCGTGGTAAGTTGCAAGGTATTCAGAGGAGGCGATGTCTTCGGTGTAGTCGCCGATCAAGAAAATGAGGTCTCCTTTTTGCTTGAAGTCTAGGGTCATGATTTTGTCTTTGTCAGGGACAATGCCGATCATGCCGATAGTTGGTGTTGGGAAAACGGGCACTTCTTTACCGTTCATGACGGTTTGGTTGTAAAAAGAGACGTTACCGCCAGTAACCGGCGTTTCAAATTTCAAGCAAGCGGCAGACATGCCTTTGATGGCACCTACAAACTGCCAGTAAGATTCTGGATTGTAGGGATTACCGAAGTTGAGGCAGTTGGTGATGGCGCTCGGGTTACCACCAGCACAAGTAATGTTGCGGGCGGCCTCAGAGACGGCGATCATGGTGCCAACTTCTGGATCGGCGTTGACGTAGCGAGAGTTGCAGTCTACGGTCATGGCGAGGGCCTTATTGGTGCCTTTGATATTGACGATACCTGCGTCTGACGGGCGATTGGTAGTCATGTTGCGGGTACCCACCATGGAGTCGTACTGTTCGTAAACCCAGCGTTTAGAGGCAATATTTGGCAAACCGAGCATGGCGTCAGCCACCACTTTGAGGTCTTGGGGCTCGGCAACTTGAGAGATGTCGAATTTTTTGAACTCTTGGTAGTAAGCAGGTTCGCTATATTCTCTTTTGTATTGTGGAGCACCGCCACCCAAAACGAGTGATTCGGCAGGAACGTCGCCAACGAGCTCACCTCCCATATAATAGCGAATGCGGCCGGTGTCGGTGACGTGCCCGATTTCTTCGGCGTGGAGGTCCCACTTATCAAAGATATCTTTGACGATTTGCTCTTTGCCTTTTTGAACCACTACAAGCATGCGCTCTTGAGATTCTGACAATAGGATTTCGTAGGGCAACATGTTTTCTTGACGCGTAGGTACGCGGTCTAGGAAGATTTCCATCCCGACGTTGCCTGCAGCACTCATTTCACAAGTAGAACAGGTAATACCCGCGGCGCCCATGTCTTGCATCCCGACAATGGCGTCGGTCATGGAGAGTTCCATAGTGGCTTCGAGGAGCAATTTTTCCATGAAAGGATCGCCAACCTGAACAGATGGAAGGTCGTTGGCAGATTCTTCAGTGATGTCTTTGGAGGCAAATGCTGCGCCGGCAATGCCGTCTTTACCAGTGGCTGAACCCACAATAAAAACGGGATTACCAGGGCCTTTTGCCGTGGCAGAGATGATTTTTTTGGTATCGATAATGCCCGCAGAGAAAGCATTTACGAGCGGGTTGGTATTGTAAGATTCATCGAAGAAGACTTCGCCTCCGACAATTGGAATGCCAAAAGCGTTGCCGTAGTCGCCGATGCCTTTTGTCACACCTTTGACCAACCATTTGGTGCGCGCTTCTTCAATATTGCCAAAACGCAATGAGTTGAGTTGCGCAATGGGGCGTGCACCCATGGTAAAGATGTCGCGGTTGATACCGCCAACTCCTGTTGCTGCGCCTTGATAAGGCTCTAGTGCACTTGGGTGGTTGTGCGATTCAATTTTAAATACACAACCCAAGCCGTCGCCGATATCGACCAAACCGGCGTTTTCTTCTCCTGCTTTGACCAACATATGTGGGCCATCTTTGGGCAGCGTCTTGAGCCAAAGAATTGAGTTTTTATAAGAGCAGTGCTCACTCCACATTACGGAATAAACAGCTGTTTCTGTAAAATTAGGGGTGCGACCAAGGATTTCTTTGACTTGTTCAAATTCGTCGGCGCGGAGGCCTAAATCGATGGCTTGTTCTAGCGTAGCTTCTTTTTGGTGATTGGTTTCCATACAGTATTGAGAATTCAAAGACAAAAGTAACGATTAATCGGATAGCATCTTTCAATTTTTCGCCTTAAATTTGTCCCTTAAAACTTTGAAAAAATGAGTTACGACATCATTGTTGTGGGTAGCGGCCCGGGCGGATACGTCACCGCCATTCGCGCCTCTCAGTTAGGCCTAAAAACTGCTATTGTAGAAAGAGAATCTCTCGGCGGAATCTGCCTCAATTGGGGCTGTATCCCTACAAAAGCGCTCCTCAAAAGCGCAAATGTTTACGAATACCTTCAGCACGCCGCAGATTACGGCATCAACGTCAAAGAAAGCAGCGCTGACTTTGGCGCCATGATCAAGCGCAGCCGCGACGTTGCCAGTGGCATGTCTAACGGGATTCAATTCTTAATGAAGAAAAACAAAATTGACGTGCTCAAAGGCAACGGCGTTTTGAAAGCAGGCAAAGCAGTAGAAGTGACCGACGAAAGCGGCAACAAAACTACCTACACGGCAGCTAAAGGCGTCATTATTGCAACAGGGGCGCGTTCTCGCGAACTTCCTAACCTACCCCAAGACGGTACCAAAATCATTGGTTACCGCCAAGCCATGACCCTACCGACACAACCTAAGAAATTGGTTGTTGTGGGTTCTGGCGCAATCGGTGTTGAATTTGCGTATTTCTATAATGCAATCGGCACAGAAGTCACCATTGTTGAATACCTTCCAAATATTGTCCCTGTAGAAGACGAAGACGTTTCCAAACAACTCGAAAAATCCTTCAAAAAATCAGGCATTAATATCCTGACAAACGCTTCTGTTGAATCAGTAGATACCAGCGGCTCAGGCTGCGTTGTCAGCGTCAAGACCGCAAAAGGTGAAGAAAAAATCGAATGCGATGTCGTGCTTTCGGCAGCAGGTGTTGTCACGAACATCGAAAACATTGGTCTAGAAGAACTAGGCATCATCGTAGATAAAGGACGTATTCTTGTCGACGACTACTACCAAACGAATTTGCCAGGTTACTATGCAATTGGCGATGTTGTACCAGGTCCAGCTTTGGCGCACGTTGCATCTGCAGAAGGCATTATTTGCGTCGAGAAAATCGCGGGTCACCACCCAGAGCCACTCAACTACGGCAACATCCCGGGTTGTACTTACTGTTCTCCAGAAGTAGCGAGCGTCGGCATGACCGAAAAAGCAGCCAAAGAAGCAGGTTACGAAATCAAAGTCGGCAAATTCCCGTTCTCGGCCTCTGGTAAAGCCAGCGCTGCCGGAGCAAAAGATGGTTTTGTAAAACTGATTTTTGATGCCAAATACGGCGAACTCCTCGGCGGCCACATGATCGGCGCCAACGTTACCGAAATGGTAGCTGAGCTCGTTGCGGTTCGCAAACTAGAAACAACCGGCGAAGAACTCATCAAGACAGTTCACCCGCACCCAACAATGTCTGAAGCCATCATGGAAGCTGCCGCTGCGGCTTACGGCGAAGTCATTCACTTGTAAGATCGAATCACGAAATAAAAAAAAGCGCTCAAAAGGCGCTTTTTTTTGTGGTCATATTTTAGAATGAGGTATTTTTAAACATAGGTGTCTCATAGCCCCAAGGCCTCATAAATGAAATCAAATGTAGATAAGATCACAGGAGCGCCATCGACAACTGCTACGTTGTGTTCGAAGTGCGCACTTGGCTGGCGGTCGGCGGTTACAATGGTCCATTTATCGTCGAGGGTTTCGACTTTTTCGGTTCCCATGTTGATCATGGGCTCAATGGCAATGGTGAGGCCATTTTGAATTTTTTTGCCGCGTCCGCGTCGGCCGTAGTTTGGCACCTGAGGCTCTTCGTGGAGTTCTTTACCCAAGCCGTGCCCAACGAGGTCGCGGACAACACCGTAGCCATGGGCCTCGGCATGCTGTTGAATGGCCCAACCGATGTCTTCGATGCGGTTAGCGGTTGTGACTTGTTCGATGCCTAAATACAAGCATTCTTTGGTAACCTTACACAATTGTTTTTTCTCAGCGCTCACCTCTCCTACTTCAAAAGTATAGGCATGATCGCCATAATAGCCTTTGAAGATAGATCCGCAGTCGACAGAAACGATGTCGCCGTCTTGGATCGGTTTATCGGTGGGCAAACCGTGTACAACCTGTTCGTTGACTGAAATCAAGAGTGTGCTCGGGCAACCATAAAGACCTTTGAAACCTGGAATGGCATTTTGGGTGCGGATGTAATCTTCGGCCAACTGATCTAAAAAGCGAGGCGTAACACCTGGCTTCATGTGCTTGGCAACCAAACCTAGGGTGCGGCTCACTACTTGCGCGGCTTCGCGCATGATTTCAATTTCTTGGGGCGTTTTGTAACGGATCATGAATTTATCTAAGAGAGACATGCGGCAAAGTTACCAAGAAATTGCATGGTGTCGATGCCGTCTGCATAATCTGTTAGTTGCGGACACTGCGCCGAACCAAAAGGCAGGTAACCATGGCCTACTACACATTGTATTTGTTGCTGATTTGTTTCGAGATAGGCCTCTACCTCGTTAATGGAAGCATAGCGGTGATAATGCAGCATGCCGAGCGGTGAATGAAGTTCTTGGCTTTCCTTGAGCAATAAAAAATGGTTGTCTAGGATGGGAACTTGATTCATGAGGTGAATAGCTTTGTTGTAATCGTAGTTGTTCCCGTATTTTTTATGATTGACCACTTCTGCGTGCGGAACCATGGCCTCAAAAAAACGATTCAATTCAAAGGACTCCGGAACAAACATAAGTGTGACGTTTCTGCACCCACGACCGTAATATTGAAAGATGTCTTGTCCTAATTGCGTGAGTTCGTCCTGAGCTTCTGAACCATCAAGTACGGCAATTGAGCTGCGGTGCCCGCGCAGCAGATGTGGGACACCCGTGAAGTATTGCTTGAAATGCAACATGCTATTGTTTGAGCCTGTTGCAATTACAGCACTGTAATCTGAAAGTTTTCCGAGTGCGAATGCTATTCTTGACTCCAAAGCCGGCTCAAAAAGAACGAGCATTTTGGCCAATGCAGGGAGCAAGCGCGCATCTTCACTAGAAAGTTTGATAAGCGCCTTATGGCCCGAGCAAAGAACACAAAGGAAGTCATGAAAACCAACTAAAGGTAGGTTTCCGGGCAAAATCAAGGCAACAGTTTGAGGCTTTTCAGCAAAGGCATATGAGGCGAGCCACTCTTCAAGTCGTTCGGTTTGTAACCAAAAGGCAAGTTCTTGAAAAGCCATTTTGATGGCGTCTTCGGTAAACCAGCCGTTGTGGTGTTGCTCTCTTTGAATGAGGTCTAGCAGTGTTTCCCATTCTTGGGTTGTACAGTTCGCCGGACGCGGTTGATCTTTGGCAATTGCAGCTAGGACTACTCCGAGGGCTGCAAAAGCGGAGGTGATTTGGCTTCTTTCCACGGTGCAAAAGTACGCTTTTCTAAATTTTTTGTTCGCGAACGCACAAAAGATTCGCTCAGTCGTTGTTATATTTGCACAAAACATTGACTTATGGCCATCATGATCACCGACGAATGCATTAACTGCGGAGCTTGCGAGCCCGAGTGCCCCAACAATGCAATTTACGAAGGCGGCGCCGAGTGGAAATTTACCGACGGCACCACCCTCAAAGGCCTGATCCAAACCCTAGACGGTGAAGAAATCGAAGCAGACCACGCTTTTGAACCCGTCAACATGGACGTCTACTTCATCGCTCACGAAAAATGCACAGAATGTGTCGGCTTCCACGACGAACCACAGTGTGCTGCCGTTTGCCCTGTTGACTGCTGCGTAGACGACCCAGCTTACCGCGAAACCGAAGACGAACTTTTAGCCAAAAAGAACTTCATGCACTTGTAAGGTGTATCGCTACCTCCTTTTTGCCCTTCTCTTTTATTTCAATTGCCCCGCTCTATTTGCCGACAACGGCAGAGTTGTGCATATCGCATGGACAGAAAACCGCGATGGCAGTATACAGCATGCGCAAACACCACAACATGGTTTAGTCATTTTTGAACAGCGCAATCAATTCCTCAATTACAAAGACCCGAACAATCCGTTTTTTAAGATCCGTTATTCCTGGCTAGGTATCGACTGGACCGCTGTTCATCTTTTGGCCTTGCTCTTGACCATATTTCTGCAAATACTTACTTTTCGGCGCATCAATAGGCGCATGGCTAAAAGTCGCTTTTTCAAGCGGTGGTCTTATCGTTTTCTGAAGCTCTTTCTGTGGGCAGCAGTGGTTGCTGGCAATGCAGTTGCGATTTGGGCCATTGATTTTTACAACACACAAATCCACTTTCGTTTTCACCAACTCAGCGATTTCAAACAGGCCTCTGTCTCGACCCTTAACAATGGCCGAAATGACCGCACTTATTTCTTGGCCAAAGAAACCAGCCGCACCCGCAACCAACTCTATATCAAAAAAAGACAAAAATGGCACACCCAACGGGCTTTACCCGTGCTTCATTTTGAGTATAAAAAAAGCGGGAAGTTATTCTTTAAATACGATAAGCGCTACTACAAACCGCACCCAGACTCATCGCGCGTTTTGGCCACTAGCCAGCTGTTTGTTTTCCACCACAAAAAAGCCGACGGCAAAGACACCGCTCTTATTTACGAGCTCGCCAACAAACAACTCGTCGCGTTTGAATTCAAAAAAGACCGTCCCAAACGGATACTTTTATTCGTCAATGGTTACAGACCTACCTCCTCGAGTCAAGACCCCGAAAAAGCCCTACAAGCCATCAATGACAAAGGCCTAGAGCATCCGCGGTCCAGGAACTTGATTTTTGGCGCCGACGCCTTCAACTACTGGCCCCAAGATAACTTCATTGCGACGTTTGAAAAGCGCTTGGCAACTGAACGAACACTTTTTGCCGATGGTCACCACAGTGTGCGCACCTCTAATCACCGCTCTTTGCTGCAGTTCATGAGCAGTGCCTCATTGTACCCAAAGCCTTGTCTTGGCAAACACAGTTGTTCCACAACCAAAATTGCCAACCAACAAGAAGTCAGGACCTACAACCTTTTAGCTACAAAATCAAATAAGGAGGGATTCATGCAGCGTTATCAAGCAGGCAAGCAAGCGGGCCGCAACCTTTTGCAAGAACTCTCCAGAAACGGAAACGACCCACAAAACGACACGCTGTACGTAGTGAGCCACAGCATGGGTCATGCTTACTTGATGGGCATGGCACGCGTTCTAAAAGGAAAAATACAGTTGGGCGCATATTATGCATTTGCACCCGAAAATCCGAAAGGAAAAACGATGCCTGCCAATTACTGGACAAGCGTTTTCCAATACGGCACCCAACTCTACGGCCCTCAACGGCATGCGCCTTGCCAGCAAGATGGCGTTGCGCCGCAGTGGCGCATGAGCGGGCTTTCAACTGAACAGCAAATTAGCTTCCCGAAAGAACTCAAGGCGCGCTTGGGCTATTTTAGCGCACATTATATCGGCTACTACACTTGGGCTTTTGACATCCCAAAAGGAAAACCCGGTTACATTGGCCTGCCTTAAAAAGGCACAAAAGCGTTCAAGATTAGCTCTATTCTTGAAGTCCCGACGGCGCCATTGCTCCATTGTGCATCGTGCATAGACATGCCATTGCGCGACAAAACTAGTTGTCTGATCTCTTGCTTTAAGCGGCCTTCACCAGCCCCATGAATGATCAAAAACTTGGCCTGACGAGCACGAGCCTGCCGATTGCAAAACAGCCTGAAAGCGCTAAGTTGTGCGAGTAAAACATCGTGTGCCGGAAGCTGTGCGGGCAAGCCGAGCTCTTCTGCATGCAAATCGATACTGGGCAGGGCGTTTTCTTTGGTAGTGGGTGGTTTTTGGCGCTGGTTGCGCGCACTATTTATTTGGTCCTTATTCTTGATTTTTTGTACGTCTATGGCTTGCCGGGCAACAACTAAGTCCTGGGTATAAGTGTAGGAAAAGCCAAATTCATCGGTGAGCACCAACTGCGTTTTTAGAATTTCCTGGATGATAAAAATTCCGGACTCACGCAGGACACTCACCTGCTGCCCCACATACCAACTCATTGAAATTTGATGGCTTTAATGGGTGAAATACGCGACACCACTCTACTTGGCAGGAGTAAAGCAATCATGCAAGTGCCAAAAGTTAACACATTGATAAAAATGAAATTCCAAAAACTGAAATCAATTGGAACGGCATCTAGATAATAGACGGCAGGATCGAGTTTCAGCAGTGCAAAGCGGTCTTGTAGCCAGCACAAAACGAGCGCGAGCGAATTACCAATGAGCAAACCCCTCAGCAAAAGGTAGGCTGCTTGCCACAAAAAGATGCGGCGTACAGAGCGGTTGTTGGCACCCAAGGCCTTGAGCAAGCCCACAAAGGAGGTGCGGACTACAATCAATACAAGTACTGCCGAACCTACATTGATGATGCCGATCAGCAGCATCAAAAAGATAATGATCAGGACATTAAAATCTAAAAAATGTAGCCAAGCAAATAAATCAGCTTCGGTGTCTTGGATATTGCTTACCTGCAAAAGGTGCTGGTTTACCGGCCGCATTTCTACGGCTTCTTTGAGCGCTTTTTCGGTACTGGCCAGCGCAGCAAAATCATTTACCCCCACTTCAAAACCAGAAATAAAATGAGCGGTGGTTCCGATTCCATCTTTGAAAATAAAACGCAACGGACCTTTTTGAGTGGCATAAACCTGCTCTTCTAGCCCATCTACCAAACAAACCGGCGCACCGTTTTCAAGTTGCAAATCGGCGTAAAGCAACTCACCGGGTGCTGCAATTTGGAGTGCTGCGCTATCGATGAGTACAGCTCGGCCGCCGTCATTTTGGTAGCGGTAGGCATAAACTTTGAGGGTTGTATCTCTCAAGGACGTAAAGCGGTGTGCGGTATAAACATCTTGACCTAATCCCCAATCAAACAATAAATTAGATGCATCTCCTTCAATTCCTGCTTTAATTAAAAACTGGCCTTTTCCATCGAGTTCGGGGCGCAGTGATAACTGGGTTCCGTTGTCGCTCATTTGCTGCACCAATGTCAAATTACCAAAAACCAACTTTTGGTCGTACTCCAGAAAGCCGGTGTTGTAAATACCGACAACTTTTAATTTTTTGAGAATGGGCTGTTGCTTGATGTGATATGCAGAAACCTCATCATTCAACTTGATATTCAGTTTTTTAGATGTCTCTAATGAAATTAATACTTCATTTAAATTTTGCGGCTTCACCACGCGTCCCTGCACCAGATGCTCCTGTATAAAAGACCAATTGTAGCGAGATTCCACCCCTTTGAGCATGAGGCCAAGCATGTCCTGACGCTGCACGAGTGAATCTTGACCATTCGCCATTTGAATGGTATCGTTGAAGCGTGTAGACTGCAGTAAAAGCGGTTTAAACGCAACGGCCTGAATGCTACTGACACCAGGGATTTGCGCTAGCTCTT
>JACCDT010300571.1_pt1 | contig 63274 bp, 56 predicted proteins | sample 7446291 | NCBI WGS metagenome assembly JACCDT01 (sample SAMN15323446, study PRJNA562643) | freshwater metagenome | isolation source: river surface water | place: USA:Blue River Watershed | collected 2017-08-17 | reverse complement strand
TGAATTTGAAACTATTCTCGTAATTAGATTTTCTAGCCATTTTAATACCTTTTTTAAAGTTAGTAGTTTATCAAATTTGGCCAATTTGTTTCCTAATTACTGGTACAGCTTTTGGGGCGCATTATACCATGATTGTTGAACTAAAACCATTAGAAAGTGATGATAAAACCAGTACACTGTATAGCACAATAGTATTAACGCCAACCAATATAGCAAATAAAATTCAAGCATATCTGATTAGTTATCGACAATTTGCTAAGCAAATTGAAAGTACGGATTATAATTCCGCGAGCAGCGCTGTAGTCGTTTTGACTAAAAATATAGTTCAATAAATTAATGAAAGAAAATCAAATGATAAGACATAGTATTGTAAAAATAATAATTAGTATCATATTTTGTTTAGCAGCTAGAGTATTTGCAGCAGGCGGGTATATAACAGATCCTGTAACAACTCAATACGTTATCTACATCACTAATAATACAGATATTAATATGAATTTATCTGCAGTTAACCTAGGCTATCCGTTCATAGTTGATCCAGTCCGAGCTTTGGAAGATTCAGTGTATGCAGATATAGCGCGTAATTCTAAAAAATCAATCTTTCCGGCTCATTCAATAAAAGCATTTGCCGTAGCTGTCAGAAATTATAAAGCAGGATATCTAGATATAGAAGTAGGTAAAGATGGTACAAGATTTAGGATACTTCAGAGCAACAATGTACAAGATGCTAAGCAGTGTTTTGCTACGCAGTCAATGCCACGCTTTGCTTGTATCGTAGATATGTCGCAGCCAGATGCCAAGGCTCATGTATCTTTATCGCGGGTAGGAGATATTTTCCCAGGTAACCCCGTGGGAAGTTCAATTGAACTATTTATTAATGTTAATAACGGATAGTGGTATTCAGTATAGGTGTGGTGGTCACAAATCTTCATAATAAATAATTTGAGAGCAACAAGTTATTTATTATAGCATAACTCAACCACCACATTATAAAGCTAGATCTTAAATGAGGCTAATAGCCCCATTTAGAAATCAAGCAAAATGATTAATGAAAAATGGTACTTTGACTCCATTGATTTAATGTAGGATCAAAAACTTTAATTTCACCGTAATTAGTTCCAGCAATAATATATGGAGTGCCAGTTCCTTTTGGAGTAAGATCATCATTTAACGGCCAGTAAACTCGCATTGCGGTAACCGCATTACCAGAACCCCAGTCTCCAGAATGTGTTTTTATACCAAAATTTGTCCAAATATGACCGTCATAATAATAAACTTCAGCACCATTTGCATCACTATTATTTGTGCCAATCACAACTTGTGGGTCACCTGATGTAGGCCAGTACGCTTGCAGATCCAAGATAGCATTGCCATGAATCGATTTACCATTAGCCACATTTTCGATGTCACCCTTATTATCATCTCTTACCAAATCAGACCACGCTGAACGTGCAGGATCATAATATTTCACTTCAGCATAGTTAGTACCAGCAGCTATTCGCGGAGTACAAGCATCACCACACCAAGCGACTTGCAGCGCAGTAACAGCATTGCCACTGCCCCAATCACCGTTATGAGTACTAATCCCCAAATTGCTCCAAACATGTCCGTTATAATAATACACATCAGCACCATTTTTGCCGCTATTACTCGTACCAAGCACGATCTGCGGATCTCCACTATACTCCCAATTTACCGACATTGTCCCAATCTCATTATCCTCAATAGATCTATTATTGGCTACATGCTCGATATTACCTTTATTGCCATCATTTATTAAATCAAACCAAGCTGAACGAGTTGGATCATAATATTTTACTTCTCCATAATTTGTCCCAGCAACAATATATGGAGCTGAAGTATCTGGTGTTTCGTAACCATAACGATTCCACGATACACTTAGTTGATTCACCGCATTATGACGCCCCCAATCACCTGCGTGTGTTTTAATTCCAAAATTGGTCCAAGAATGGCCATTGTAATAATAGACCTCTGCACCATTACTATCATTATTATCAGTGCCAAGTACTACTCGAGGATCGCCACCAGTGCTAGGCCATAACACTGACATTGCAGTAACCGTATTACCTAATTCTCTACCGTATTGTAGATAATCAATATTTCCGCGATGTGACTCATCCATAAGATAGAACCATTGCCCTCGTGATGGATCATAGTAATTAACCTGACCATATTTAGTTACCACAACCATATATGGTGTAACTTGAGCAAGATTCAAACCGCTTGAATTAGCATAGTCAATTGTCCTATCCCATGCAACTGAAGTTTGGATAATTTCTTCATTGTTAAGAGTACTAACCCCACTCCACGAGTTACCGTCTAATTGATGAAGAATCGATGGGTCTTGTCCTGCAGGGCTATCGTTATTATAACCACCTGCGGTAATTAGCAAAGGAAATGAAGTATTTTCCATTTGCGGACCTACACTGATATCATTAACATGTTGGTAACCATCGTGACGAACAAGAGTATTATATATCGCATGATAAATCCCATCAGCTGCAGTTGCTACGCCACCAACAAGAATAGCAGAAGTATTAACAAGCACACCTTCGACAAGACTTACCAAAACTTCTGCACCATCACCAAAAATAACAAATGCTCCATACCCAGCGATGGCAGTTCCAGCATAACCGCTTCCAAAAACAATCGCATATTGATCATTTGGATTATACATTCCCAGAGATTTATTTCCAGCAGACATTTGCTTATTAACGCCATTTACTGTAGATGAACTATTTGGCGCTTGCCCAGAGGTTCCATTATTACACCCCATTAATATTGAGGAAACGAACAAAGAAGTCAGTATTGTTTTAATTTTCATTATTATTTAGTCCTTTAATTTGATTTTTATCTTGAAAATAAATTTGCAGTACTCATGCAATATTTATGCTACATAACAAATACACAAAAGCTGCGAAGAAGATATTTTATCGACTGAGTAGGATATAAACAATAAACAACTTTGGTATACCATCAAGACAAGGCAATTTACCCATTGTTTTAATTAAATATATTACCAAACAAGAATAAAAGTCTGAGAGTTAGGGAGGTAAAGACGATGTAAGGAATTATTAAATACACACTAAAAAAACCAAATAAATAAAATTACGGCATAAAATACTTCTCAAGAATATTAATATCCAAAATAACAATAAATGGCTTGCATAGGCTTTTTGGTATATATTTATTATAATTCATCGCAACAGCCTTATCGATCAAAATTTTGGTACTGGAGCCATTGATACCAAATTTAGGACATAGAACATTATTAACAACTGCAGCTAGTGCTCCACGGGATATATTTAAAATTTGCGCGGCATTTGCTTGCGATAAACCAATGGCTAATAAGAACAATATTTCATGTTGACGTTTTGCTAATTTCAATGGTAAATCTGACTCATTGCTAAGAATTTCTAATTGAGAAGATGGCTTATTTTGTAGGACATCTAAATATTCATTAATTCCAAATAAATTGAATTGCGAAGCGAAACTCTGAATACCAACAACCTCTCCTGAAGGGTGGAATATCGGAAGATAATTAATTAACCTTGCTTTAAATTGGTTATAGCGCGGTACAAAACTAATAAAATTTAGCGGCATTTTCTCACTTACCACAATTTGTTGCAGTTTAGCTTGTTTCAGGCTTATTTGCATAATGCTTTCTGTATATTCAGGATTACTTATTGCCACAAATTTCGCAATATCTTCTACCGTTGGATTGTAGAATGATATTTTGGAAATATCTGCATTTGAATTTATGCCAAACTCACTTTTAGCCTGTTCAGACATAATTACAACATGCCCGTTAGTATCAAAAATCGTCGAACTTATTGTTTTATTCAGCCATAACTGTTTAAATTGTTCAACTACCACATTATGTAAATAATCAGTCTTTTCTTGCTCAGTTAAAATCATATTGATACTCTAAAAAAATGCCTATAGCAGCGCACTAAAACCGCAATTATTAGCTAACCCCATAAGCATATCACATATTTTTTATTGAGCAATATATTTGCACTAATTATCTGCTTTTTGATAACTTAAGCCTCAAATATATAGTACAATATATTAAATTTAAGTACAAAATCAACGATTATTATAAAATTAAGTTATTTCAGGAGCAATAAAAATGCAAGCGTCAATTGAGAAATTTTTCAAATCCAGTGCCTACGCGGTAGTCGGTGCATCGACTAACCGTGATAAATTTGGCAATAAAGTCTTACGTTGTTATCAGCAAAACAATAAAATCGTCTATCCAGTTCACCCATTAGAAACAATCATTGAAGGTATAAATTGCTACAAAAGTGTTAGTGAATTACCCGATGAAGTTAAGAGCATTTCAATTATCACGCCGCCTAGTTTAACAGAGAAAATCATCGATCAAGCACATGCAAAAGGTATCACAAGCATTTGGATGCAACCAGGAGCACAAAGTGAGCTGGCAATTCAAAAATGTCATGATTATAGGATTAATGTAATTGCAGATGGTAGTTGTATCTTAGTGGTATTGGGTTTTCCAGATCACTAAGCTGGTAGTTGAATTATACTCATAGTATTTGATTTTTGGACGCGAAGGATTGATAAAAAGGATGACGCAGTGTAGACAGAACTACATAAGGAGTCTTTTTTTAAAATCCGACAAAGTACAAAATTCAAAGACGAAGAGTATAGCTAATGATTTCATCAGCCAATTCTATTGCATAGCGATGCATAAAGAAATGTCCACCAGTTGGGTAACTGATTAATTTGGAGTTCTTCAATTTCGTATGCAAGTACCAACTTGCTTCAGGTTTGGTTACCATATCATTCCGCGCTGTCGTAATTAAAACTGGCAAGTGAAGCTGTTCTAATTGTTCAGCTTGTTGTAACCAATTTTTGACGGATTGATCTTGCAACTGTTGTGCGTGCTCATTGTATGGATAAACATAACCCGCAATATGCAAAATTGATTTAGCTAGGTATTTACGAAACTCAATACTCGGTAACTCAGAAAAAAATAATTCGGTTAATTTTTCACGATTTTCACGTCCAGGATTTTCACGCAGATTACGCACCAAGGTATGTAATCCACCCATGGTATAGCTATAATCAGGTTGGCTGGCAATCAGCACCATCCCACTAATTAAGTCTGCTCGCTCATAAGCGAGTGCTTGCGCAATAATGCCACCCATCGACCAACCACACAATAATGGTTTATTTAATTCCAAAGCCTCAATAAAGTCAACCACATCCTGAGCTAAACCTTCCATTGAAAGATCATTGTTTGACTCACTTAACCCAACTCGGCGATTATCTGGCAAATAAACCGTAAATTTTTCTGCAAGGCGATAAATTAGTTCGCTATTCCAATGAAGTAAATTACCTGAATAACCAACTAGCATAATCAGAGGCTGACCGCTGCCTATGCTAACGTACCCAGCTTGCCCGTGTTTAGTCTTAACTAATTTATATTCTAACTCTGATCGCATAATTATTTACCCTAATCTCCGCTGTTATAACGCAATAAAAAAGTAGGATGATATTTTACATCATCCCACTAAATTTATTCATTACTTAATGACTTTATTAACACGTTTAAATTTACTGTATAACTTTACAAGTATTGCCAGCTCCATCATTTGAAGACGCAGTAATTCGTACAGTAGTATTTTTATCGAGCACAAAGGCGGGGCAATTGTACATTACACTCTCTAATCTAGGATCGGATACCCACGAAGGCTTAAATGATAAGTTTACACTTTTACCCTCAAACTGTTTAACCGAAACATTTGCCGTTGGATATTCGGTTGTACCAATGCCTGGCCACTGATCAAAACCATCTTGACTCCTTAAATTTATTCCAGCACCAGAAACAGTGACCATTAATTTATATTTGGGTGGCGTACAGCCTGCCAATTCCGCTAAGCTTTTGCCACCGAAAATAGGGTATGAAGTATCATAGTTAACTAATTTACAATTTTTACTTGGTTCAAAATAATATGGACGCGCACCAGCGTCAACTATACTACTATCCTTGTAATTGATATCATTACATTGTTCCGCAGTTTGCTCATCGCTAGTCAAGCGAAATCCTTGGGGAAACAAATTTCCGCTATGTGAGTAGTAGCGAAAAGCTCTAAGTCTAGTTTTAGTATTATCTAAATTTGCTGTATTATTTCCACATTCAGGTCCGCCATTTACAATTGCAACAGTGAATGGAAATCCTTTTGATGCATAAGTTTTAGCAATACCAGATGCACGCAAGGAATAGCTGCCATCCATAATTTCAGCGATTGATGGATTCCCATTTTTAGGCTGCAACGAATAAACCAAAGCACTCAAGTATGGTAAGAAATTATTACCCTGCACCAAATCTGGATCTTTAACCAAATTTAAATTACTGTATAACATCAATGACAAATTGGCATAGTTAGTTGGGTAACTAAGCTGCTTTACACCACGTCCATAGTAATAATTATTGTTAGTTAAATTAGCCTGTGAACCTGTTGCGGAAAATGGGCCTGCTGCATCTGGGTAGCGCCCAATTGTGCCACGGTTTGCAGGAGTTGCATCTGCTTCGGCTACACTGGCAAAGGTACGTTTGATTTTATTATAGATGGTTGCCTCAGTAATTGTGCGTGAATCAACATCAGCAGTTTCCTGTGTTGCATGTGCAAAAGTAGTTGCCAACATCCGTTTACATAGCTCATCAGGATTGCTCATCTGCGAAGTTTTACCAGCTGCGGGATAGCTTGAAAAATCGCCACAATACCCTGGCACAACTGCGGCTGCTTTTAAGAAATTATTATAAGAATAAACTTGTGCTGGAATAAAACCTTTTTCGTTTACCGTGCTGATACTTAAAGGAAAGGTCTTCTCAAAATAAGATTTAGGCATTAAACGCTCAATTCTTTTCACATTGTCGGGGTTATTTGGCGAGCCAGAATAAACCTTACTTAAATCAATATTAGAGACACGAACATAGTAGGCAATTTCTTTAAGCTTTTCTTGATCGCTTGCGTTCAGTCCATTTATTTCAGTTGACCACACTTTATACCAATCAGTTGGCGATAGTTTAGTTACACCGTTTGCCAAATTATCGCTTGACTTTAATGATGATTTGACACGAACAGCACCATTATTTGCTTGTGGCACCTGTGGCGTGTCTGCATAACAATAACTTCCGAATAAACCCAGCAACATTGTTGCATAAATGCATTTTTTTGTTAAATGTAACATTATTGATCACCTTTTTCTTTTTTAAATACAACCATACCATTATTTACAAACCACGCCGCTATTGCTGACAGCAGTATAGTAATCAAAAATCAGATAAAATATTTTACAATATAATAATTGTATCATTTTAGCGACGTAATTTTATTAACATTTTGTTATAAAAGCTCTAAACAACACATCAGTTATATTGTTAAACTTTGGAGTATCTGCTTAAAAATTATTTTTCAATTCTATAAAGGTCTTATTCTCAATTGCAGGACAATAAGTACGACTATCAGATTGAATCCACTGCCTAGCTCTATTTGCAACTTCGTAGGTATATGTAACAGTATTGGAGTTAAAAACATCAGTACCATTATTTACCGTGAAGTAGCGCTGATCTATCAATATTGTAGCAAAGCCAAAACCGAGAGCAACATCCCGTGCAGAATAAGTTTGATCAAACCAAACACAAACTGGAAAACTTTTGCCACCATCGCCATTAATATTTTTTGCCCATTCATACGTTACAATACCATTATTTTTTTTGCAGCTATTCTCAAAAACCTGCTGTTTTGGATTATTTTTCATATCACGTAAAACATTTATTGCTGGCTCCGTTGTTTGGGATATTAGAGTAGGTGTTATTAACCGATTCAACAATATCTCACTAACACCAAAAGCAAAAAAACTATTAGTGTCTGTTTGTTGATTAGACACTTGATGAATGCCATTAAGTTGACAAACATTGTTAACACTAGGGATTAAGTCTAACGCATTAACCTGACAAGCGATGATAGCGATAACGACAGTGGCAAGAGTTGGTGTAGTTTTCATATTTAGCTCCGTAAAAAATTAACATTCATATAACAATCAAGCGGTTATCTTGCATAAATTTGTACAAAATAAATTAACACATATCTGCATTACATAAGATTTAATCACGCATGATTTCAATAAAGTGAATTATAATATCTGACCACTATACTTGGCTGAAGAAAATTTCTTCAAATCATATTGAGGAGCAAATAAATGAAAGTTGACTATCTGAAGAATGATGAATTTATTGATTTTTATATTAAAACGCTAGAGATGAACCCACCTGCACGAAGTGTAGCTGTATCTAATTTACAGCATCAAATTCTTTTTGCCAATCAGCCATATTTAGAGTTTATTGGGCTAACAATTGAAGATGTTGTAGGAAAAAGGATGCGCGAACTAAATTCATTTATTGCTGAATATGCATCGCAGGCTTTACCAATGGCAGAGAGAGCACTTGCGCAAGATAAGTACGTTCGCGGACTTTTACAAATTAAAAAAAATAATAAACTATTCTGGATTGATTGCTACTTGATGCGCCTTAAAAATCCGTTTAATGCCAATTTAGTTGGTATGACATCTAATCTAAATTGGGCGCGAATCAGCACACCAATGCTTAATTTAATCAATGCGCTTGATAAAAAACTTCTCGTAGTAGAAAACAATAATCGAAATAGTTTCAACTTAAGCTTAACTACTCAGGAACATGAAATAATCGCCTTACTTGCAATCGGTAAATCATACAAAGAGGTAGCATGGATATTGAGCAGTATTCATAATCAGGAATTCAACCCTGCCACCATTGCGACCAATGTTTATCGCAAAATTTTCCCAAAATTCGAAGTTAGCAATTTGTCTGAATTAATCACCAAAGCAGTTAAACTCGGCATACTTGACAGCATTCCTGAAAGCTTTATTTAATTTGATTTAGCGCCAAGTTCAGCCAAAATATATTCAATATTATTAATCTTGCTAGTTAAATTATCCGATTTCACACTCCAGATTAATTTATTTTTACCATCGTATTTACAGGTTTTTAGTTTTTGTAAAAGCAGAACTATTTGCAACGGTTCAATCGGCGGCTTATCAATAAAGACCAGATTAATCGACGCATTAGCGGCATCCAGTTTTTGAATCCCAAGCTTAGCTGCAGCGATTCGCAACTGATGCAATGTGATGAGATTTTTGACTGGCTCAGGTGGCAAGCCATAATTATCGATAATATCCTGATAAACCAATTCAATCTGCTGATTAGATTCGGCTTTTGCCAAGCGTTTATAATAAACCAGACGCTCATGAATATTTTGGCAATAATCAACTGGTAAAATCGCGCTAGCATTCAGGTTTACTTCGCAATGTAATTCTTGCGGATTATCCGTATCAATTTTTTCACCATGCTTGAGTTTGCGGATGGCTTTTTTGAGCATTTCGGTATAAAGCGATAAACCAACTTCTTTGATATTGCCTGCCTGATTATCACCCAGTATTTCACCAGCACCACGAATTTCCAAATCATGCATCGCCAGATTAAAACCAGCACCAAGTTCGGTAGTCAGTAGAATTGCATCCAAGCGCTTTTCGGCATCTTTGGTTATTCTTTCTGGCACTAATAAATAACAGTAGGCTTGATGATGTGAGCGCCCTACTCGACCACGCAGCTGATGCAATTGCGCTAAACCAAATTTATCCGCGCGATAAATTAGAATAGTATTGGCATTGGGAATATCAATCCCAGTTTCAATAATCGTTGAGCAGAGTAGCAAATTATAGCGTTGGTGAATAAAGTCTTTAATTGTTTGCTCGAGCTCTTGTTCTGCCATCTGCCCATGAGCAATCGCAATTCGAAGCTCAGGAATCAGTTCACTCAAACGATTATACATCTGCTCAATAGTTGCAACATCGTTATACAAGAAAAATACCTGCCCACCGCGGCGAATTTCGCGCAAAATTGCTTCCTGAATAATACTATTATCATCTTGAATTATTTGCGTATTTACCGCTAACCTACGTGAAGGTGGCGTAGCAATAATCGAGAAATCGCGCAAACCATCCAATGCCATTGACAGTGTCCGTGGAATCGGGGTAGCCGTCATCGTCAAAACATCAACATTACTGCGTAACTGTTTGAATTTTTCTTTTTGCTTAACCCCAAAGCGATGTTCCTCGTCAATAATTACTAAACCAAGGTTAGCAAATTTAACATCATCTTGAATCAAGCGATGAGTACCGACAATAATATCAACTTTTCCCTCGGCAAGTAACGCCATCGTTTGGCTAATTTCTTTACGCGAACGAAAACGTGAAACTTCAGCAATGTTTAATGCAAAACCAGCAAAACGATTAACAAAATTTTGATAAAGCTGCTCGGTTAATAAGGTCGTCGGTGCTAAAATTGCGACTTGATAGCCATTGAGCGCCGCAATAAATGCTGCACGCATTGCCACTTCGGTTTTCCCAAAACCGACATCACCACAAACTAACCTATCCATCGGTTTTTGATTGGCTAAATCCTTGATAATCTCATCAAAACTATTTTGTTGATCAATAGTTGGTTCATAGCCAAAGCTATGCGCAAATTCATTATAATCTGCTGGAGTTGGCAGGCGATTACCCTGCTGCATTTCACGCTTGGCATAAAGTTCGAGTAATTCGGCAGCTACATCATTAATCTTCTGTTCGGTCTTGGTTTTAATCTTGTCCCAGCTTTTTGAGCCTAGTTTAGTTAACTCAACCGGACTTCCTTCCAAGTGAGTATAGCGACTAATCAAATGAAGGTTTTGGACTGGGATATAGAGCTTGGAGTTATTCTGATATTCAATCTCGAGCATCTCATAATCAGTATCCGCAATATTTTGTACCGATAACCCGACATAACACCCAACCCCGTGATTAATGTGTACCACAAAATCGCCAACATTTATTTCAGCTAAATCACGAACGATTAAATCATTATCCTGCTGTAAATTACCACGTTGAGTACGAGTTTTACGGCGAATAGCACGGCTCTTGGGATATAAATCAGCTTCATTTAGGAGAATATAGTTCCCGCAGCTAAAACCTTGATACAGTTCAGCTTGCAGTAAAACTATTGACTCGTTACTAATTTCATCAAAGCGCTGCGTTATCTTGCTCACTAATTGCTGAGTGGCTAAATTTTGGCGCAATATTTCTAAGCGTCCGAAACTTTCGCTACAAATTACCAACTGCTTGTTTTTACTCAGTTCTTTTAAGCGAGCAAAAGGAGTGTCAGTTGAAGAATTTGCAGCAAGCTCTGGTAATTCTTTAAACCCTTGATAATAATCTCCCTCAATCGCAATCTCCCAAACGGTATGCGATTTCAATCCCGCAAAAACCTTATCGGCGCTTAAAAATAGATCATTGGGTTTGAGGCATGGATATTGATAATTATAATACTCATAACGCTTGGTAATTTCCTGCCAATTAAGGTTTAATTGTGCCAATAAATCTTGAGAATAGACTATCTGCCACTTATCATCGAGGTAACTAAACAAATCCGCACAAGTAGTATGAAATAGCGGTAAATAAAACTCAACCCCAGCAGGCAAAATATTATTTTTTAAATCTTTGGCTAAATTTGAATCCGCCTGTTTAGGAAAATACTCTGCAAACCGCGCTGCCATCTGGCGAACATTCTGAAGGTCATGTGGGTACTCGCGCGAGGGCAAAATCTCCACTGCACTAACTGACTCGGTAACCAATTGCGTTTTAGTTGCAAAATATTGGATACTATCAACTTCATCATCAAATAAATCAATCCGAATCGCCTGTTTTGAGCCCATCGGCAAAATATCAATAATAGATCCACGAATCGCAAATTCACCTGCTTCATAAACCTGATGCACACATTGATAACCTGATACAGTCAGTTGACTACGCAATTGTTCACTATCCAAGCGATCACCAATTTTCACCAGCAGGACGCGCTGGGCAAAATAATCTTGCGGTGGCAAAAGCATTTGCAGCGTAGTTGCTTGCACCAATAAAATATCAATCTGTTTATGCTGTACCTGCCACAGTGTTCTGAGCCGCTCGGCAATTAGTTCATTATATGGTGATTGACGCTCATACGGTAAAACTTCATAATCTGGAAATACCGCAAGTCTTAGCTCGGGTGCAAATAAATTTAATTCACCGACTAGACGCTGTAACTGATAACCATCATTAACAATATACATAAACGGCTTTTGTTGGGCACGGGCTAAATTAGCAATAAATAATGCATCACCGCCGAGGGGAAATTTAGCCAGATGATTTTTTTGCGGATGAACTTTATTAGGAAGTTGGAGTTTTAGCATATAACTTACAATACAAAATAGCTATCATGCTGGCTGCCATCCAACTGATCTGTTTTATAGTGAACTTCTAAATGGTGAGCAGTCAGCCGCATATTCAGATAAGCAATTCCAGGTAAAATTACGCTAAAAATAATAACTAGCGCCACGACCCATTCCAGTAGTTTTATGCGTCTTTTACGCAGCTTATTATCAATCAGAAGCAAGTTAGAGCTTTGTTGATTAAGTTGCTTGGTTAACTCATATAATTCTAATGCTAATTGACGGTTATAACGATTAACCTGAGATGACAATAAAAATAAATCAATCAGCACCAGTAATGCCGGAATACCACTCCAGCAGAATAGCAGATATAGCCAGCCACTGCGTTTATTGAGATAAAATTTGTGTGCGCCAAATATGCCGAGAAAAATCAGCCATAAGTAAGCCATTAAGATATTTTTGCGATGTTGGCGATAAAAAAAGGTAAATTGTACGCGTTCGCCATCATTCAATTGTTGTAAGACTTGTTCCAGATAATTTAGTTTTAATTTGCTCATTTTGCTTGGTATTTATAAATAATTTAGTCCGAATTTTAACACATCCTTAAAACATTTGACTCTCACACATAAAGTATTAGTTCAAACAAGATAAAAAAGCACTCAAAGACACATGATACATTGATTAAAATACAGTAAAGCCCATGACTAAAAAATATTGAGCACTTTTAACTTTTATAACATATGTTCTCAAAATTACAGTAAAATGAAGCCATTAATAAAATTCACTAAATCATATTTTCAATTTTAAATAGTTTATTTATTGAAGCATAAATGAGAAATATCCATGAATGACCAAGAGTATCTAGCCAAACTAATTTCATTATATGAACAACTTGAGGGAATGCTACCATATTTTCGGGCAATCATTACTGATCCTAATGGAACCATTCTCTTCTGTAGTAAAATGTATCAATCTTCCAGGGATAAAGAGATATTAGAGGTTGGGAGTAAAGTCATGCCAGAGAAATCTGGTAAATATGCACCAGAAGAATCGATTAAGGAGTGGAAAAATATAGTAGAAACCAAAAAACCCCAGCATGCAATAAATGTCAATTACTTTGATGGAAAAATACAACCATTCATTACCGCCAAGTATCCAATCATAAATCAAACAACAGGTAATGTTATAGCAATATATAATATAAGGCAAGAAGTAAAATTTACCACAATTCAACACCAATTAATGAGAGCGTTAGAAATTTATGATGAGCCACAGGATGTAGACATCTCTCAATACAAATTAACAACAAGAGAAAAGCAAATAATATTTCTTCTTCTAGGTGGGTTATGCAGTAGAGAAATTGCTACCATTTTATCTAAAGTTGATGGGAAAAATATTTCTAGCCGCACGATAGATAATATATTTACAAATCAATTACGTCCTAAATTTAATGCATTTAGCCGGGAAGATTTATACGCCAAGCTAATAAAGCTAGGTTTTGATAAAATGATTCCAAAAGACTTACTAATCAATATAAAAATACCACTTCAGAACGTATTAACATACTGACTTTATTAATTAAGGCAGTTAAATTTTTAATTCCAAAATCACACTCTATTTCCATATCTATAGAGTACTGTTTATAACAACTTTCCTATCTACAACCACAGTGCATACAATCTAATAGTGAAAAATTACTATTGGAAATTTCTTTGGATAACTATAAAATACCTTTATTAAATTAACCATCCAAAGGAAACCATACCATGAAAAAAACTCCAAATAAAATTAGTATAGCAATTGGAGCTCTGATCATTGCTGGATGCAGTTCAGGTTCTAATACCATGACGACTCCCCAAACGCCTAATCAAGGAACAATCAAACTAAACAACAAAACAGTTTTGTCACAAACTCAATTAACACAAAGTAATCTACTACTACAATATGCAGCTAAAATAAAAACATTTAATCAACAATTTCAAAACCCAGTAGGATTTACATATATTGACCCAGCAACTTCTAAATTTGCTGTAATGATTACTTATAAAGATAGCAATGGAAATCAGCAATACCTTCCAGGCGGGATTAGCGCGCCAGATCAAAATTGGCCAATTACAGCTGCAGCAGTATCAGCTTTAGGAACGTTGGTTGTTGGTCTTGCAAATGGTGACGTTTACAAATATAATACAGGCAAGTCTGGTTGGACTCAAGCGCCACAAAAAATAATTGATGGAAAAAACATCTGTGTTTACGCTCAAGGAACACAAACACAAGAATGTAATCTATCAATTACGACTATCCAAATTTTACCTAAAGGTGATGATCAGGATGGAAAGGTAGTGGTAGGAACAGGAATTAAAACAATTACGGTGAATAGTGGATTAAATTCCCATGGTGGTGCTGGTGAGACAATAATGCCTGGGAGTGCCTCTGTAATTTTAGCATTCAACTTTAGCTGGACAACTTATTCATTTTCAGCTGGAGGATAAATATATTATAAAGATACAACAGATGACCCTGAAACATTGCCAACTTGGGTTGCTTCTGCAAATACAGGACAAGCAGTATCAAACATAACTGGAATTCCAACTGCGGCAGGAAATTTTAGTGATCAAATTATATTTGTAAAATGGGCAGCAAATAGTGATGTAAGTTCTTCGTCAACTACGGCTTTTCACATTATTATGCCAATTGACCCTACTGAAATTTTGCACCCAGAAACTGCTGTAATGGGTGGCTTAGATGCTTGGGGCACTCCATCTACACCAGCCAGTGTAGCCGATGATTATGGAGTATGTAGCGTTGCAGGATCAAATAGCTGTTCTAAACTAAGTGATTTTACCGATAACTCTAAAGTAATCACCATACTTCCAGTTTTAAGCTATCACGTAGTATTTGTAGCTATTAAAACAAATGACGATACTAGTGGCTTCAATTCTTCTGGAACTATTTATCGCTGGACATTTGGTAATGACATTGAAGCATCGAACAGAAAATTGATTGGCGATTCAAATAATTGGCATGCTATTGATGATACGAATAAAGGTAGTCTAGATTATCATGTATTTCCTACCGCGCTGGCTATGGGTCCAAATGATGCTAATAATGCCTCATACAATTCAAATCTTTTTGTTGGTTACTCTAATGGACAAGTAACTTATTTTGAGCATGCAGCAACAGCACCAATTTATCAAGACAATGAGTCAGATCCTTTTAATGAGACCAAAATTATAAGTTGCAATTATTGGAGTAATAATGGCACATGCCCTACTGAAAATGATCATTGGATTATGGCGTTAGATTTTAGTCATGCAAAACCTAACGCAGATAACTCAAAATCTTTTTCTGCTGTAGTTGAGCAAGAATTTGCTACATATTCTGGTCATAGTGGTTTAAACGTTGCTACCAGCATTACTCACCTAGATGATATTTTGTATACTCCAAATAATAGTCAGTGGGATAAGACCTCAATTACTGATTTTAATAATGACATTGAAACTATCAATAATGGAATTAGTCCAAAATTAGCAACCTTTATTAGCGCTCAAGGTGACACCTATATTGCCTTGATGAATAATCAGGCAAGCGAAGTATTTGCATATAAATGGCAAGGCTATCCTTATGGAATGGTAAAAACAAGTGGAAGTCTTAATGATTCTGAACTTGGTCGTGGAATGTTAGTAAATCCATCCACTAACAAATGTACTTACCCTAATGAAATTACGTCAGGGATTTTCGGTAGTAATGCAGATGATACTTTAATGAATGATAACTCTCATAATCAATTTGATAGCTTCTGGTTTGATGAGGACAGTAATGGGGGAGTTAATTTATATGCACATTCAAAATCACCAGTGGCTTGGGGTGGTTTATCAGAGACGAGCTATGAAATTACACCGACAACAATTACCGTCCCAGTAGATGGCAGCAAGTCTGCGACATATTATGGTGTACCACCAATGTGGACTGGATATGCAAACTATCATAAAAAAGACAGACCAACCTATGAGCGAGATGGCATTTGTAATAACCTATAAATATTGTCTCTCTAATATTATTAGCTCTATAAATGTAAAAGTACCGCTTAATAAATAAACGGCACTTTTACATTACAAATACTCTTACCCCTACAACAAACCATGCTACCGGATAAACCAGCTTTTATTGATGAATTCAAATAATTGTTTCAGAGGTGGTAAAATACCACTTTTCAAGGAGATAATTTTATGACATGGTTTTGGTTAGCACTTGGTGCCGCAGCTTTATGGGGATTTGGTTATACCATCAATCAGGTTACTTTAAAACATTTTAGTGCGATAGAGCTACTCTTATTTGAATCATTTGTTGTTTTCAGTGTAGCTGCAATTTATTTTGTCTGGCGTGGTGATTTCCATGTTTTCATGCATAAACTTGCCAATCCAAAACAACTAGCTTTGATTATTCTGAGTAGCTTTGTTTATATCGTTGCGAGCTTATTAATTCTAAAAAGCATTAGCGCTAGTAACGCTGCCCTTGCCGCCATAATTGAATCATGTTATCCTATCTTTACTGTTATTTTTGCATTTGTTCTTTTTGGTGAAATTCAGCTTAACCTTATTTCTGCACTAGGTTATGTATTAATCCTATGTGGAATTATCATCGTTAAAGTTTATGGACATTAAATAGTCACATACTACATCGCTAATCAAAAAGTAAAACTAGCATAATTACAAAGTACTCCTCAATAGGTAGTAGAATTGAATAATTAGGCAGTACTTAAATTAATTACTCATCACAAAAACTAATTAACAATTTCTTAAAATATTCACCCGAGCTAAGTCCCATAGAAAATATTTAAACTAGTCTGAAACTACTAATATAAATATATCCAAATAAATGACAAAATTTACAACTAGAAAAATTTATAAATAAACTATAAATAAATTAATTTAAAGTAAGTATAACAAAGCATATATCTAAGTTTTTATAACATACTTATATTTAAAACTTTAGGGTTAACACTTGACATTTGTATTCAATTAGCCTTATAGTAACGCATGTAATTTTTAATTACATTGTTTACATGAATTACAGGAAATAAAAAAATGGCTAAAACACACTCAATTACAGTTCGAATAACAGAAGAACAAAAAAAATTTATCGATGAAAAAATAGCTCATATCAAAAGTCAAGTTGACCTAGATCTAGAAGTTCCAGCAGGGCTAGTTATCAGAAAAATAATAGATAAAGCTATGGCTTACCATGAGGCTAGAAAATCTGGACTAGGAAAAGAATCACGGGGAATGAGAGGAATGAGAAGCTTCCTGGAACAAAAACACGGCAAAGGCTATGAAAAACGAGAAGGTAAATTTGAGGATTTTCTCAAATTAATTGAAGAATATAACAATGAAGAAGCTAACTAATATTTTATTTAGAATGAGAAACTCAATGAAAAATAATTACAATTACAAAATTAACTTTGCATCTCAAGATGGTGTGCAACAAAAATCGCTTGAGATAAGTAGCCATGATGATATTTTTGAAAAACTGGCTCTTATTGATGGAAAACTATCAATCCCAAAAGAAGATGAACAAGCATTCTTAATTGGACTCAAAATGGCTGGTGAAATTATTTTAAAGCACAGGGATAGTGATTTTTTCAATAACTTAAAACAGCCGATGAAAGAAATCATGAATACATTAAAATCAAATTTAAAGTAATGTTTCTTTGTAATTGATAATTACTCAACAAATATCGTTTTCTATGGAGACTCGCATGTTTTATTTAATTTCTTCAATCTCACTATATCTTATCTTATCAATCTTATTTGGTCTATATGGCTTATTTATTTCAAAAATAGTTAAAGTATCAAGACTACCATCCTTATCGACTAATGACTCGTAAATAATTTATTACTAAGGATGATACAATAGCTAAATTTGCGTAATGATTTTATCTGCGGTACGGTAAGCTGCAGCGACGCAATCATTGATTCCGACACCTGAATAAGCATTATTATTCAAATGCAGTCCATTAAACTGGGCTGCATTTTCCATGATTTGTGCTACTAGCTGGGTATGTCCCACGCGATATTGCGGAATAGCCTGCTCATGGCGATAAATGCGGACCAATTCTGGCTTTGCGCTTATTTTCATAATTTTAGCTAAACTATCCTGCACTAATTGCTGAATCTCACTATCGTTAAGCTTTAATAACTCAGGACGAACCGCACCACCGAGCATCGTACGAAATAAAATCTTTCCATTTGGCGCACGCTTAGCAAAAATACTTGAATCCCACAAAGTTCCCAAAACTGGAATTTCTTCACCTCGTGCCAATAAATAACCAAACCCCTGTACATCACAATCTATTTCACGCTCGTCATAGCCCAGACAAACTACCGCTAATGGAGAATAATTTATTTGTTGCAGTAAACTAGCTAACTTAGACGCAAAACTATTAACCAAATTAGCACTAGCGTATGCTGGTGTAGACAAAATCACCTCATCAGCAAAATAAGCTTGTTCTTTGAGCAAAATTTGCCAGCCACCAACCGGAGCACGTTTAAGACTGCTCACTGCACTACCACAAATTATATTTTCTGCTCCGATAGCTGAACTTAGTCTATCAGTCAAAACCTGAATCCCATTGGCAAAAGAAGTTAATACACCACCAGGTCCAGCAGGAGAAGCGCTAACTTTTCCAGCTGCTTTTTCTACTCGGTGTTGCTTAGTTAATTTTAGCATTGCTTTGAGTAAACCACCATACTCTTGCTCAAGTTGGTAGATACGCGGAAAGCAACCCTGTAAGGACATCTGCTCTGGATCTCCCGCAAAAATCCCACCTGCCATTGGCGCAATTAACTTAGCCAATGCTTCATCGCCAAGTCGACGTCTGGCAAAATCCGCCAAGGATTCATCTTTTTTTGAATCGCGTTTAGCAACAAAAAACTCACGGGCAATGCGCAATTTACCGCGCCACGAAATCAAGCTATTGGTTAAAAACTCAATTTGATTATGCGGTAATTTATGTAAAACTCCATTAGCATAGACAAAGCGTTTACGGGCATTATCATTACTGGCAAGGAGTTGCTCACTCAGCCCCAAGCTTTTACATAATTCCAACGTTTGCGGCTTGTTGGTTAGAAATCCATTTGGACCCCATTCACAGAGATAGCCATCCTCTTTACGGCTCCATATTTTGCCGCCCAAACGATTTTCTTTTTCAAAAACCTTAATTCCAATTGCTATATTTTGGCTCTTAGCTTTTTCTTGTAGTAAATATGCAGTTGCTAATGCAGATATACCACCGCCGATTATTGCGACTTGGCGCATAAGTAAACCTCTTTATTCTTTATTTGGACTATCTTTACCATACTCGAATAGATTGGAAATACTGGTAGGCGACAAGTGACGAAGCCTACAGTTAGTAGGTGAGGAACTTGCTAACGACCCACCGTATGATGAATCTATTTGAGTATAGTATCTTCTGACTCATGAGTAGTTAACGCCGTAGAGCCTGCTTTAACTACTTTAACTGCAGCACAACCACCTTTGGCAACGGTAGCACATGCCGCCGTAGTAGCGGCTGGATGCGCGGCTGTGATATTTTCAACCCGTGACTCTATACTTGGACGCGACCCAGAATTAGGGAGTATGTTTAAACCTAAAATTCCGAACATAAGGCAGGTTTTATTGGCTTTATTTTGCATTATTTATTTTTACTTTGGTTTTATTATTAGTTTTACGTGCTGGTTTTACTGATGCTTGCAATGCCAAGTCTAGAGCTTCTTCAAAACGAATTTTGATCGTCCGTAGATCTTCCAAGCTGGACTCATCAACACTCATATAATTCATCTCGGTTATCTTACCATCCCCTTTAGCATAACTAAAAGGATGGCAACCCAGAGCAGAATACTTAGCTTTCAAATCAGCATTAGCTTTAGTATATAGCTCACCTTCCGCAATTAATGCCACGAAAGCGTCATGCCAGTAAATTCCGTAACCGCCAAACATCGCCCGCGCACGAATATTTCCCAAGTGAGCTAGCACATCATTCAAAATATACTCTTTAAATCCATCATCACGACTCATTATTTGCCATTTCTATTGTGAAAAATCAATGTCGGGTAGCTAATTTGTTTAATAATTTATTTTGCCCACTAGCTGCAAAACGGCTCTCATCACTCACGCGAATAACATAAAACACATCGTTAAGCGCACCGATTATATCTGCCAAGTCCAGTTCTTCAATCGATTCATGGATTAGCTCATCCACATCATCTTCATCTTCTTCGCTCTCCCACATTGATTTCAAATCAATTTGTAGTTCAGCGAAATCTTCGGCTACTTGAGCAGATATTTCACCCAGATCAGCCTCGCGAGCAAGGCTAAAAAATGCCACACATAAAGTAAATAATGCTGGAAAAAACTTCTCTTCCAAGAGTTGCTCGTTAGTTGCGTATTCGGTAATGTCGCCACCTATTGCCAAATAACCAGTTAAGTATCCATAAAGCCACATCGCCAGATTACGGCGTTGTTCAGCTGTAAAAGTTAAAGGATCAAAAGCATTTGGGCGCGCAAAATCAATTAGTGGACGAATTAATTTATTATTCTCAAAAATCGCATCGGCTAATTCACTATAAACGGCAACTAAACGATCAACTAAAGACGCAAATTTTTGCTCATCTTTAATTTTATTTTCATCTAGTATTAAATAAGTTGGAATCAATAGATCTTCTTCACTATCGCTTGGTGCTGAGAGATAGGCGCTAAACCAGCCATGCACGAAATGCAGGTCATAACCAGTATAAAGGTATTCTTTAAGCTCTTGATTAAGCGCAGCTAGATTTTGCGCTGGTTTTTTACTCATTATAATTCTTTCATTTAAATTATTTATATACTGTATTTTACTACAATATTATCAGCCATTAGAGTCTTTGATTTTTTACTTATAACAGCTTTTTGTTACCCAAAATCAATACCGTAATCAAACTACATGCTCCAGCAATTGTTAGCCATAGTGCTGGACTTGCTGGATTATCCGTAAAATGAATTAAGTTCGTCGCAATAGCTGGAGTGAACCCACCATAAATTGCAGTTGCAATACTATACGCAAAAGAAAAACTAATCGAGCGGATATTTGCCGGTACAATTTCAGTCAATGCCACGACCATTGCACCATTATAACCAGCATAGAGCAAAGAAAACCACAATTCTACGACTAGCATATGATTAAAAGTAGAATTATGCACTAACCAATTTAGCATAGGATAGGAAGTCAAAACAAACAAACTACTAAATAGAATCAAAGGTTTCTTCCGCCCAACTTTATCTGACAAAGCGCCCATCAGCGGAAGAAAAATAAAATTAGCTAAGCCAATGCACATGGTAATAAAAAACGCTTTCGCACCAGATAGATGAATGACATCCTTGGCATAGGTTGGAGTATAAGCAGTAATCATGTAGAATGAAACTGTGGTTAGCATTACCATCATTGAACAGCCTGCAATTAATGGGAAATTAGCCAAGGTGTTTTTAATAATTTCATTGATACTCGGGTGATGCTTAGCATGTTTGAAACTCTCGGTTTCTTGCAAATAATTCCGCAGAAAAAACACTACTGGAATTACCAAACAACCAAAGATAAATGGAATCCGCCAGCCGAAACTTGCCATTTGTTCAATACTTAATATTTTGCTAAGTACAAAACCAAACAACGCACCGCAAACTACCGCAAGTTGTTGCGAGGCAGATTGCCAGCTAACATAAAACCCCTTGCGTCCGACCGGTGCTATCTCAGATAAATAAACCGAAACGCCACCCAATTCTGCACCTGCAGAAAAGCCCTGAATTAACCGCCCCAATAAAATCAGTAGCGGTGCTACAATTCCAATCTGTGAGTAATCAGGCGTAAATGCAATCGTAAATGTTCCAAATGCCATTAACCCAAGCGTTACCAACAAACCACGTTTACGACCATATTTATCAATAAAGCCCCCCAATACCAACGCACCGATTGGACGCATTAAGAAACCAGTGCCGAACGTTACAAAGGAGAGCATTAGAGACAGATAAGGGCTAGAAGTTGGAAAAAAGCTTTTGGCTATCATATGCGCAAACATGCCAAAAACCATAAAATCAAACATTTCGAAGAAATTACCACTCGTCACATTAAAGATTTTAAACCATTGGCGCTGTTTTTTCATCGGGAAACCCAACCATAAAGATTAACTATGTACAATAAATGTTATTTGACTTAACCTAGAAAATACTTAGAAGACTTAAATCTACCGTGAAGCTTTATCCAAACTAGCTAAAAAATCAAGACGTTCGCGAATCCGTTGTTCAAACCCCTGCTCACCCGGTTGATAGAATGACACGGGCGACATATCATCAGGAAAATATTGCTCATTTGGAACATAACGATGAGGGAAATCATGGGCATATTTGTATTCGCGTCCATAACCTAATTCAGTCATAAGCTTGGTGGGCGCATTACGTAAATGGATTGGTACAGGCGCTGAACTGGCAGTTTGCATAAATTCTTTGAGCCGCCCATAAGCTAATTCCAGCGCATTGCTTTTATTGGTTACAGCCAAATAAATTACCGCACCAGCCAAAGCTATTTCACCCTCTGGAGAGCCGAGGCGTTCATAAGTTTGTAAGGCATTATTTACTACTGTTACCGCATTGGTATCGGCAAAACCAATATCTTCCCATGCCATACGTAATAAACGACGTCCTAGATATAATGGTTCAGCACCAGAGCTGAGCATCCGCCCAAACCAATACAATGCCGCATCAGGATTAGATCCGCGTACTGATTTATGCAAAGCAGAAATTTGGTTGTAAAATTCTTCGCCACCTTTATCAAAGCGTTGAATATTTTTAGGTACAATTTGAGCAATAGTTGCTGCATCTATTTCTGATAAGTCGGTAGAAGAATTAGCAACTAGTTCCAGTAAATTTAGTAAGCGTCTTGCATCACCATCACTAAGATCAATTAATAATTGCCCTGCCTCAGACGTTAATTTTACCTTAGCAAGAGAATTGAGCGCTTTAGTTAATAATAATTGAAGATCAGAACTAGATAAATTTTCCAGAACATAGACCTGCATTCGTGAGAGTAAAGCATTGTTGATTTCAAAAGAAGGATTTTCGGTGGTTGCACCGATCAGAATAATCTTTCCCTCCTCCAAATGATGTAAGAAGGCATCTTGTTGCGCTTTATTAAAGCGGTGGATCTCATCAACGAAAAGCACCGTCGGTTTATCAAACAGTCCCAAAGCATTTTGTTCGGCTTGTTCCAGTGCATCTTTAATATCTTTGACACCGCTAAATACGGCTGAGAGCTTAATTGAGTAGCAATCAAAGCTACTCATAATAATATTAGCGAGTGTAGTTTTACCGACTCCGGGAGGACCCCAAAGTATCATTGACTGTAGTTTACTATTTTTGATGAGATTGGCAAGCGGTGCACCATTTGCAATTAAATGACGCTGTCCGATAACATCGTCTAAACTTTTAGGACGTAATAATTCGGCCAGCGGCTGCATAAATTACTCCTGAATCAATTCTACTTTATAGCCATCAGGATCTTCGACAAAAGCAATAATTGTTGAACCATGTTTCATTGGCCCTGGCTCGCGAACTACTTTACCACCATTCGTTTTGGCAATCTCACACGCAGCATAAATGTCATCGCAACCTAATGCAATATGTCCATAGGCATTACCTAAATCATAGCTTTCAGTACCCCAGTTATGGGTTAGTTCAATCACACTTTGCGAGCTTTCTGCTCCATAGCCAATAAATGCCAATGTAAATTTACCCTCGGGATAATCATTGCGACGTAACAATTGCATTCCAAATGCTTTAGTATAAAATTGAATACTTTTATCTAAATCAACCACCCGTAACATCGTATGTAAAATTCGCATAATTAGTCTACCTTCATAAAATTAGTACTACAGCATACAAAATAACTATCGGAATATGAAGCAAGAGTTAGGCGCAAGGCGACGAAGTGTACATGAGAAACGTACATGAGGAGCCTTGCAACGACGCTATTGCGAGATAGTCCGAATAGTTACTAAAAAGCATTTCTTAATTGGCGCAGTACCACAAAACAATTCTCTTCATCACTGATTGATTCACCACTTTTTGCGCTAACTATAGCCCAAACATGAGGTTCATCACAACGCAAAAATAAATTATAGCGCAATTCATCGGCAAGCACAGTTGGCAATGAATTTTGCGCACTACTAAGCTTCATCACTAAATATTTGGCATAATCCTGATAATATGCATGATTATCATCAATTGACGTAATAAACCGCAAATTATTCGCTGTGTATTCATGTGCCGGATAACATAAAGTTGACTCCGGTAACGCTTTTATTTTATTTAATGAATTATACATCGCAACAAAATCATTGGTAAATACTCGTCCGCAGCCCATGCCAAACAAGGTGTCACCGCAAAACAAATGCTTATCATCAACCAAATAACAAACATGCTCAAACGTATGCCCTGGAGTTAACAATACCTTAACTGACAGATCCATATCTGCAAGGTGTAGCATTTGCCCATCTGCAAGCTGTTGATTAAAATTATCAATGCATTCAGGATGATATCGCTGACATAATATTTTAACGCCGCCAGTATGATCGGGATGATTATGGGTCAGCAAGATAATCTTGAGAGATAAGTTGTGTTGTTGCAGATATTGTTCAACTACATGAGCTTCGGTTGGATCTACAACTATAGCACTCTTATCATCATGAATCAGCCAGACATAGTTATCTTTTAACGCACGCAGCGCAACTATCGTATATTTCAACCTTTTTCTTTTTCCAACTTTAATTTAGACTGTTTAAGCTCAGCTATTTCTTCACTGCTCAGTTTTGGAAAATCAATATCCAAACCATTAATAGCATCAGCAATCACGTGTGCCACAATTGCTCGTGCAATTTTCTTATCGTTAGCAGGTACCACAATCCACGGTGCATGTTCATGCCCAGTTTCGGAAAGCAAATCTTCATAAGCGCCAGTGTAGTCATCCCAGAATTGACGCTCTTTAAGATCGGCTGGAGAAACCTTCCAGTACTTATCTTCAATAGTCAAACGCTCCAGCAGGCGGTTTTTTTGTTCATCTTTGGAGATATGCAAAAAGAATTTTAAAACCACAATTCCACTACGTGCTAAATGACGTTCAAAAGCATTAATATCCTCATAGCGCTCCTGCCAGAATTTTTTATTCTTAGCAACTGATAACTCAGCAGGCAGCTGCTCCATATATTCTGGATGAACTTTAACCGCTAGAACATCTTCATAGTGTGAACGATTAAATACTACCACTTCACCACGGGATGGAACTACTTTTTGATAACGCCAAAGAAAATTATGCGCATGCTCTTCGGCAGTTGGCACTTTAAAGCCTTGTACGCGACAACCTTGCGGATTAATTCCACTTAAAATATGGCGAATTGTACCATCTTTACCAGCAGTATCCATTCCTTGTAATACGATCAAAACTCCGTATTTTTTGCAAGCCCATAATTTTTCATGAGCGCTAATCAAAGCTTCACGGCTTTGTTCTAATACCTCACTAGCAAAATCGTGTGCTTTCTTTTTACCAGATTTTTTAACCTCTTTTGCTTTATAGTCAGCTGGATGTTTAGCTAACTTAACTTTATTCGGCTTATCAATTACAATATCAGTGAACTGTGGATTAATTTTAGGTTTAGTAATCGCCATGATGAATCTCCGTATCTAATTTATGAATTTACGATGTAATATGGGAACAACCTCGCTGATTTTATCACTCGGCACGATCATACTGATATTAATATTACTTGCGCTATACGACAGCATTTGTACACCTATATTAGATGAATCAAAAATATCAAATAAGTCCTGCATAATCCTTGGTGTAGACATAATCTTTTCACCGACTAATGACACTGTTCCAAAACCTTCAATATAATCAGTTTTAGCAAATTTATTTAGCTCAAGCAATGCCTCATCTAACTTGCCAATATTATCCAAAGTTACTGAGACACTTACCTCTGATGCAGAGAGCATATTTACCGAAATATTTTTATGCGCTAATACCGCAAAGATTTTCTGTAAAAATCCTTTGGATAAAAACATATTTGCCGAATAAATATTAATCAATGGTGCCGATTTTTTCCAAGTCACAGATTTAACCAAGCCATCATTATTGTCTGCATTATGCTCAATTAAAGTTCCACAGTTCTCGATATTAAATGTATTTAATACACGAACTGGAATACCAGATTTCACGGCTGGTTGAATTGTCCGCGGATGCAATACTTTAGCACCAAACATCGCTAATTCGGCTGCTTCTTGGTAAGATAACTGAGGTATAAGCTTAGCATCGCTAATTACCCGTGGGTCAGCTGAATAAACTCCATTTACATCAGTCCAAATTTGAATCTCTTCTGCATTCAACGCATAACCAATGATTGCCGCAGAATAGTCAGATCCTCCACGTCCCAAAATTGTTGTTTCACCACTTTGCGTAGCACCGATAAATCCAGTAATTACTGGCACGATATTTTTTTCAACTATTGGTAAAACTGTTTTTTTACAATGTTTTTTAGTTGCTGCATCAATAAAATCAGCCCCACCAAAATGTTTGGTCGTAATAATACATTCTGTCGCGCTAACTTGTTTGGCAGGATTTCCACGTGAAGATAAGAATTTACTAATCAAGTGCGATGACATCATTTCTCCAAAAGAAACAATGCTATCATGCAATTGTAATTGATTAGTAAAATTGTGACTGTGTAATAGATTTTTTAACTGTGCTAAATAACCCGCAATAGCATTATGTGCCGCTAATTGTTCGCTCGCATTAGCACCAAAGATAGTGTCAATCCAAAGCGTGTGCTTAGCTTTAATCTGTTCAATCAATGAATCTTGTTCAGAAGCTAATATACTGTGGCTTAATTTAACCAATAAATCGGTGATTCCACTTAATGCGGACACTACCAAAATAGGCTTACGATGAATTTCTCTTTGTACTAAAGTGTTGATTGCTTCTACGCTTTGTGGGTTGGTAACTGATGTACCACCAAATTTCATTACTAACATACTGTCTCTCTTACTCATTAAATTTTTGACTGAAAGCAGTATTTTACCGCAGTTTACCATCTAAATTTGAGTAAAATGTTTAGTGTAAATTTTAAGCGCAATAAAACCAAGCGTGGAGAAAACCATAATAATTAACTCAGGAGCATAATCATGAAAATTATGGGTATACGCATGAGATAAATCCAAGCAGAAGACAGCTAAACTACCAAAAACCGAATAGGCAAGAATATTACCTAAGTAACGCCCCGTTAAGCGATTATGCACATCAAAATCAACGACTCTGTATAATACCATAGGAGTCAAACGCACGAATACTCCATATACAAATCCGACAATATAAATCCATAATAAATAGTAACGGCCATTTCCGCCAAATACTATCCAAACCAGACTAAATAAAATCACTAACACATAGAAAACTTTCATTAATTTAACGGGTGAATAAAATAGCGCTAGCGCCCTTGCAAAATTAGCACCAATAAACCCTACAACAGTAACAGCAATAAGGATAATATTAATCCTAACATACGAAAATCCCATAGCTAAATGTAAAAAGAAAGGTACTCGAAAAATCACCATTACAATCAAACAAACATGCAAAGAGACAATAAGAGAGCGAAGTAAAATATAACGCCAGTTTCGTTTAAGTGTATAAAAAAAACTTCTTCGTGAAAACTTAGAGTAATTATTTAGAATATGACGGTGCCTTACTCTGAGCATCAAATTGACTAAAACAAACAAACAACCAATAAAAAATTGAATTCGCCAAAATAAGTCAAACGTTTGGATACTCATTCCGTGATCAACTAACAGGCGATTAAACAAAATACTTACTAAAGCTCCCATCTCCCCAGAAAACAAAATAAAGTAATACATAAAGCGTTTATTCTCTTGACTAAAATTCATATTAGAGTAGTTAATCGTGAACCCAATTTCAAAACCGAACGCCACGCCTTGAATCAAGCGCAAAATCCAAAATACTATAAACGACCGCAAACCTATTTGTGAATAATTAGGAATCAAAGCTAGAAAAAAATAACATAAGGCTATTACTTGTGGAGCTCGAATAATATTACGTCGATACTTTTCTATTGAGTGATTAAATAAAATAATTCCAAATATTTTAGATAATTGAACAGTAAATAGTATAGAAGAAAATGCTAATAGCGCTTGGAATAGCTTCAATGGAGGTAAAAGAACAGCACTAAGATAAATAGAGTACCCAACAAATAATGCCATGTCGTACATATCTAAATATGTACTAGAAAAAATCATAAATAATGATTTTTTCTCTGCTTTATTTAACGGTGCTGATCTGACTAACAAAAAATTAGTACTAAGCATAATACCCCACTGGACAAATTTTACTCATCTTAAATTTACAACAAATCAAGTTGATCAAATAACCAAGCCTGCAACTTAGGATCAAGATGCGGTGTAATTTTTGATCGAATCTTAGCATAATAAATAGAAATCTGAGCCTTGTCTTCTGGGCTTAACAAAGTTGTATCAATTAATTTTTTGCAATATGGCACAAGTGTTAAATCTTCAAAAGTATAAAATGGTCCATATGGCGACTGTTTGGCTTTTGCATCATCAATTTCTGTTACCAAACATAAATTCTCAATCCTAATTCCATACTCGCCATCCATATATAAACCAGGCTCATTACTTACAATCATTCCAGGCATTAATGGCACATTAGAATGTGCTTGAGAAATTTTTTGTGGACCTTCATGCACACCTAAGAAGCTACCAACCCCATGCCCAGTACCATGACGGTAATTAAGATATTCATTCCATAACGGAGCGCGTGCCAACATATCCAGATGTTCACCACATGTACCATGGCTAAATACTGCCCGTGATAACGCCAAATGCCCTTTTAAAACTAAAGTATAGTGATGACGCTGCTGTTCAGTTGGTGTTCCAAGATGAAAAGTTCGTGTAATATCGGTAGTTCCTTCGAGATACTGCCCACCAGAATCTAATAAGTACAGATTGTCATCACGAATAACCTTATTACTATCTGGAGTTGCACGATAATGAATAATCGCACCATTACTAGCATAACCACTGATAGTCGAAAAACTTAGTCCATGTAAATTAGCCTGCGCTTTCCTAAACTCTTCTAATTTATCTGCAGCATTGATTTCATCAACCCCAGTTTGCCAATTTTGCTCAAGCCAATAAATAAAACTGATCATTGCTACCGCATCTTTAGTGTGTGCAATTCTTGCGCCCTCAGCCTCAACTGCATTTTTAAGTGCCTTACGATAAACAATTGGCGAGCGCTGTAACAATACTTCATTAGATGAACTAACGCTTTGTAACATCCAGAAGCTAGCGCTTCGCTCATCGAGCCAGATTTTGGCATGCAGCTGCTGCTGCACATAAGAAGCAAAACTCTCATAAGGTTGAATCGTTACACCCGCAGCTGCAAGCTCAGCAATTAACTCTGCGCTTAATTTATTAGAATCAACAAACCAGATTGCTTCGTTCAAACCAATTAACGCATAACTAATCACAAATGGGTTATATTCAACATCATTACCACGAATATTGTATAACCAAGCTATCTCATCCAATACATTAAGCGCGATATAATCTGCAGCGTTATTTTGTAATTCACCACGTAACCAAGCTAAACGCGCAGCTAAACTTTCTCCAGTCGTAGCTTCATGTACGGCAAATGCTTTAGCACATGGCAAAGTTATACTTTCACCTAGTTTTAGCCGAGCACTATCAACCAGATTTTCTTCTAACACCACTAGCTCACCACCGATAGAAATCATGATATTTTGTAAAACCTTGGCTCTACCAACGCCAACTAAACGAGGATCAATACCAAGTCGCTTACCACGAGCATTTTCCTGTATCCATTGTTCAGTCTCAGGCGCAAATCCACTTTGTTTCATCATCGTGTAATGCTTTGAATCCAGTTGCTGCTCTGCCTGCAGAAAATAACGTCCATCAGTCCATAAATAAGCGTGGTCTAATGTTACAATCACCTCACCAGCCGAGCCATCAAAATTACTAATCCACGGGCGACGTTGCCAACACTCAGGAACATATTCGCTATTATGTGCATCAATTGATGGCACTAAGTAAATATCAATTTTATGTTGCTGCATTTCACTACGTAGTGCTAATAAACGCTCTTGAATACTCATAAATTTAACCTTATAAAATTGGATAAACATTAATTTATCAGATTTTACCACAGCTAGCTAACGTTTATTCTGAGCATATCGCTAGCTTTTTAAATTTAATAATTAAATTTGCGTTTTTATGATAGAATCCAAGCAAGAATAAAACTGCAAAAGAAGGAAATCCTGCATCATGTTGAAGAAGATATTTTTATTACTCTCTATGAGCGCGAGTTATAGTGTATTTGCATTACAAGGGTATGGCAAAAATGATGGCGGAAACAACTATCCGCTCTATCATGTAACAACACTTGCAGATAGTGGCACGGGAAGTTTGCGTGATGCACTAAGCCAAAGTGGTCGCCGTGTTGTATTTGATGTTGATGGAACCATCAGACTTCTAAAACCAATTACTTTGTCTAATATTAATAACCTCACCATTGATGGCACATATAATAAAGCACAGCATGTTAATCTAGCAATTTCAGGCTATGGTATTTATCTGGCAAACTCACACGATATTATCTTACAAAATTTTCGAATCCATGATGCCGCAAAATATGGGCTGTTAATCAGTGATAACTGTTATAACATTGTGGCAGATCATATGTCAATCATAAATTCCAGCCAAAATGATGTTGAGTTTGGCAAAAATATTGATATCAATAATTCCGCTCATGATATAACCGTATCATATTCGATTATCGCTTATGAATCTTCAAATCAAGATGTTTTAGAGACCAAATACAAGGGATTACTAATTACTGACAATGCCATGGCACCTGTTAGTAACGTGGCATTACATCATAATTTATTTTATCAAAACTACCAACGCTCGCCTGAGATTTCTTCACCAGGACAATTTGTTATGGTTAATAATATAATTTATGACTGGCGCAGCTATGGTACTCGATTAAGGAACGGCTCTCAAGGAGATTTAATTGAAAATTATTACGAAACCAGACTATTAAATAAACAAAAAGACGCATTAGTAATAACCGATGATGCAAAACAGTATTTTTTACAGGATAATTGGGGAGTAAATCTAAACTTAATTCCAGCGAATAAACAAGCGAGTAACGTAGTCGGAAAATTACCTACTATAACCACCAGCCCAGCTACCATTTTACTCAGCACACTACCGGCACAAATTGGTGCACTTCCTCATGATATTCAAGATAATGCTATCCTAACTGGTTTGAAGCGTTAGACTTTTGTTGCGCAAGCAAAACCTCAGTTTCAATTGCTACCTGAGTAAAGTGAATCCGTTCCAAGGTAGTAGCAAGTGTTGCAATAAAATTTGCCAAAAGCTCTTGTTGTTCAGGTAAGAAAAAATTAAAGATGCTATCTGGCACAAAAGCTATAACACCACGGGTTCTGATTTGCGAATTAATCGGAATATAGTAAATTGAGCTCGCTGCAAATGTATTGGTATTAAGCCCAGCGCTTTGTCCACGATCAAAAACCCAATGCGCAATACTCATATCGACACTCTGCTCTAGAGTATTTTCCTGAATGTGCAGCGCCTCATCAGAGTTTGGTATAAGCAGTGCGTATTTCACAGCAAATAACTCTGGTAGAAATGCCTTAACTATCTCAAATACTTGCTCTTCAATCATCGCTTCTGCAAGTCTTTTACTTGACTCATAAAGTAGCTTAGATTTATTTTGAGCTTTGCGCAGTGCACTAACCTGAAAACGTAAATTACCAGTTACAATACTAAATGAGACTCCTACTACCGCCATTACAATAAAGGTAATGATATACTGTAAATCACCAATCGCAAAAGAAAAGCGCGGTGGAATGAAGAAAAAATCAAAAGAAACCGTAGCAATAAGCGCAGCAATAGTAGCAGAAAACTTTCCACGTCCATGATTGACAATAATAATTACTAACAAGTATAACATAATGATATTTTCATTGGCAACCCAACCACTCACAGGCAGCAAGAGTAAACCCAATAAACTAAAGACCAGAATATTGCGAATAATCTTGCCAGCAATACTTCGATAGTTCAACATTTGTTGCTGCCCTCGTTGCATCGACAGAATATTTTTATTTTGTATCAACTCGTCACTAACCAAATGCAAATTAATTTCAGGAGCTAGCTCAGTTATCTTATCGACCCATGAAGCGCCAAATAAACGGTAATATAGATTTAAGCGATACTGTGATAAAATCATAGTGTTAATATTATGATCTCGCGCAAAGTTAACCACCACTTCAGTCGGATTTGTCCCAGTAAGCGGCTTTGTTTCAGCACCAAGTTGCCTAGCCAGCTCTAAAAGTTCCAGTAACTTCTCTCTATCACGTAACGGACGCTTAAGCAGCCCATCATTATCAACATAAACCACAAACCACTTACTGAAACCCTTATCAAACATAGTCTTACCACTACGGATTATCTTCTCACTCGAATAACCAGGTTCAATAACTACCAGTAAATTTTCATGGCTCGCCCAAACATTATCAATAGCATTATACGTACGATATTCTTGAACCTGCTGCTCAACTTTCTGCGCTGTTTTAAGTAAAGACATCTCTCGTAAAGCAGTTAAATTACCTTTACGAAAAAAATTTTCTAGTGCTTTGGCGGCTCGATCTGCAGAATAAATTTTACCATCACGCAAACGTTCAATTAATTCATCCGGAGTTATGTCAATAAGTTTTATTTCATTCGCATTTTCAATTATTGAGTCTGGAACAGTTTCATTAACTTTAACCCCAGTAATTTGACTAACAATATCATTGAGTGATTCAATATGTTGGATATTTAAGGCAGTGTAAACATCAATACCTGCAGATAATAACTCCAAAACATCTTGGTAACGCTTTAGATTGCGTGAACCAGCCACATTGCTATGGGCTAATTCATCTAAAATAACTAATTGTGGATTACGATTTATGATTGTATCAACATCAACTTCATAGAGTTTATGATTATGATGTATAAATTCTTTGAGTGGAACTTGTTCAACGTTGTCAGGTAGTAGGGCTTGGGTTTCTGCACGCTTATGAGTCTCAACATAGCCAATAACTACATCTATGCCATCATTGATTAATTCAGGAATAGTCTTGAGCATGGCATAAGTTTTACCTACCCCAGCTGCAGCACCTAAAAATATCGTTAACTTACCAGCTTTAGGTTTGTTATCATATTTACGCAATAACTCTTCAGGATCAGGACGAACACTCATAAAACTCTCACTACCAATAAAAAATGCAGCTTAAACAGCTACATTTTGATACCAATATTTAACGGATATAATGAAAACTTGGAGGTACATCATCCGGATCATCAAAGGTAACATATTCCCAAGTATCGGGATTGGCTAATAATTTACGCAAAAGTTGATTATTTATGGCATGCCCAGAGCGATAACCTTCAAAAGCACCAATAAATTGATGTCCGATTATATATAAGTCCCCAATCGCATCCAAAATTTTATGACGAACCATTTCATCCGGAAAGCGCAGCCCTCCTTCATTTAAAACAGATTCTTCGTCTAAAACAATAGCATTATTTAAATTACCACCTAAACCCAGACCATTTTTGCGCATATACTCAACTTCGTACATAAAACCAAAGGTTCGTGCACGACTTATCTCATCAATATAAGAATGTTTGGAAAAATCAGCCTCAAAAGTACTGTACTCTTCTTTAAAAACTGGATGCCCGCCAAAATCGGTAATAATTTTAACTTTGTAACCAGCAAATGGCACAAATTTAACCCATTTATTAGCCGCTTCATCTTTAACTTCTATTTCTTGCTTAATCCTGATATAGCGTTTTTTTGCACTTTGTTCGGCTATTCCTGCTTGTTCAAGCAGGTACAAAAATGAATTAGAAGAACCATCCATAATCGGAGTTTCTTGCGCGGAGAGTTCTACAATAATATTATCAATACCAAAACATGCAAATGCAGACATCAGATGCTCAATAGTTCCAACTCGAACTTTATTTTCATCTACTAGCGTTGACGAAAGTCGTGTGTCATTTATTAATAACGGATCACAGTGAACTGTGGGGTGACTGGGTAAATCCGTACGGATGAAAGTAATTCCTTGGTCAGCCTTGGCTGGTTTTAAAGTCAAAGAAACTCGACACCCTGAATGAAGACCAACGCCAATTGCGTTAATTGGCGCTTTGATCGTCCGCTGAAAAATCATGAACGATTTTTCCGGAAAAAGGCAGGTGTCGAAAATACACTCTTATTAAAATTAGCGAATGGATCCTGCTGCTGTGATGCAGCAGCAACCGGAGCCTCAGATTCGTTCTGAGTCGGAGCAAAATCATTTGATGACGCGCCATCTTCACGCATTAACAACGGTGATGTATCAGCCACTCTCAAATCATTTAACCCAGTTGCTATAACAGTCACCCGGATTTCCTCTTCATCCATGTCTTCAATCTCTGCCATGCCAGCCTTAAAATCTGAATCTGGATGAATATGGCGCTGGATAATTCCAATAATTTCGTGATATTCACGCATTTTTAATGAACCTGGTGCCGATGAAATATTAACTAAAACACCACGCGCACCATCTAGAGACAGATCATCTAATAATGGACTGAAAATTGCTTTTTCTGTTGCTTCTTGTGCGCGACTCTGCCCTTTAGCTGCACCAGAACCCATCATAGCCAAGCCACGACCAGACATAACCGTTTTCACATCCGCAAAATCCAAACTAATTAGACCAGGGGTTTTTATAACCTCTGTAATTCCTGAAACTGCACCACGAAGCACATCGTCCGCAGCAGCAAAAGCTTCGCGCATCGAAACATCTTCATCTAATTCAGTCATCAGCTTTTCATTAGGGATAACAATCAATGAATCAACGTATTTGCGCATTTCCTCAATTCCAAGATCCGCAGTCTTGCGGCGCTTTTCACCTTCATATTCAAACGGTCTGGTTACAACGCCAACAGTCAAAATATTCAAGCTTCGTGCGATATCAGCAATCACCGGAGCGGCACCTGTACCAGTTCCGCCACCCATACCTGAGGCAATAAATAACATATCAGTGCCTTTAAGTAGAGCAGCCATTTTCTCACGGTCTTCCATTGCTGCTTTTTTACCGACTTCTGGTTGAGAGCCAGCACCAAGTCCACGGGTAAGGCTATGTCCCAACTGCATAAGGTGATGAGCTCGGTTGCGACTTAATGCTTTTGCATCAGTATTAGCACAGATAAATTCAACGTGCTTAACTCCGCTTTTAACCATATTATCAACAGCATTGCATCCACCACCGCCAACACCAATTACTTTAATTACTTCGCCAATATGAGTAACTACCGCTTCAATATTATAATTACTCTCATTATCTGCCACTTCAAAAAATTGATTCATTATCAACCCTTTACATATTCTTGAAAATATTTTTTATTCTTTTAATTATTGATCCAAACTCAATCCCAGAAGCTGGTTCTGATTGAAAATGCCTATCACTTAATAAATCATTGGCAAAGTACAATGCTCCAACTGCACTAGCATATTTGGGGCTACAAACTATATCAGCAAAATCACCCTCATAATTTGGAATTCCAATATGAACAGGCACATCAAAAAAGCTACTGCTAAATTCCTTCATTCCAGAAATCAACGCAGTTCCACCGGTTATAACAATGCCGGAGTTGATTATATCATATAAATTACTGTTATTCAATTGCGTTTTAACAACACCAAGAATGTCTTTTACCCGCTCATGAATAACATCATTTAATAGTTTCTTAGATAAATTGACATTTTCACCACGATGGTCAATGATGTTAATCATCTCATTACTATTTTTATGTACCAAATTTCCACACGAACCATGAGTAAGCTTTAGATCCTCAGCAAGATTTCTTGATACTCTCATCACGCTAGCGATGTCACGAGTAACATCTTCCCCTCCAAGAGGTATGGAATTCAAGTATCGGATAAATCCATTTTCATAAACCACAATGTCCGTGGTTCCAGCACCAATATCAATTAAGCAACAGCCTAATTCTTTTTCTTCACGATTCAAAACTGCCATGGCAGATAAAATACCAGAAGGTACAATTTTGGCAATATCATAACTGCTATGACTAATTGCCTTACGTAAATTAGACAAAGGAGTTTTACCAGCAATAAACAAATTTAAATTAGCATTAATTGTACTACAACTTAAATCAAGCGGATTGATGGTATAACGATCATCATCAATTAAATATTCCTGAATTTCATAATCAATTATTTCATAGTTAGATGGAATTACAACTTGTTTTGCTTCATTAACCATGTAGCGAATAATTTCTTCGGTAACTGGATGGCTACCCATTTCCTGATGACTGTGAGAGTATATATTACGCACATGGTTTCCAGCTAGATTAACAATCACCGAGCCAGCAGAACAATCAGCACTAATTTGCGCTTCATGTAGAGTCTGCGCAATTCGAGTACCAGCACGCTCAACTTCGCAGATTAGACCGTTACTGATCATAGTTAGATCATTATTGCGCGGATTATTTACAAAATGATAACTACTAAGTCCGATAATATTGACCCTATTACCAAGAGTTCCAACTAAAGAAATAATTTTGGAACTACCAATGTCTAAGCCAAAAATTAATTTACCACTCATTAATCTAACCTTTTTTGATATCTTCTATACTACTTAATTTATTGCTAGCGCGTTCTTATAGCAAAAATTCACGCTGTTTAAATTGGGGTTAAGCGAATAAAGCTTATTCCAGTAAGTATCAAGCAATGCAAGCTTACTAGTAATATCCTCATCGCAAATCGTAACATTTAGATTTTTAGCTGTCACAAATTTGGTAACCCGTGGAGTAGTTAACCATAGCTTAGCAAGTTTATCACCATGTTTGTTTAATATACCCTCAATTTGTAAATAACGTTTTAGCGCATCATCTGATGATTTAACTGGCACATAAAATATTGGTAAATCAAGACTATCATCGGCACCATCAAAAACTACGCCATTCTTAGCAAGCAAGTTATCATCACCAATACGCGCAATGGCTTGGTATTCTTTAAGTGTAACTTCCACAGTATGCGGAAAATGACGTTTAACACTGACATCAGAAACCCAAGGTAATTCTTCAAATTCTGACTTCAGCTCTTGAATATCTAGCGTAAAAAAAGTACCATGCAACTTATTATGTGCAATATACGACAACTGTACTGGAGTAATATGATTAACACTACCCTCAATCACTATCTTGTTAACCGTAAACCAATTTCTGACCACATAATGAGCACCGCAAAAAATAAAAATAACTACGCTCAAAAAGTTGATTAAATAGGCAATACGATTATTAAACTGGGTATTCCCAAAGCTTAAACTAGATAGTTTACTTACCAAGCCCAGCTCCGTCAAGGATCATCAAGCAAAGTTTATCAAAATCAATGCCTACAGCGGCAACCGATTGAGGCACTAAACTATGCCCAGTCATTCCTGGAATCGTATTGATTTCTAAGAAATAAATTTGCCCATCACGATTAATCATAAAGTCTGAGCGCGCAACACCACTGGCACCAACACCATGATAACCGCGCAATGCTAACGCTTCAATTTGAGGCTGAATTGCACCCAAATCGTAATTACACAGATACTTAGTTTCATCGCTATAGTATTTATGTTCAAAATCATATTCACCTTGTGGCGCTTCAATCTTTATAATTGGATAAATTTTACCATCAACAATAGTAATTGTAAATTCATCACCAATTATCATTTCCTCAATCAAAATTTTATTTGATTTTTCAAAAGCATAGTTGATCGCTGGAATCAATTCTTCTGGTTTATTAACTTTACTAAACCCAAGTGTAGAGCCATCATCCGCAGGTTTAACTATAACTGGTAACGGTAAATCTAATTTAAACATGTCTGGATTATAATTGGCTTTTTCCACAAATTGTGATTTGGCAACGGGGATACCCAAAGAATTCCAAATCATTTTGGTGCGATACTTATCCATACCTATTGCACTAGCCATTACGCCAGAACCAGTATAAGGAATTTTTAAATATTCCAAAGCTCCTTGCAATTTACCATCTTCACCATTTTTACCATGAATTATAATTAATGCACGATCACAGCCATGCTTTTTTAAATTTTCCAATGGTTCTTCAGCAGGGTCAAAGGCAAAAGCATCAACACCGCTTTTGATAAGTGATGCCAAAATAGCTTTGCCGCTCATAAAAGATACTTCACGCTCAGTCGTATTGCCACCCATCAAAACGGCAACTTTTCCATATTTATTTTTATTTGACATACTTAATCTCCAAATGATTTTTATAAAGGTAACTCACCCATAACTGCCACAATATGCTGTAAAAGAGTTAGGAACAAGGCGACGTAGTGTATACTCAATCAGATTCATCATCCTAGGTCGTTGATTTATTCCTCACCTACTACGTGTAGGCTTCGTCATAAATCGCCTACTAGTATTTCGAATCAGTTTGAGTATACATGAAAAGTACATGAGGATCCTTGTGACGACGCTATTACTGCATAGGGTGAGCAGTTAACATTGCTGGTAATTTACCAATACTTCCTGCACCCATCGTCACAACTAAATCATCATTTTGTAGCACAATATTTAATTTAGCTTTAGCATCCTCAATATCTTCAGCAAAAATAGCATTCTCATTACCCTGTAATCGAATCGCACGTACTAATGATCTACCATCAGCCAGCGCAATTGGCTTTTCACCTGCTGGATAAACTTCAGTTATAATCAGCTGATCAACACCTGTTAACACTGAAACAAAATCATCAAATAAATCGCGTGTCCGTGTATAACGATGTGGCTGGAAAATAACTACCAAGCGCTTATCAGGATATGCACCACGTAGCGCGCTGATAGTTGCTTTCACTTCAACCGGATGATGTCCATAATCATCAACCAATAATGCAGTTTTACCATCTTTAACAATATTTGGATAATGCTGACAGCGGCGTCCAACACCATGAAAATTAGCTAAACCTCTAGCAATATCCTCAATTTTACCGTCACACTCTAATGCCAGGGCAATTACAGCTAAAGAATTTAATACATTATGCATACCAGGCATATTCACGCGAATTGGATAACTCAGTTGTAACCATTTTACATGAAGCGTGTACTCCATTGCACTACCAGACGCTTTTATATCACTCGCATAAATATCAAATTTATCACTTAAGCCGTAGGTTGTTAACGGGCGATTGATTGAAGGAATAATTTCCTGAATCCGACGATCTTCCCCACAAACAATGGCACGTCCATAAAATGGTAGCAAACGTAAAAAGTCAATAAATGCTTGCTTTAATTTATTTTCATCATGGTCATAAGTATCCATATGATCGAGATCAATATTAGTCACAACTGAAATCATTGGATTTAAAAATAAAAACGAAGCATCTGACTCATCAGCTTCAGCAACTAAATAATCGCCAGAACCAAGTTTGGCATTAGAACCAGTAGTAGCTAATTTACCACCAATAATGAAGGTTGGATCTAGTGCGCACTCTTTTAGAACCTCAGCTGCCATACTGGTAGTAGTCGTTTTACCGTGAGTACCAGCAATAGCAATACCGTATTTAAAACGCATTAACTCTGCTAGCATCCGTGCACGTGGCACTATTGGAATTCGATGCTCTAATCCGTAACCGATCTCTGGGTTAGATTTGTCAATTGCAGTAGAAGTCACAATCACATCAGCATTACCGACATTGCTTGCTGCATGCCCAATAAATACTTTAATCCCAACTTGCTCAAGTCGATCAGTATTATAACTTTGTCCAGCATCAGAGCCCGAAACTTCATAACCTAGATTAAATAAGACCTCTGCAATGCCAGACATTCCAACGCCACCGATACCAATAAAATGGATTCGCTTTACTTTATGTTTCATCTTTGCTCACGTTCATAATTTTTTTGTATATTTTTTACAATAACAATACATTTATGTCTAAATTGAAAATCATATCGCCAAACTATTGTTCAGCAACATCTACTCCTGCTGGAATCTTAAACTGGAAGTCACTATCTGGAATTTTAATTCCGGTTTGTAAATTTGAAAATTTCAAATTGGTTTTATTGCCAAAATTATCGGTAAATTTCATTGATTTTAGCTGATTTTGCGAATTAAACCCCATCATAACAATTTGAAAGCCATTATTATCATTTGCCGCCTTAGGCTCAATTTGAATCCAATTCAAACTATCTCCCTGAGTTGGTAATTCGCTTACTTTGTACAATGAACGAATATTATTTGCACCAGCTAAAACCGCAGCTGGCGATTTATCAATTGATTTACCCAATGCCTTTACAGTAACTTGTTGCAATGGCTGATCATAAATGTATATTTTTTGTGCATCACTCACAATTAGTTGCTGATCTTGAGTATATTCCCAGCGAAACTTATTTGGTCTAGCAATTTCCATCGTCCCTGTAGTAGTTCGCGATTTTTTACCACTAATTACAGTCTGGCTAAAATCAGCTTTCATGGTTTTAGCCTGAGCCAAAAAACCGTCCAAAGTGCTATTAGCATCGGCAAACACTGCCACACTAGTAAATCCCAATACTAAACACAATACTTTCTTCATGCATTATCACCTATAAATTCACTTTTTGGTTGACGACTCAATAATTGGCTAACTTCCTGCAAAATATTAGCTTCTTGGTAAATAATTCGATAGACACATGCAACTATCGGCATATCAATTTCTAGCGCTTGCGCTTTAAGATAGATCTCACGAGCAGTGGAAACCCCCTCTGCCACGTGACCAAGACTAGTAACAATATCATCAATAGACTTACCCAGTGCCAGCTCTTGACCAACTTTGCGATTACGTGATAAATCACCAGTACAGGTTAAAATTAAATCACCAATACCTGTTAACCCATAGATTGTTTCACGCCTGCCACCCAATGCCAACACCAAAGAAGCCAATTCATTTAAACTACGGGTAATCAATGCAGCTCGTGCATTATAACCTAATGATAAGCCATCCGCGATTCCAACTGCAATCGCTAGTACATTTTTAACTGCAGAACCAACTTCGCTACCAATAACATCATCATGGGCATAAATACGAAAATTAGGAATATTTTGCAGTCTATTCATCCAAGATACAGCAAACTCAAGCTCTGGTGCAGCTAACGTAATCGCAGTAGGCAATCCAAATGCAACCTCTTTAGCAAAAGAGGGACCAATTAACAAACCATAACGGTTAAAACCAACTAACTCTTGTGCCACTATTTGATGTGGCAATAAACCAGTATTAGCTTCAAAACCTTTACTTACCAAAAAGATATCCGGTACACATCCTGACGATTGTTTTAGTCGTTGTAATATTTCTCGCACTGCATTTAGAGGTGTTGCAATTATCAGTAAATCAGTTTCACAACATTCATTGAAATGAATAGGAAAACTAATATTGGCAGGAAAAATTATTTCTGCCGGAAGATAGGATGGGTTATTACGATGCAACTGAAAATAATCAACTTGCTCCAGTTTATGCGACCATAGCAAAACACTATCTGCTACATGACTCATCGCAATAGCAAGAGCTGAGCCCCATGACCCAGCTCCTAAAACAGCAATCTGCATTCAATTAACAACTAAAACTAATTAACTGATGCTGTACTTGGCGTACTTAGTTGTGCTTGCTTTTGTTGGTATAAGTAAGCAAAATTAATTGGAGCCAAAATAACTGGTAAAAAACCTGCTTTATTAGTTAGGTCTGTCACTGTTTCGCGTAAATACGGAAATAACATATTTGGACACTCGATGTTTTGAATCAAATCAATTTGATCTTCAGGAATATTGCGTAATTGGAAAATACCAGTTTGATCAACTTCGATCAAAAACATTTGTTGCTCACCGATTTTAGCATTAACTACACCATGCAATACGGTTTGGTAAACACCATCTTCAATTTTCTCAGTATTAAAACTAATGTTTAATTCAATATTAGGCTGTTCACGGTTAAGAAAAATTTGTGGAGCATTAGGAACTTCCAAAGATACGTCTTTTACATAAATTTTATCTAAACTAAATACCGGTTGATTAGCTTGTTCGGTCATAATAACATTCACTTTCAAAAATTAAAATTAACAAAAAATATTTAACGTAAACACTCACCCATAACTGCCACAATATGTTGTAAGAGTAAGGAACAAGGCGACATAGTGTACAGGATAAGTCTTGTGACGAAGCTATTACTGGCATAGAGTGAGCAGTTACCTTTTAACTATTTAATAACTTATCCAACTCACCACTGCGATTTAACTTTGCCAAATCATCAAAACCACCGACATGAGTATCACCAATAAAAATTTGTGGGACAGTCATACGACCAGTAATTTCAATCATTTTATCACGTTCTTCAGGTAATAAATCAATCCGAATTTCTTCGATTTCGGCTACACCTTTTTGCTTCAATAAATTCTTAGCCATAACACAATACGGACAAGTTTCTTTTGAGTAAACGATTACACGTGCCATTATAGAATCCTTTCCCTAAAAATGCCATGCTCCAGCTAGAGTTAAGCTAGTATCTGACCAACCACCGATAGTATTGCCTCCACTAGTAATGTTGATCGGCATAATTCCACCATAATTCATCATTTCAACATGCATATCCCAATGGCGGGTAATCATATATTCAAGCCCAATTCCACCAGCAACAGTAAAACCACTACCAGAAGGAAGACCTCCCGTAGCACAGGCAACACTGGTACAATATTGACCAAATTGAGCACTTGCATACGCCATACCCAATTTACCAAACACAGCAAAATTACTATCTTCAATCGGTAAACGACCAACAGCCAATAAATCAACTAACTGAGCATTCAGGTTATAATTACTTGATCCGCCTAAATTGCCAATCCCTGCTCCTGTGATATTGGAAGAGTTAAACATATATTGATACCCTCCCTCAACCCCCCAATGTTGATCAAACATATATCCGCCAAAAGCACCAAGCTGTGCACCTGGCGCAGTACCCGACACAACCAGCCCAGTTGAACTAATCTGAGTGTTTAATGTTGAATTATTGTAAATGAAGTTTTGAAACGCTACTCCACCATCAACTCCGACATAAAACCCATCACCAAGTGCATAGGCACAACCAATACTGCATCCCATAAGGATCAAAAATTTGCGCATCTAACAGTTCCATCTAGAAGAGATTGTCCAATTTTATAAAAACAATAAAATTTGCTTTAGTCTTGTGTAGCTGAGTTTTGAACTCAAACTAAATTTTTAAATAAAATCGAATAGGATATAATAATGTACGTTATTTTAACATAAATTATTGAAAGCAAAATTATGATTTATAGCATGACTGGCTATGCAGCAAACCAGGTTCAAATAAATTCAGCAACCATCCAATTAGAAATTAAATCAGTTAATCACCGTTTTTTGGATATTACGATCAAATCGGCAGAAGAATTTAAGCCGCTGGAAAATCAATTACGGACATTGATTGCGCAATACATCAATCGAGGTAAAATTGATATTAAATTATTTTTAAAAGATAATCAAAGTCAAAACAATACCCTAGAGTTAAATCATACCTTATTGCAAAAATATCTAAGCTTAATCACGCAAATTGAGGAATATGGAATAAACCAAGCTCCATTAACCGCCCCACAAATACTTGCTATACCTGGAATTCTGTCACAAGCACAATTTGCGGCTGATGAAATTCAGGAACCTTTGTTAGCCGAGTTTTCGATACTCTTAACTAAATTCGTTCAAACACAATCAATTGAGGGTGATAAATTACAACAATTACTTGACTCAAGATTAAAACAAATTACTGAAATAGTCGTACAAATCAAACCATTGCTTGGAAAAGTAACATCTGAATACCAAATGAAATTAAAACAACGATTAGCAGAGTTTATACATGAAAGTGAAATCAATGACGCCAGATTACAGCAAGAATTTGCTTTTTTCTGTCAAAAAATGGATGTCAGTGAAGAGATTGACCGCTTACAGGCGCACGTGAACGAATTCAATGCGTTACTAAATAAAGGTGGACAAATAGGTAAACGCTTAGATTTTATCTGTCAAGAAATGCACCGCGAAGCCAACACTTTTGGTTCCAAGTCAGTCGCTATTGAAACCACACAAAAGGCAGTTGACCTTAAGGTATTAATTGAGCAAATTCGCGAGCAAGTTCAAAACATCATGTAAGCCATTCGTTCAGCTTATCTTCCAATTCTGGTACACCAGTCTTTTTTAACGAAGAGAAAAGCTGAACACTTAAATTAACAAATCCATATTCAGCAATCGCTTTTTGTACTGAGCGCAACGTATTGGTACGCTCTTGGTTGCTTAATTTATCTGCTTTAGAAAGCACTACATGCAAAGGTTTACCACTATGTGAGAAGAACTCAATCATTTGCAAATCTAGATCTTTTAGTGGGTGACGCGCATCCATGATCAAGACAAGACCGACAATCTCAGCGCGAAATTGTAAATAATCCCCTAAGAGATGCACCCAATGATCGCGAATTTTCTCTGGAACTTTAGCGTAACCATAGCCAGGTAAATCGACTAAATATACGCCATCACTAATTTCAAAATAGTTAATATGCTGCGTTCTTCCTGGAGTTTTTGAGGTATATGCCAAGCGATTTTGATTGGTGAGCGTATTAAGCAGGCTGGACTTACCTGCGTTAGAACGCCCAACAATTGCAACCTCGTGGTTTACTTGCGGTAAACTTTTTAAGTCGTTTACCGTCGTATAAAACTTAGCTTGTTTGTAATTATATGTCATATTACCATGAACTCAAAGATGTCACAATACTCAAGCCACTTACACCTGAAGAAAGTGCAGCCTGACCAACTTGTGTACACGCTCCTCCTGCTAGATTGCTACAGCCATAGATCATACCACTAGAATTAGTTACATATAATGTTTGCCCAGTATTATCATAGACCATTGCTGTAACTGAAGTTCCGCTTGGTAAAGTCCAATTTGTCTTTGCCGTTGCAGAATTACCACCATTTGCAGTCATCACATAAAAATTATTATTAGCATCCACAATATATAAGTTCAAAGAATTATCTGCAACAATTTTGCTAATTGAAGTTGCAACTGGCGTAGTTGCATTTATATAAACAGGCAACCATGAGTTAGTTGCCGTACCCACAGTGCCAGACTCTACCCATAATCCATTGTTTGCACCAGCTACAACTCCCGTCAATGCAGTTTGTCCACCATTCGCGGTTCCCAAATTACTATAAGCTAAAACATTTAACAGACTAGCTCCAGGTACTGGCGTACCTTCGGCAACACAGCTTGTAGTACTACTGCCAGTTGGGTTTAAGCAAACAAAAACTGAAGGAGTATTATTCTGCCCAATAAATATTCTAGTACCATTCATCGCGCTAACATTAGTTGCTACATTCGTTAAACCGCTAGCATAGGTCTGCCAATTAAACGCAAACTGCTGAATTCCAGCATTATAGACTGACGTAGCCAGTGATCCAGTTGGAACTGCGTAAATAGTTTGACCATTAATCAATAAGTTACTTGCCCCTTTGATTGAGGTTGATTTGTTAGTAGCATTGAGCACATAATTTCCATTGCCTGACAAATAAATTCCATTATTACCTGCTAAATATAAAAATCCATAATAAGCATCATTTATATAAGCATTAACTACATTTTCAGACTCACCATGATAATTAGCAGATGATGAGAAGCCATTGTTGACATTGTAGGACTCAACCCAACCAGTACTAGTAGAAATCAGCAGTGATGGAAGTTCAAACACAGTAAGTGAGGCGCTTGCAGTAGTAGAACCACCACCAAATAAAGTATCATTAATTGAGTAATTAGCAGTCAAGCCAACTGGAGGTTTTTGCCCAATAGCAGCAGATTCCCCCTGTAACCATAAATAAAAAGTACAACTTTCACCTGGCGAAATTGAACTACCTAAACAATTATTAGGATCAAAATTAGATCCCTGTGAGCTAGGATAGCCAACATTTGCCGGTCCCGATAGACTAAGAGTCAAATTATTAATCGGGAAATTAGTATTAGTAATCCAATTTTGACCACCGCTATTATTTTGTATCGTTACACCCATACAATATGGTGCGTTGGTAGTACCATCTGCGCAATTACCTGTTTGAGTACTAAAGGTAATATTATTTTGAACGCCACAAGCAACAATTGCTAATGGAACAAGTAATAAGCATTTATTTTTCATGTTATACTCTATCAATATTAATACGAAGTTAGCTGAGATGCTGTTTGTAACGTTAAAACCGCTCCGCCACCAATTCCACTAATTGCTACCCATGGCGTAGCTGGCAGGATTCCTAAATAGTTTGATGCCGTATATGCTAAATAACTTTGCCCCGTGAAATCACTACTTGATAACGCTAGCCCCGAAACAAAGAGCCCTTGTGCAGCATCAGTAGTAATCTGGCTAACACCACCAGAAACAATTGCACCAGCAGAACTCACCAATGGAGTAAATGTAGAGCCATTACTTTCAGAATAAATAGAGCTATTAATACTTTCAACTTGAGAAATACCTGCATACCAAGTGGTTATTCCTGTAGAATTATTTACAAATTGCGCTATTGATTGAATATCATTATCAATTAAACCAGATGCTATGGGAATCCATCCACCACCACTATACTGATAAACATTTTTAAGCGTTGCAATGGTCAGCGTGTTTGTTGCTACCATTTGGTTAATTGACTCTGGAGCTTGCGCAAATGGAATACTGCTACAAGAATTTGCTGAAATTGACGCCAAATTACATGAATAGACATCACTTCCTGAAGAAATCAGCAAGCTACTACCAGAAAAAACCTGCATAGACTTTGGTGGATGGTCTACAGCTACAGGAATACTCCCCATTGAATTAACGGCTAAATTTGGTGTAACCTGAGAAACCTGTCCGGCATTATTTACTACATATAAATTAGCGCTATTATCGGTGGTCAGGGCAGCTACCGGTGACTGACCGACAGATGGCAAACCACTAATTGCAGTCCAAGAGCTACCCGTTGAACCATTATACTTATAAACATTCCCCAAAATATCACCACTGTACACCATGCCATATGGATCTCGGGCTAACGAGGTCACGCCATATTGCTCCGGAGAGTTTGCGGATATAACTGAATTGGCAGTTGGAGAAGTTGTGCCGGCATTTGTAATCGCTATATTTGAGCTAAATATCCCACCTAGATATAAATTTGCACGCTGATTAATATTAGTTGCCACTGAATAATTAGTGTTTCCATTAGTATAATTCAATACCACAGATATCGGATAAACCCCAATTGGCATTGATTCACCACTTAACTGCAGATAAAACGTACAGCTTCCTCCATTGGCATTAAGCGTTTGTACGTTTGCACCCTGAGTAGTAACACAATTCTTCGGATCAAATAAGTTAAGATTAAACAATTGTTGCTGCGTATTAGCAAAGCTAGATTGAGGTATACCAGCAGCATTAAAATCAACCATACTCGTAGCGCTAGTTATTCCAGCACCATTTGCTAGGCTTGGAAATGAAACATAGAGACCACTTTGATAAACTTGAATATTATTCGCATTTTGACCGCTATTGTTATTAGTAATAGTTACAGCTGCACAATAAGGAGATGTTCCAGGTAGCGTGCCATTCATTGGAAATGCAGCTGAATACAAAGTCGCCTGACTTTCGTAACCAGGATAAGCACTAGTAACACATTGCCCCTGATTAACAGTTAAAGTTACATTATTTGGAGTCTGTGCACAGCCCATGAGTATTGCACTGAATAATCCCGAATAGGTCGTTAGTTTGATAATTTTCATAATTGAAAGAAGTCCTGCAATAGATAATTAAAATGCTGCATTTTTAGGTGTACGAGGGAATGGAATTATATCGCGTACATTTTGCACACCCGTGATATAACTAACAGCACGCTCAAGTCCAAGACCAAAACCAGCATGTGGCGCGCTACCAAAACGACGTAAATCCAGATACCAAGCCAAAGCTTCAGGTTCAATGCCCATTTCCATCATCCGAGCGTGTAAAATGTCATAGCGTTCTTCACGTTGTGCACCACCAATAATCTCACCAACGCCAGGCGCTAAAATATCCATCGCGGCAACCGTTTTACCATCCTCATTCTGGCGCATATAGAAAGCTTTAATATCTTTCGGATAATTAGTTACAATGGTTGGTTTTCCAACAAGCTCTTCACACAAGTAGCGTTCATGCTCTGAAGCCATATCCACACCCCAGTATAGAGGATTTTCAAATTGCTTACCAGAATTTTCTAAGCGCTTAATTGCATCGGTATAAGTAATCATTTCGAAATCATCATTTACCATTTGCTCCAGTCTAGTAACCACACTTTGATCGATAAACTGTGCAAAAAATCCCATATCATCACTATTTTTGTTTAACACCGCTTTAAAAACATGTTTTAACATTCCTTGCGCTAACGCTGCATTATCCATTAGATTAGCAAAGGCTATTTCAGGTTCAACCATCCAAAACTCTGCCAAATGGCGAGTCGTATTCGAGTTTTCAGCACGGAAAGTTGGTCCAAAAGTATATACTTTAGATAACCCCATGCAATAAGTCTCGACATTCAATTGGCCTGATACCGTCAAATATGATTCACGACCAAAGAAATCTTGTTTAAAATCAACCTTACCTTTATCATCACGTGGTGGGTTCGCTAGATCTAAAGTCGTCACTTTAAATAATTCACCTGCGCCCTCACAATCCGAAGCGGTAATTAATGGTGTATGCACCCAGTAAAAACCATTGGTTTGTAAATAATCATGAATTGCCATTGATACGGTATTTCTAATTCGCATCACTGAAGAGATTAGATTGGTTCTAATCCGAAGATGGGCATGTTCACGCAGATACTCAACGGTATGGCGCTTTGGTGATACTGGATAAGTATCAGGGCTTTCGACAAAACCAGTCACTTCAACTTTGCTTGCCTGAATCTCAAATTTCTGCCCGCCACCTTGTGACGCAACTAATGTTCCATGAGCAATAATCGCACAATCTTTAGTTAAATTCAAAATTTCTGATTCATAATTAGCAAGTTTTGATTCAATCACTAACTGTACTGTTTCAAAACAAGAACCATCTGATAGAGTAACAAATGATAATCCAGCCTTTGAATCACGGCGAGATCTCACCCATCCACGGACACAAACTTCACTGCCAACCAGAACTTCTTCACTCATCAATTGTTTAACTGAATAAACTGTCATTTTTGCCTCTTAATTAATTTATTTTAATTTCGTAAATCTTTACCATATATGTTGTTAAATTTGACATAAAATCTGCCAAATGTTTATTGATTTAATGGATTTTTACCATAATAATAGAATAATCTACCACATTACAATAGGCTGTTTTAATTTGTATTATTAAACATAAACTATAGCAAATCATTTGCCTAACAGATAATAATGCGTTTATTATACCTTAGAACATAGCTATACAGCCATGATTATTTAAATTACGCAAAGCTATTTTCTTGAATCAAAGTGCAAAGCCCTGCATTGATAAATTACTACTGCAGGGCTTTAAATCTAAGTTAGTAACTAACTACTCAGTGACTATCACTTGCTATAACGGCTAGTCAATAACGTTACCGCTGGTAATTCTTTACCTTCTAAAAACTCTAATAACGCACCACCAGCAGTAGATACATAGCTAATTTTATCAAAAATATCAAATTTGTTAATCGCAGCAATTGTGTCCCCTCCACCTGCCAGACTAAATCCTTTTGAATCGGCAATTGCTTGCGCTACAACTTTAGTTCCATTTGCAAATTGATCAAATTCAAAAACCCCAACTGGACCATTCCAGATGATTGTTCCAGCATTTTTTAGAATATTCGCTAATTCATCTGCAAATTTTGGACCGATATCTAAAATCATTTCATTATCTGCAACGTTAGCTACAGATTTTTCTGCTGCTTTAGCATTAGCACTAAACTCCGTGGCAACAACAACATCTTGAGGTAATGGAACCTTAGCACCACGCGCTTCCATTTTATCCATCACTTTTTTAGCTTCAGCGACTAAATCTGCTTCTGCCAAAGATGCTCCAATTTTGGCACCTTTTGCCAGCATAAAAGTATTTAAGATACCACCACCGACAATCAAAACATCTACTTTGTCTGCAAGATTATCCAAAATAGTTAATTTAGTTGAAACTTTAGATCCCGCAACCACTGCGACTACAGGTTTAGTTGGAGTAGCCACAGCTTTTGCCAATGAATCTAATTCTTTAGACATTAATAAACCAGCACAAACTTCTTTAGCATTATTACCTACTGCATTAGTTGAAGCTTCTGCACGGTGAGCGGTAGCAAAGGCGTCGTAACAAAAAATATCGCATAAAGCAGCATATTGTTTGCCTAACTCATCAACATTTTTCTTTTCGCCTTTATTACAGCGTACATTTTCAAGCATCACAACCCTGCTCGCCGAAAAATTAACACCATTATCTTGCCAATCAGAAATCACTGGCACATTAACACCCAATAATTTAGCCAAATCATCAGCAACAGGTTTTACCATATCTGCAGGCGCAACTTCACCTTCAGTTGGTCGTCCTAAATGAGTTGCAACAATAACATTCGCACCATTGTCTAATGCATATTTAATAGTAGTCAATCCTGCGCGGATTCGTGTATCATCACTAACTTTACCATCTTTAAGTGGTACATTCATATCTGTACGAATAAATACAGTTTTTCCATTTAATTGTAGATCAGTTATTTTTTTGAATTGCATATTCTCTCACCTTTATTTAAATAAACTAAAAACAGACTAGATTATGACGTGATAAAATGGCGCCACTTGCAGATAAAATTTTTGAATAGCCTATATTTTACTCCATTGGCTTGCTTTTAGCAATAACCATATTTTCTTTGGGATAATTTATTCTTTACTATACAAAATAAACAATATCTTCAGAAGGTCATATATGCAAAAAATAGTTATAGCGTCTGCCAACTTAGGTAAGATTAAAGAATTCCAACAAATATTTGCTCAGTATAACATTGAAGTTATTCCACAAGCAGATCTGGGAGTTCCAGAAACTGAAGAACCATTTACCACTTTTATTGAAAACTCACTCCACAAAGCGCGTCATTGCGCCCGTGTTACGGGACTTCCTGCGCTTGCTGATGATTCTGGTTTATGTGTCACAGTACTTGGTGGTGCTCCTGGAATATATTCTGCACGCTATGCTGGAGAACCAAAATCAGATCAAGCTAATATTGATAAACTACTTCACGAGTTGCGTGATACCCAAAATCGAGAGGCTTATTTTTATTGCTCATTAGTATTTGTCAGAGGTAGTGAAGATCCACAGCCAATTATTGCTGAGGGAATCTTCTCAGGAAGTATTGCAGCTCATTCTAAAGGTCACAATGGACACGGCTATGATCCAATATTTTATGTCACAGAATATAATGCAACCGCAGCAGAATTAGAACCGGATGTAAAAAATAAAATTAGTCATCGTGGTAAAGCTCTAAATGAGCTACGTAATAAACTAATTAACGCCAAAATTATTTAATTTAATAAGGAGCAGAATATGCAACATGACATGTCATTTCAAGTATTGGTAGATGAGGTACGTCCACTTATCAAAGAACTAACTGTTTTACAAGTAAAACAGAAATTTGATAACGGCGAAAAATTTGTTTTTATTGATGTGCGCGAAGATCATGAATGGGTTGTATCGCACATTCCAAAGGCAATTCATATTGGCAGAGGAATTTTAGAACGAGATATTGCGGCTAATATTAGTGATAAAAACAGTGAGATAATTCTTTACTGTGGTGGTGGCTTTCGCTCTGCGCTATCCGCATATAACTTGCAAAAAATGGGTTATAGCAATGTTGCATCAATGGATGGTGGAATTCGCGAATGGAAAGAGCTAGGTTTTCCTCTCAACAAATAAAAAATGCCCATATCGGGCATTTTTTATTATTCTTCTGCAAAATGTTTTTGCATTTTTTCTCGGCGCTCTTGTGCCTCGATACTCAAACTCGCAGTAGGACGAGCGATTAAACGCTTGAGCCCAATAGGTTCGCCTGTATCTTCACAAAACCCATAATCACCATTTTCAATAGACTCTAATGCGGAACGAATTTTTTGTAATAATTTACGTTCACGATCGCGTGTGCGTAACTCTAAAGCATACTCTTCTTCAATCGTTGCACGATCAGAAGGGTCTGCAATATAGTTAGTATCCTGCTCTTGAAACGCCTGCGTTGTCTTTTTGGCATTATCAACCATTTCAGATTCTAATGATAATAGTCTGATTTTAAAAAATGCTAACTGAACATCATTCATGTAATCATCTTCAGGCATATTTAAAATATCAGCATCAGTCATTAATTCAGGATTCAATAATTTAGGCATAAACACCTCATGCAAAACATTAGTCCATCATCTCCGTGACAGCTAACTTATTAAAATGTATGTTCACCAACAACTAGTAATGTTAGCTGGGAAGACCAAACTTCTTTTTCTTAAAGGTGCATATTATAGCGGGTATTTTATAAATTAACAATAGTTTCTTCTAAAAATGCATATTTATCTTGATTTTATTATCTCAAACAAAGCAAGAAGTTAATATTAGCAACCGCTGTACAACCGACAATTATTTTAAAATTTATTTGACATGGCGAGGTCACTTGGCTATAATACCGTTCTCTAAGCGAAAAGCTTTGCGGCGTGGAGAGATGGCCGAGAGGTCGAAGGCACTCCCCTGCTAAGGGAGCATACGCCCAAAAGCGTATCGAGGGTTCGAATCCCTCTTTCTCCGCCATTGCGTTTAGAGACAATAATATACAATGCATCCGTAGCTCAGCTGGATAGAGTACTTGGCTACGAACCAAGGGGTCAGGAGTTCGAATCTCTTCGGATGCACCAATATATTAATGTTGCACAATATAGTGTCCCTATCGTCTAGAGGCCTAGGACATCGCCCTTTCACGGCGGTAACAGGGGTTCGAATCCCCTTAGGGACGCCACTATAATCAGTGGAGCGGTAGCTCAGCCGGTAGAGCAGCGGACTTTTAATCCGTTGGTCGCGAGTTCGAATCTCGCCCGCTCCACCATTCTTAAGTTTCCAAAATTATGAAATTTAAGCACGTATTAGTGTTAAGTTGCTGTGTAACAGCTGCTTATGCGTATACACAAAGTGATCTTTTAAGTGCGCAGTATGCGTACCAAGATGGTTCTAATAATGTAACGCAAGCTAAAAATGAACGACAGGACGCCTCTGAGGCGTTAGCTAAATCTAAGAAAAAATTAGAGCAAGCACAAAAAGATTTACAACAAGCACAGCAAAATTTTAATCAGGCACAAACCAGATTTTCAAATGCAGAGTCAAACTTAGTTCAAACTAATCGTGATTTTGGAGTTGCTAATGCTAAGTTAAATCAAATTTGGACTAGTTTAAATCCTAATACTACGCCAAATAATTAAAACTACTGTCCCTATCGTCTAGAGGCCTAGGACATCGCCCTTTCACGGCGGTAACAGGGGTTCGAATCCCCTTAGGGACGCCAAACTTATTCTTTTCAGTGGAGCGGTAGCTCAGCCGGTAGAGCAGCGGACTTTTAATCCGTTGGTCGCGAGTTCGAATCTCGCCCGCTCCACCAATTCTTGATTTCATCATTCAATTCCCTTACAATACCTGACTTAACTATGATATTATTTGTTCTCTTATTTAACCATTTGGGGATAATAACATGAACAAAAAATTTCTAAGACTTGCAACTATTACTATCAGTGCAGCATGTATCAATCTGGCATATGCAGATCAAGTAACAATTCCAATGCATTTAACCAATGAATCACAAACATTAGTTGGGACAATAACAGCCAGCGATACCCCATACGGTTTATTATTAACGCCTAATTTAAGCAAGTTAACCCCAGATTTAACATCTGGAGTTCATGGGTTTCATGTGCATACTAATCCAAGCTGTGCTAAAAATGGTATGGCAGCAGGACCTCATCTAGATCCACAAAAAACCGAACACCATTTAGGTCCATATAATGATAAAGGACATTTGGGTGATTTACCTGCAATATACATCAATGCTGACGGTAGTGTAACTACACCAGTGCTGGCACCAAAGCTAAAAATAAGCGATATTGCAGGACACAGTTTAATGATACATAATGGTGGCGACAATTACTCTGATACACCACAACTTGGTGGTGGCGGCGCTCGCATGGTATGCGGGGTGATTGCTAAAGAAAGCGCGGAAAGTGCAAAGTAACTTTTGCGGGTAATAAATACCGCACTTTATCGTATAAATAGCAAAAAAGCTACCTTAATTATTTGGTAGCTTTTTTTATTAATTTATTTGCATTTAGGCTTTACGGTTTGAACCGCTTACCATTTCAAATTTGAACAAGCGACATTCTAATGCGCCGTTAAATAATGGTGTCTTACGGCTTGGTTTTAAACGCATTAATTTTGGCATGCGTAGATCTGCAGTAAAGAAATAGCAATCCCAGCCAGCAAACTCCTTCTTAAGTGTGCTGCTTAGTAATGGATAAAATTCAGCCAAACGATCAAGCTCATCCAAGCGTACACCATATGGCGGATTAGTCACTAATACCCCACCCTCGGCTGGTGCAGTTTTTTTAACAAAATCACCATGACTAAACTGAACATAATGATCTAATTTAATCTGCTGAAAATTCTGTCGTGCAATCTCTACCGCAGTACGATTAATATCGCTGGCAAAGATTTGTAATTTTTGCTCATAGTTAATCGCAGCTTTCGCTTGTGTCTTCATCTCTTCAAATTTAGTGCTATCAAAATCAATAAATTTCTCAAAAGCAAAATTACGATTAAGACCAGGCGCAATATTTAAACCATAGCTAATTGCTTCAACCACTAAAGTTCCACTACCACACATCGGATCATAGAATGGTTTATCCGGCGTCCAACCGCTTAATTTAATCAAGCCAAAAGCCAGATTTTCACGAATTGGTGCTTCTAATTTTAATTTACGATAGCCACGTTTAAATAAGGTATCACCAGAGGTATCCAGATAGATGGTTGCAGTATCTTTAGTTAAAAAAGTATAAATCCGCATATCAGGCTCGGCTTTATCAACATTAGGACGTGCGTCAACTTTTTCAACAAAGTAATCACAAATAGCATCTTTTACTTTTAGCGTTACAAAATCCAAACTCTTTAAGGGGCAGGCAATCGCGTTGGTAGCAACTTTGATACTATTACCTATATGAAACCATTTATCCCATTTCACTTTCATCGCCAGAGCATAAATATCTTCCTCAAAACGATAGCCACTAAATGCTAAACGAATCATCACCCGACTAGCTAAGCGTGAATGGAGATTAATTCGCATCACACTATCTAAATCAGCCTTAAACTCCAAACCTGCATTGACAGCAACAATATCAATTGCACCTAATGCAGTAATCTCGTCTGCCAGTAATTGCTCTAATCCACGCACTGTAGTTACAAAACATGCTAACACTATATATCCAATTTAAAACAAATAATTAGGCGAATTGTAGCACAGTAAGCCTATTTTTTTTGACAAATATCTTTAAAAATTTTGCGCAAAGCTTATTATTTAGAGCTATAATAGCCCTATAAGTCAACAAGTATGTTGGCTTGACAGTTTTTTTATCTGTTATGTGTATCAAAGACGAAAGGAACGTCCATGAAAAACTTATCAATTTTATGCAAAGATTTTGACTTAACTGACGCGATTAAACTTTATGCCACAGAAAAACTATCTGCGCTAAACAAGTATTTCCCAAATAATGGTTCGGAAGCAAGTTTTAATTTACGCCTAGGAAAAGTTACGCAAAGCCAACACAGTGGTAAGATATACTATGCTGAAGTCAGTATTAAATCACCAGAAAAAAACTTTGGTGCATTGGTTGAATCTGATGATATTTACTCAGCATTGGATATGCTAAAAGACGATCTAGCTCATAATATTGCGCATTATAAAGACAAAGAACATAGCAAAAATATCCGCAGCGCGCGCAAATTCAAGGAAGAGCTCCACACAACCGCAGAATAATCTCTACAATATAGAAAATAAAATATCCAGATAAAAATCTGGATATTTTATTTTCTATATTGTAGCACTACTTGGCATATTTGCCAGATACTGATAATATTCAAAGCGACGCATAATATTTTCTTGTGCCTGCTCCAAAAACTCCGCTGCAAGTTTCGCATCTTGCTGACTTACACCACGAAAGCGGTTTTCAGAATTAAAATATTCACTCAGTGGAAGCATTGGTGCTTTACTATCCAGCTGTAGCGGTTGTTTATTTTGGCTAATTAATAGTGGATTAAAGCGATAAAGCAGCCAATAGCCACTTTGTACCGCTCGGCGTTGCTGCTCAGCACCATGCGTCATATCAATCCCATGCGCGATACATTGTGCATAGGCAATTACGATTGCCGGACCATCATAAGACTCTGCTTCATTTAACGCCCGGATAGCTTGCATTGGATTTGCTTCCAGTGCAATTTGAGCGACATATACATGGCGATAACTCATAGCGAGCATGCCTAAATCTTTTTTGAACATATTTTTACCTGCGCTGGCAAATTTGGCAATTGCACCCAGTGGAGTGGCTTTGGACATCTGCCCTCCAGTATTTGAGTAGCTTTCGGTATCCAAAATCAGAAGCTTAACTTTTTTACCACTGGCAATTACGTGATCCAAGCCACCATAGCCAATATCATAAGCCCAGCCGTCTCCTCCTAGTGCCCAGACGCTTTTATCTAGCACATGGTCAATGATTTCAAGTAGTTGTTGGTTCTCTGTGCTGGTTTGCGCTTGTAACAAGGCTTTGAGTTGTAGAATACGCTGGCGTTGTTCGTCAATTTCAGCTGCATTTTGTGGTGTCGCATTTAAAATGGCTAAAATTAATTCTTCTGCATCAGTCAATTGATGATCTTTAATGAGATTTAACAACATTAAACGTGCTTTTTCCTGCAGCTGTTCTTGTGCTAAGCGCATCCCCAGAGCAAATTCGGCATTATCTTCAAAGAGCGAGTTTGCCCATGCTGGACCACGTCCCTGATCATTGGTGCAATAAGGGGTAGTCGGTAAATTTCCGCCAAAAATCGAAGAGCAACCCGTTGCATTGGCAATTATTAAACGATCACCAATTAATTGGGTTAATAATTTGATATACGGCGTTTCACCACAACCAGAACACGCACCAGAAAACTCAAATAGCGGCTGCATCAGCTGGCTACCTTTGAGGTTGTTGATTCCTCCAACAACTTCTGCGGCATGAGTTTCACTCAGTTTGCTAAAGAACGCAAAGTTTTCCCGCTCTGCTGTCAAGACTGGCGCAGGGGCAATCATATTGAGTGCCTTGCGACCATTAAACTCACCATCCACATTCTTTTCTAAAACGGGGCAGATATTAAAGCAGGCATCACAACCCGTACAATCTTCGGGAGCAACTTGTAATGCGTATTGTTTATCCTGAAAACCTTTGATTTTAGCTTTCTCATGTTTAAAGCTCGGTGGAGCTACAGCCAATTCGTCTAAAGTAAACACCTTACTACGAATCGCAGCATGCGGGCAAACTAGAGTACATAGCCCACATTGAGTACATAATGTCTGATTCCATTCGGGGATTTTGGCTGCAATATTCCGCTTTTCATATTTGGAAGTTGCACTTGGCCATGCACCGTCATCTGGCAAGCTTGATACCGGAAGTTGATCGCCTTGAAGTTTAAGCATTGGCGCAACGATTTTTTGCACAAAAGCGTTTGCATCAGCACTAATCGGATTAGACATCGGAATGGTACTCGTTACCTGATCTGGTAGATTAACTTCTTCGATTGCAGCAAGAGCAGAATCAACTGCTGCAATATTTTGCGCAACTACGTCCGCACCTTTACGCGCATAAGTTTTTTGGATAGATTCTTTGATTGCACCGATTGCTCGCTCAAGTGGCAAAACTTGGCTCAACGCAAAAAACGCGCATTGCATAATCGTGTTAATTCGTTTACCAAGCTGATGTTGTGCAGCAATTTTATGTGCTTGGACATTGTATAAATGGATTTTTTTAGTAATTAATTGTGCTTGAAGCTGCTGAGGTAATTGTGCCCAGAGTTCACTAGCATTATATGAGCTAGCCAGCAATAGAGTAGCACCCTCTTCGGCATCAGCTAAAATATCATATTTGGACACAAAACTGAAATTATGGCAGGTAATAAAATTAGCTTTTTGGACTAGATAACTGCTTTGAATGGCTTGTTTGCCAAAGCGTAGGTGCGAAATGGTATAAGAACCTGATTTTTTAGAGTCGTATTCAAAAAAACCTTGTACCGCCAAATCACTATGTTCACCAATAATTTTGATTGAGTTTTTATTGGCGCTAACTGTACCATCCGAGCCCATGCCGTAAAATTTACCACGGAAGTTATCCAAACACTCACTAGTAAAATTGATATCATAATCCAAACTAAGGTGAGTTACATCATCGTTGATTCCAACCACAAATTTACGTTTTTGCTGTGTTTTGTTAAGTGACAAGTTATCAAAAACAGCTTTAACCATCGCAGGGGTAAATTCTTTGGAACTTAGTCCGTAACGCCCACCGATAATATTAGGTAATTGTTTAAATGGAGCTTTGTCAGTTTCCCAAGCTTCAACTACTGCTGTTTTAATATCCAGATAGAGCGGTTCACCCAACGAACCAGATTCTTTGGTACGGTCTAATACCGCAATTGCCTGCGTAGTTATTGGTAACTGACTGATAAAATCTTCGGCATAAAACGGACGATATAAATGAATTTTAATTGCGCCAACTTTTTCACCCTGTTGATTGAGTTTGGTAACGGTTTCATTAATGGTTTCACACGCAGAACCCATGGCAATAATTACTCGCGTTGCACCTGCAGCACCATAATATTCAAATGGCAGATAATTGCGACCAGTAACTTGAGCGAGGCGCTGTAGATTATTTTTAATTATACCTTGAGCTTCTTGATAATAACGATTACCAGCTTCACGTCCTTGAAAAAAAACATCCGGATTTTGTGCTGTACCTAAAATGTGTGGATTATCTGGTGTTAAACGTCGGCTACGGTGCGCCAGAACTGCTTCATGATTAATAAATTGTTTAATCGTCGCAAAATCAATAACTTCGATTTTATTGAGCTCATGTGACGTACGAAAACCATCAAATGCCAACATGAATGGAATCCGTGATTCTAAGGTTGCATTTTGCGCAAGCAAAGATAAATCCATTACCTCTTGAACATTGCTGGCAAATAAAATTGCGAAGCCAGTATTTCTGGCAGCCATTACATCCGAGTGATCACAAAAAATAGATAAAGCGTGGCTGGCAATTGTTCGTGCAGTTACATAAAAAACAGTTGGCGTTAATTCTCCAGCGATTTTATGCATATTGGGAAGCATTAAGAGTAGGCCTTGTGATGCGGTAAAGGTTGTACTTAATGATCCAGCGGCTAATGCACCATGAACAGCTGCAACTGCTCCAGCTTCTGACTGTAATTCTGTAACAGAAGGAATTTGTCCCCAGATATTAGTTTCGCCATTTGCGGATTTTTCATCAGCAATTTCGCCTATCGTTGATGAGGGGGTGATTGGATAAATTGCAATTACTTCATTCGTTGCATGAGCAATATAGGCTGCCGCTGCATTACCATCCATTACCTGAAGCTGTTTCATTTTTTTACGCTTTCTGTTACAGTATGAATTAAACCATTATTATAACATTGATATGCGTTTGCTTCCCAAACTAACATTATTAATTATATGGTTAATTATCGATAATGCGCAGAATATTTTGCTAAAAAAATGTCTCTTCGCTAACTACTAAATTATATTATGTCATGATAGAATTGGTTTATTAATATAACTTACAAGCTAATATCTTAGTTTACATCAAAAATAAAAGCGTCATAAAATCCACAACTCCCACCGTTATTACACTGACGTGAATAATATGCATTTATATAATCAGCAATTTGTCCAAGATTATTACTTTGACTGGAGCTTGACGAAATACAAGATTCAGAAACTTTACCAACTTCGTCATAAAATTCAAATTTGATACTGCTGGTCCACATTGATTGTATAACACAGCCAGTTCCCTGAAAACTAAATTTATTGCACAAGTAATAGCTTGACTGATTATTAGTTGTATAGTATCCTTGTAGTGGATCAACCGAGCCACTAATTGAATAACCAGTCAAATAAACATTACATTGCGGTAGCTGATAGAATGAAACTTGCAGCTTATTTAGTAACGCATCATCATGGTTAAAGACAAACGAAAGCTGCTTAGGCCATCCAGAGCTCTGAGCAGGCGATTCAGAACTAAAACTAAGTATTGCAAAAAAGTTCTTAAGTTCGTCATCAACAGGTGGTGAGGGAGTCGGGCTAATCGTTGGACTTGGCGTAGGGTTGTCTCCCCCTCCTCCACTGCCACAGGAAATTAGACCAGAAATAGTTACTATTAATGTAAAATAAATCAAATTTTTCATTATTACTCTTATATTATGTAAAATATAAATTTAATTAACTAATGTTGGAATATTCTTATTAACACCATCACCTGTACCTAATTGTCCAGAAAAATTTTCTCCCCAACAGTAGCGCTTAGCAGCATTGACTCCACTGGCCGCTATCGCACATGCATAACCATTGCTGGTCCACACTTGACCAAAAGCATCTACCCCTGATGGCATTATTACCGGAGTAGGAACATTTACGTTAGTATTAGCTCCATTTCCAATTTGTCCATTAGTTCCAGTACCCCAACAGTAAACTTTGCCAGCACTTTCGCCACTACCGGCAAGCGCACAACTAAAATTAGGGTTAGTTGATACCTGACTAAAACTATTTACTCCTGAGGGCATCGTTGCTTGAGTTGGAGCATTTACACTGCTACTAGCCCCATTGCCAATTTGTCCACTTGTGCCAGTTCCCCAGCAATAAACTGTACCTACATTCGTGCCACTACCTGCAAGCGCACAACTAAAACTGCTATTAGTTGATACCTGACTAAAGCCATCTACTCCGGAGGGCATCGTTACTGAAGTGGGAACATTTACAGTACTATTTGCTCCATTACCAATCTGACCATTTGTGCCATTTCCCCAACAGTAAACTTTACCGACACTTTCGCCAATACCAGCAAGCGCACAACTAAAACTACTATTAGTTGATACCTGACTAAAGCCATCTACTCCGGAGGGCATCGTTGCCTGAGTTGGAACATTTACACTACTACTTGCTCCATTGCCAATCTGTCCACTTGTGCCAACTCCCCAGCAGTAAACTTTACCCGCGTTCGTACCACTACCTGCAAGCGCACAACTAAAATTAGAATTAGTCGAGACCTGACTAAAGCTATTTACTCCTAATGGCATCGTTACTGATGTTGGAATAGTTGCATCAGTAGTAATTCCGTTACCTATCCTACCACTACCACCACCCCCCCAACAGTAAACTTTGCCAGCACTTTCGCCACTACCTGCAAGCGCACAACTAAAACTAGAATTAGTCGATACCTGACTAAAACTATCTACTCCTGAAGGCATCGTTGCCTGAGTTGGAACATTTACAGTGCTATTCGCCCCATTACCAATTTGTCCACTTGTGCCAGTTCCCCAGCAGTAAACTTTACCTGCGTTCGTACCACTACCAGCTATCGCGCAACTAAAACTAGCATTAGTTGATAGCTGGTTGTAAGTACTAACACCTTCTGGCAATTGGCTGGAAAGTGGCGCAGCAACTCCTGCACTTCCCATAGAAGAAACATCTAGGTTATCACCCCAACAGTAAACTTTACCTGCGTTCGTACCACTACTAGCTATCGCACAACTAAAACTAGTGTTTGTTGAAATCTGAATAGAACTCTCCACTCCAGAGGGCATCGTTGCCTGAGTTGGAACATTGGCATTGCTATTTGCGCCATTACCAATTTGTCCACTTGTGCCAACTCCCCAACAGTAAACTTTACCTGCGTTCGTACCACTACCGGCAATTGCACAGCTAAAGTTAGTATTAGTCGAGACTTGACTAAAGCCATCTACTCCGGAGGGCATCGTTACTGAGGTTGGAACATTGATATTACTATTTGCCCCATTACCAATTCTTCCATTTGAGCCAGTTCCCCAGCAGTAAACTTTACCTGCGTTCGTACCACTACTAGCTATCGCACAACTAAAAAGACTATTAGTTGATACCTGACTAAAGCCATCTACTCCTGCTGGCATCGTGACCGGAGTAGGAACATTTACAGCGCTATTCGCCCCATTGCCGATTTGTCCAGCTGTGCCAACTCCCCAACAGTAAATTTTACCTGCGTTCGTACCACTACCAGCTATCGCACAGCTAAAACTAGCATTAGTCGATACCTGACTAAAACTTTCAACTCCATCAGGCATGATCGCTGGATATATCACATATCCATTACCAATAGCACCATTTGTTGGAGCTCCCCAGCACTCAAGATTATTATTCGAACTTTCGTTTAGATAACAACTATTCGCAGCAGTAGCTGACGAATATGCTATTGAAAACGAATTTATACCAACTCCACTCGTTAAGTAGCTTGTTGAATAACCACAATTGCTACTGCTACAAGCTACTGGATTCTGTG